>JGI24659J20068_1000199_pt1 | contig 18850 bp, 19 predicted proteins | sample MalvirmetaMSP131_FD_20068 | JGI IMG/M metagenome (IMG submission 20068) | reverse complement strand
GAAAGTACTTCGATTTGAGGACGATTGATAAAGTCGGACATAAGCTCGGACTTACCATCGGATTGAGCTTGAGATCAGACGGCCACCGCCGGAGGTTTACTCTGAATCGCAGATCAGGCGCTATGCTGTAAGTGTGGGGGCGGCGCACCGCTTACATATAACTGCCGTCATCAGCTTATTCACTATCTTAGCAGGTGACGGCTGACTGATGTTATTCAACGAAGCGCAGAGCTACTCGACCATAAAGAATTGCGCGCCGGACAAACTTGGCTCTACGCGTTCGGTTTAACCGGTAACTCCATCTTGCGGCGCGCAAGGATGTCGGACGACACAAGATATGAAGACGCGACGTGACTGCAAACCAGTCTGCGCGTCATTTCTACATCTAAGTTAAGTATCGCGTCAGCGATCTGACGATGCTCGCTTCGAGAAGACGCCAGTCGCGTACTGTCTTCTCGGAAATTGGCAGCTCGCCATGCAAAGGTTCGCATGCTGAGCTCGTCCAAGGTAGAAGCGAGTGTTGAGTTCCGAGCACCCGACTTTATAGCCTCGTGGAATTGCCTGTTGATATCGCTGTATGCGGTCGGGTCGTTGCAGGCGTCGCCACTGTCAACAATCAACATAAGATGACGGCGCTCGATTTCACTCATTCGTTTGGCTGCGAGAGCGGCAAGAGCGCTCTCTATCTCTCCAGTGGCTTCGAATAGTTCAGAAAGGTCTTCGGGTGCCATCTCGCGTACAAAGTAGGCGCGCCGGGATCCACGCTCAGCGAGGCCCGCTTGGGCCAGCCGATGCAAGGCTTCCCTTACTGGAGTACGCGATACACCGAATTTATCGGCCAGTGGCTTTTCAACAAGTGGTTCGCCCGCGGCCAATTCGCCGACCATGATAGTCTCTATCAGGCTTTCAAAGATGCAATCTGCTGCACGAATAATCATCAGCCATCCAATCCCGTCGCTTTGTGCTCTTTTAGCTTCCATTTGTATACATGTGCTTGCAAGCTTTAATCACATGATGCCGAACAACCCGGAGAGTTCGGTAGCAGAATGCCTCAAAACCGACGCGAGGCCGGCGAACTGGGACAAACCCGGCGCAAATACTTGTCGGTCAAAACGATCAAGGGAGGAGACAATGCCAACAGGGAAAACAAAATATGAAACCGATCGATCACAAAAAAGTTCTTGCCGAACGTCTGTCCGCACGTTTCGGACGTAGAACAGTACTTAAGGGCCTTGGCGCAGGCATTCTAACAGCTGCAACCGCCGGTGCACCGTCTCTTGTACGCGCACAACAAAGCGGTCACATAAAAATCGCGTCCATTAAAGTCATTGATACCTTAGATCCCCACTTCACTGGGTTTCTGTCGTCCATTCAGATCATCAACAATATCCACAACGGTCTTCTCAAAATCGCCTACGATGGCAAGAACGTCACGTTCGAACCCGACTTGGCAGAGAGCTGGGACATCGAGGATGACAAAGTTCACGTCTTCAAGCTGCGTGACGGCGTCAAGTTCCACGATGGGACGCCCTGTGATGCCGAAGCTGTCAAATTCTCGCTACTGCGTGTCAAAGAAGGGGAACCCAAGTCACCACACGCGTGGAAGTTAGCTCTGCTGGACAATATTGAGGTCGTCGACCCGCTGACCGTGAAGCTAACATTCTCGCAACCATACGCTTTCTTGCCCGTCGCGCTGAACGGTTCGACCGGACGTGCGGGCACGATCGTTAGTCCCGCTGCCGTACAGAAGTATGGTGCCGACTATGGGCGGAATCCTGTTGGAACAGGCCCGTTCAAGTTTGTTTCCTGGAAAGAAAACGACGCAATCGAACTGGAAGCAAACCCCGATTATTTCGAACCAGGATTGCCAAAGCTTGAGCGTGCGACATTTGTTCTGATGAACGAGGCCTCGACTGCGCTTGCGGCGTTAATGTCCGGCCAAATCGACGGTATGACCGATTGCCCGATGCAGCTCGTCGATCAGGTCGAAGCTTTCCCGAATGCGAACCTGTACGGAGAGATCGAGGGGAACTACACCTTTGTCGGGATGAACTGCAAACGCGGTCCATTTGACGACGTTAACCTGCGTCGCGCTGTTGCTTGGGCTCTGGATCGCGATACCCTCGTGAAACAGGCGTACTTTGGTCGTGCGCAGAAAGCGTATACGCCTATTTCGCCTCCGATGACCGACTTCTTTGATCCTGACATTGCGTCCAGCGGCCGCGGTCAGTGGTATGATCTGGAAAAGGCCAAGTCCTTCCGCGCCAAGGCGGCTAACCAAGGCGAGGTGGAAGCCGTCTATATGATGGCAGAACGCGGTCCTGTTGGGACACGAGTGGCTCAAACTGTCGCCCCGATGCTGGCTGAAATCGGCATTAAAGCTAAGCTGGAACTTGTGGAGCCTGCAACTTGGGTGAAGCGCCGCAACGCCTCCGATTTTGACCTCTATGACTTTGAATGGGTTGCTGATCTTGATCCCGATGAAACGCTTTATCCCGAATTTAAATCGGACGGGGCATGGAACTTTGGCGGTTGGGTGAACACCGACTTTGACGACCTTTGCGCACAAGCTCAGGTCGAGTTGGATCCAGCAGCACGACGCGCTTTGTACAACAAGGCAGAAGACTTGCTGATGGACGAAGCCGGCATCGCTGTCATGGCCCACATGCCGATTTACAAAGTCTTCTCTACCAAAGTTAAGGGGTTCCAATATATCCCAGCTGACCTTGTGAACCTACACACTGTGAGTATTGGCTAATGCTCGTTAAGGCACTGGGGAAAATCGCGCAGACATTCGTTGTCCTATTCGTCGTGTCGGTCGCCAGCTTCGGACTTTTGAAGCTGGCACCGGGCGATCCAATTCAGATCATGCTCGGGTCAGAGTTCTCTCAAGCGAGCTACGATTCACTAAGAGCCGAACTGGGGTTGGATCAACCATTCCTTGTCCAATACGCGAATTGGGCGATCCAGTTTGTGCAGGGCGATTGGGGAACATCCTATGTCGCGCGCGCAGAGATTTTCACCTATGCCTTTAAGGAGGCGTTGCCTGTCACGCTGACCCTCGCCTCCTTCTCTCTTCTTTTCGCAATTCTTGTTGGTGTTCCTTTAGGCGTATTGTCAGCCATAAAGAAGGACACGATATTTGACGCCGGGTCGGCTGTACTGGCCCTGACAGGCACGGCGTTTCCTTCGTTTCTTCTGGGCATCTTGCTGATCTGGTTCTTCGCGGTGAAGCTCCAACTTTTTCCCGTCATGGGCTACGTCTCCCCGTGGGAGAACTTCTGGCAGGGCATTTACCACATGATCCTGCCTGGTCTTACGCTTTCGACCTATTTCATTGCGATGATTACCCGCCTTACCCGCGCGACACTGATTGAAGTGCTGGAGCAACCTTATATTGCAGCTGCTCGCGCACGCGGTGAACCCAATTGGCGCGTCGTCTGGGTGCATGGTGTACGCAACATCGCCATGCCGCTTGTTACAATTCTTGGTTTGCAACTGGGTGTGTTGCTGCAAGGGACTGTCCTTACAGAAACAGTTTTCAACCTACCTGGCGTTGGCCAGATGCTGACCTCTGCCGTTCTGGGTCGTGAGTACCTCGTGGTTCAGGCCGGCGTTATGATGACGGCAGTTTTGTTCATCGGCGTCAACCTGCTGGTCGATCTGTCCTACCCCTTCCTTGATCCACGACTGAGGACCAGCAAATGAGCGTTCAAATGACCAAGGGCGTCGCCGCGGTTCCGATTGTGGACACCCCTTCACCCGCTGCGAAATCCCGTCGATCTGTTTTCATACGGCGGCCTTTCTTCACCGCAGCTTTGCTTGTTGCAGCGGCTTATGTGCTGGCCGCGATTTTCGCGCCCTATGTCGCCCCGTTCGATCCCGTTAAGCAGGACTTTAACGTCATGATGAAAGCACCCACTGTGGTGCATTGGATGGGCACTGATAGCTACGGCCAAGATATCTTTTCGCGGGTCATATACGGCGCACGATATGCGCTTATTATCGGCATTTTCTCTGTCATGATTGGTGCCGTTGGCGGGCTGATCATTGGGCTCGCCGCAGGTCTTTCGGGTGGATGGGCAGAATGGGGCCTAATGCGGTTGATCGACGCCATCCTTGCATTGCCGTCGCTGATCCTCGCCGTCGCATTCATCGCGATCCTGGGGCAAGGTGTAGACAAGGTCGTCATCGCAGTTGGCCTTTCCATGATAGGGCCCTTTGCGCGAACGGTGCGCAGTGATGTGATGCAGGTACGCGTTCAGCTTTTCATCGAAGCTGCGCAACTGATGTCCATTTCATACCTGCGTGTGATTTTACGTCATGTTTTACCAAATGTAATTTTCCCGCTCGCCGTTCAGGTCACAATACGCGTCTCAGAGGCCATTCTGGTTTCTTCATCCCTTTCGTTTTTGGGCATCGGCGTCACGCCCCCGACACCTGATTGGGGCCTCATGATCGCTGAAGGACGCGATTTTGTCAGCTTTGCACCTTGGATGTCTGCGATGCCAGGTTTTGCTCTGGCTCTTTTGCTGATCGCCCTGTCGATAGTCGGCGACGGAGTGCGCGAAGAATTCGATCCAAAACTACGGAGAGAGTCATGAGCGATATGACCGTGAATCATGTCTTGTCGATCAAGGACCTCACCGTCTTTCGAGGTGCCGCTAAAATCTTGGATCGTGTCACGCTTACCCTTGGACAGGGAGAGACAATGGCTTTGGTCGGCGAAAGCGGTGCTGGAAAATCGACTATCGCCACTGCGATCATGCGCTTGCTTGAAAACGCGAGGGTCAGCGGAAGCGCTACCTTGGTTGGCGAAGGTGACCTTCTCACGCTATCTGAGCGAAAGATGGTGAAGCTACGCGGCCGACGTTTGTCTATGATCTTCCAAGATGCAGGTACTGCGTTGAACCCGTCATACACAGTCGGACGTCAGCTGAGCACGACCTTGCAACGCATCCACGGGCTGTCGAAGGCTGACGCCCGAGAACAAGCGGTTGCGCTATTTGCCTCTGTTGGCATCAATGACCCCGAAGGCAGAATGTCTGCCTTCCCGCACCAATTATCAGGAGGCATGCAGCAACGGGTCATGGTTGCTATCGCATTGGCAGGTAGTCCGGATTTGCTTTTGGCTGACGAGCCGACTTCGGCTCTGGATGTCACGATTCAAGCACAAATTGTCCGACTGATCCTGCAACTGACCCGTGAACGTGGCGCAAGTTGTGTGTTTGTGCTGCACGATCTGGCCCTTGCCAGTCAGGCTTGTGATAGGATCGCGGTGCTCTATGCGGGACAAGTCGTCGAAAGCGGCCCAGCACGCGATGTACTTGAACGACATCGCCATCCCTACACTAAGCAACTAAAATCCTGTGTGCTCGAAATCGGTACCAAAGACTTACCTGTTCCCGAAGGAACTGTGCCGTCTCACGGGCAAATGCCTAACGGCTGCCGGTTTTGCACGCGCTGTCCACGCGCAGTGACGCGATGCGCGGACGAAGCACCCCCTCTTGTGCCAGCCCAGCAGACCGCGACAGGCTCGCTTGATCACCATATTGCGTGTTGGAACCCCGAATGACTGTGCAAACCTTAGCCGAAACCAATACGACTGTCCCCGAGCAACCCATCTTCGAGCTGATCGAGGTTGAGCAGGTGTTCGAAGTCCCCAAACCAGGGCGCTCCATCTTTAGCCGCGAAACGGTAGGTCTTCGTGCTTTGGATGGGGTTAGGCTTAATATTCGCAAAGGCACGTCCCTTGCAGTCGTCGGAGAAAGCGGTTCGGGTAAGTCTACCCTGCTTCGGGTCCTGCTGGGGCTGGACCGACCAAGCGGGGGGCGTGCGCTTTATAACAGCAAACCCATTCTGGAAGGACGCGCGACTGGTATCGACTTTGCACGCGATGTTGCGATGGTCTATCAAGATGCGCGTGGGTCACTCGACCCTCGTATGACGATTGGCGCGCTGATTGCAGAACCGCTTCGGCACTTCAATATCGTATCGCGCGAAGACGAAGCCTCACGTGTTGCGCAACTGCTTGATAGGGTCGGATTGCCTGCAGACGCTGCTGAGCGCTATCCATCGGGGTTGTCAGGAGGACAGGTGCGACGCGTGGCTATTGCACGCGCATTGGCATCGGAGCCTACAGTGCTGGTTGCAGACGAAGCTGTTTCAGGGCTCGACGTGTCGACGCAAGCACAGCTATTAATTCTACTGCAGTCGTTACAGCGAGACATGGGCCTGACGCTCATCTTCATTACGCACGACCTTGGAGTCGCGAGCTTCCTTTGCGAAGAAATCGCGATCATGTATCTTGGCCGTATCGTCGAAACTGGCCCGACCGACGCTGTTCTTAATGCGCCATCTCATCCCTACTCTGCGGCTCTTCGTGCCGCTGCACCCAAATTTTTTGAGCCGCTTTCAGAACCATTGCCCGGGGAGATCCCAAGCCCTCTCAACTTGCCAGAAGGGTGCCGTTTTTCGACACGTTGCCCAAGCGCGCAGAACGATTGCCGACTGAAGGATCCGCAGTTGGGAAAGCTCAGCACTCAACGCGCAGTCGCGTGTCTGCATCCACTGGTATCAAAATAGTCGTTCCTCTTCAGCTAACACAAGATCATCGCGAGCCCATGGCAAGTGGTGCTAACTACAGGAAACCCGAAATGTTTGACTTCTTCTCTGCTCGCCGCCCCAGTACGCTTGCGTCTTCAGCGATGATCGCAACCTCTCACCCGTTATCAACCTCAGCCGGCCATGAGATCCTGACCAAAGGGGGCAATGCAGTAGATGCGGCGATTGCTGCAGTGGCTGTGCAGTGTGTCGTCGACCCTTTGATGACGGGTATAGGTGGAGACTGCTTTGCGCTTTATGCGCCAAAAGGCGGTAAGGTGAAGGCCCTGAATGGGTCGGGACGCGCGCCAGCTGCCGCGACAGTCGAAGCTCTAAGAAATGCAGGTCTCATGAATGAGATCCCCCAAACAAGTCCACATTCCGTCACGATCCCAGGTGCCATTTCGGGGTGGTGCCTGTTGCACAAGGATCATGGCTCTTTGCCAATGGACCAGTTATTCGCACGCGCGATAAAATACGCCGAAAACGGCTACCCTGTAACACCGCGCGTCGCGATAGATTGGGCTGCAAACGCAGATATAGTTGCGGGCGATGAACATGCAGCAAAGCTGTTTCTGCCCGACGGTAAAGCGCCGAAAGCGGGCGACATTCACGCCCAACCCCTGCTCGCCGAAAGTCTGCGGATCATAGCAAAAAAAGGCGCTGCAGGATTCTATGAAGGTGACGTTGCAGCGAAAATGGCGGCACATCTGCAATCTCTTGGTGGGCTGCACACCGAAGCGGATTTCCACGAAGGTCGGGATCAAGCGCACTGGGTTGAACCGATTTCATCGCGCTACGGAGATCATGACGTCTTTGAATGTCCACCGAACGGCCAAGGTTTGGCGGCCCTTCTCATTTTACGCATTTTGTCACGCTTTGACATGGGTAAGGGACTTTCCGACGCTGACCGCATCCATCTGCACGCTGAGGCAACTAAGCTTGGATACCATCACCGCGATGCTTTGATCGCTGATCCTGCAGACTGCCCAGATGTTGTCGAAACACTCTTGTCTGACGAGGTCGTAGACGCACTGGCCGCGCGGATCGACATGCGCCGCGCTATGCCCCCTACGCTTTGGAATGAGCCAGAGCATAAAGATACGATCTATCTCAGCGTCGTTGACGCACAGGGAAATGCGCTGTCTTTCATCAATTCAATCTTCCACGGTTTTGGCTCGACGCGCTTAGACCCAACCACAGGAGTTCTTTTTCACTCTCGGGGTGCGTCGTTCCGGCTTAATGAAGGCCATCCCAATGCCATTGCGCCACGCAAACGCCCCATGCACACGATCATCCCTGGAATGCTTTGCAAAGATGGTGTCGCCGTGATGCCCTTCGGCGTCATGGGCGGACATTATCAAGCGGCTGGCCACGCTGCCTTTTTGTCTGGCGTGCTGGACTTGGGAATGGACATACAAGAAGCAATGGATGCACCGCGCAGCTTTGCCCATGATGGTGTGCTGGATATTGAACCGAGTGTTGCCTTGGAGGTGCGCGAAGATTTGACGGCGCGCGGGCACGTGCTGGCCTTGCAAGAATCCCCGATAGGTGGGAGCCAGGCAATCTATATCGACCCAGATACAGGCTTGCTGACAGGTGGTAGTGACTCAAGAAAAGACGGAATGGCTTTGGGATTTTAATAATTTCTTGCGATCTACGGGGGTTCAGCATGCAAAAATATCGGCAGCTTGCGGTATCTGAACCCCAAATTATCTCTTCAATTTACCGCCTCTCATTGGGCTCACCGTCAGCTTAAGGGACTTTCACGCCAGCTTTACCATCCGGTTTCGAACCGATTAGATGGCCTGAGAAGATGTGGTAGATAAGAACAACGGTCGATACGGGGAAATTATGGCGGCAAAATGTGGTGGTAGTCCTAACGCCCCAACAAAATCCCCTAAATTCAGAAGTCGCGATGCGACGCGGACACAAGCCGAAATATTGGCTGTCGCTATAGACGAATTTGCCGAACACGGTTTCCACGGCGCACGGATTGATCGCATCACAAAGGCTGCCAAGTGCAACTCGCGTATGATCTACCATTATTTCGGTGGGAAAGAGCAGCTTTATATCGCGGCTCTTGAAGACATTTTTCAACAGATCCGAGACCAAGAAGCGCAGCTAAATTTTAGCGTAGGGGATCCTGTGACGAAGTTGAAAGAATTGGTAGAATTCACCTTCGACTACTTTAAAAATAACGCCGATTTCCGCAAAATGACGCGCAATGAAAACGCCTTGAACGGGATGTACATCGCGCGTTCAGCGGTGATGCGTGACATGTCGGAACCTCTCATCGTAGCAATTCGGAATCTCGTAGAGCGTGGATATTCAAGCGGAGTGTTCAGTCGAAAACCTGATCCTGCCCAGCTATATCTTAGTATTGTCGCCCTTTCAGCCCATCACCTGAACAATGCTGCCACGCTTGGCATTGTTGTTGGTCAGAACCTGCACGACGATGCGTGGCAAGAAGAACGCCGGCAACACGCAAAGGACGTCATTCTGAGCTACCTTGGCATCCAGAATCATTAGCGCTGTTGTCCTGTAAAAACGGCGCGTGGCGTTAATCAAACGAGAGTGAAGCCTAAATTCCCCCATTAAGGGAACACTGAGTGCTGCCTTTTCGCGCCAGCGACCAAAACCGCGCCTCTTTCTTGAGCGGAGTAATTTAATTCTAAAATTTTTTACTTAATTTCATTTATAGGCTCACGGCTCTGCAGTTTGATGACTGCATGAACATATTAAATCATCATGAACAAAGCACCGGCACCCCCCTTCAAGCAGGGTCAATGCCATATCGCTACGCAGTGGAACTACAGACGGCGTCTGTTGTTTTCGGCAAGGGAGATGCTGCTGTTACAGCACTGTCACCGACCTCTCTGAAAATGGATGCAGGTGATTTCGTGGCGCTTGTCGGTCCGTCGGGTTGCGGCAAGTCTACTATCCTACGCTTGGTCAGCGATCTGATACAGCCGTCGTCTGGTGTAGTCCTTGTTGGCGGGCGAGAAGCTTCAGCCAAACAACTGCGCATCGGTATGGCGTTCCAGAACCCCACGATGCTGCCGTGGCTAACGATCGAGCAGAACGTGATGCTGCCGCTTAAGATTGTGGCTCCATTCAAGGCGACATTCCACAAGGATCGTAAAGGGGCTTACCGAGACCGCGTACATCGTTTGCTAAAACAGGTCGGCCTTCAGGATTTTGCTAATCACTATCCATGGCAGTTGTCCGGCGGAATGTTGCAACGATCAAACCTCTGTCGCGCCCTCATCCACGAACCCGATCTGTTGCTGCTTGATGAACCCTTCGGAGCGCTGGACCAGTTCACGCGCGAAGAACTTTGGCAAATCCTTCAGGACCTGTATCTGGACCGCAAACCGACGGTGTTACTGGTCACACATGATCTTCGCGAAGCCGGCTTTCTGGCAAAACGTATTTGCGTGATGAGTGCACGACCTGGCCGCGTCATATCAGACGAACCCGTCAACATCCCGCAGCCCCGGGACATTGGCATGATCTACAGCCCCGAATTTGTCGAAATGACCCAAGGCCTGCGCGAGCTGATCGCACAGGTCCGTAAATAGGATAAGTGCTATGACCGAGAAAAATCGCATCAGAATGCTGTCCTTTTCCCTGATCTTCGGCTTCTTTCTGATATGGGAGGTTCTTTGCGTATTGCTGGATGTCTCTGACCTTGTTCTGCCGCGCCCGTCCGAGATCCTCGTGACGCTGTGGATCAAGTTCCCGATTTTGGTGCCCCACATCCTCCAGACATTGTATTCAACGCTTACCGGTTTTGTTCTTGGTGTCGCGATTGGAACAGCCTTGGGTGTCATGGTGGGTACATCCAAAGTCGCCTACGCCGTCGCTTCGCCACTGCTGGTTGGTTTTTCATCCATTCCTAAGGTCGCAGTAGTCCCGATTTTTGTGCTCTGGTTCGGATCGGGCACGACACCAGCGGTACTAACCGCAATGGTCATTTGCGTCTTCCCGATTGTGGTCAATATCGCCACTGGACTTGCGACAACAGAACCCGACCTTGAAGACGTGCTGAAAACGCTTGGCGCGTCAAAGCGAGAAATTCTGTGGAATGTCGGGCTGCCGCGCACCATGCCCTACTTCTTTGCGGCGCTGAAGGTTGCGATCACGCTGTCCTTTGTTGGTGCCGTACTGTCCGAAACCGTGGCCTCCAACCGCGGGATCGGGAACGTGATGATGACCGCCTCATCGAACTTCCAAGTGTCGCTTGTTTTCGCAGGGCTGATCATTCTCGCTCTGCTTGGGGTGGCCCTCTACTCCCTGTTTTCGCTTCTCGAAAGGCGCGTCACAGGATGGGCAACCCGCGGCAATGACATCGCAATGTCCTAATCAACCCTCCCCTCATCGAAATAAGGAAAGCTGAAATGAAGAATGTTCTCGTGGGTGCCACCTTCGCGCTAATGGCTGGCGCAGCCCCAGTGTTTGCCGAAATGACCGACATCCGGTTCACCCTGGGCTGGAAAACGCAGGGCTCTGATGCGCCTTTCCTTCTGGCGCTGGACAAGGGTTACTTTGAAGACGAAGGGCTGAATGTGTCTATTGACCAAGGCGAAGGCTCGGCTGCGACCGTGACGCGGATCATGGGTGGTGCCTATGACGCAGGTTTTGGCGACATCAACGCAATCATTCAGAATGCTGCGGCACGCCCGGGTGAGGCACCTGTCATGGTCTATCAACTGTGGAATCGTCCCCCTTTCGCGATTGTGACACCTAAGACGGCAGGCATCGAAAATCCTGAAGATTTCGAAGGCAAGACACTTGGGGGCGCTCAGGGCACGCCGACGACACGGCTCTTCCCTGTTTTCGCCGAAATCAACGGCATTGACCTTGATAAAGTCGCCCAAGAAAACATGGCACCTAACCTGCAGGAACCGATGATGATCCGCGGGGATATCGATGGCGCGTTCGTGTTCACTTCGACAAGCTGGTTCAACCTGATTGCAAACCGCCAAGACCCGGCAAATGACTACAACTGGTTCAACTTCGAAGACTACGGCATGGATCTGTATTCCAACGGCATGATGGTGTCGCGTGAACTTCTGGCCGAAAACCCCGAAGCCGTTGCAGGGCTGGTGCGCGCGGTGAACAAAGCTACGATGGAGGTGTCCGCCAATCAAGACAGTTCGGTCGAGGCGATCATGGCATATGACAATCTGGTGGATGCCGACCTGGAACGCGCGCGGTTGGAATTTGCGCTGACTAATCTGATGAACGCCCCTGAAGTCACGGACATCGGCATGGGTGATCTTGTAGACGAGCGTCTGACCCGCTCGATCGAGATCGTCGCGAAGGGCTATGATCTGGAGCGCCTGCCAGAAGCGTCGGAGATTTTTGACCGGTCCTTCCTTCCTCCGGTTGATGAGCGCCGCTTCGAGACAACCATTAACTAATGCGTAGCCTCACTGCGACAGGTGATCGCCTGCCGCAGTGAGGTATCCTGAAAATTTCTCACACCAACTTGTTCGCGGAACTCTATATGTACAAGCATCGGTTATTGCTCAGTGGTGGGCTCGTTCTTGTTAAGAATGAAACCTTCGAGCGCGTTTCGATCCTTGTGACGGATGGCATAATTACGGCCCTACTCGCAGATGGCGACGGCCCGGAAGATGCGAAGCGCATTGATGTCAGCGACCGCCTTATTATTCCCGGTCTCGTGAACGGCCACACCCACTCACACGGTGCGCTTGGGCGTGGTGGCGTCGCTGGTGACATGACGCTTGAACCGTTCCTTGCGGGATCAGCTTGGCTGAATGCGTCACGAAGTACCGATGATCTGCGCCTCGCAGCAGAACTTTCGGCAGCTGAGTTGATCCGCAAAGGCTGCACAAGTTGCTTTGACCTGTTCATAGAACTACCAGGCCCGACAGTTGAAGGTATCCATGCGGTTGCCGAGGCGTATCAAGGTGCAGGCTTACGCGCAGTCGTTGCCCCTATGATCGCAGACAAGACCATCTATCAGGGCTTGCCTGGACTGCTGGAGCAATTTGACCAGCCCCTGCGTGACATCGTTGCCGCCCTGTTGATGCCGGACTGGCAAGACATTATCGCAGTATGCAATAAGGCTTTCGCGACTTGGCCCATACCAGATGGGCGTGTCCGACCCGGGATAGGACCAGCGATCCCGCTGCACTGTTCAGATGCTTTTCTTACCTCGTGCGCAGACGTTGCCGCACAGCATGAAATACCGCTGCAAACCCATTTGGCTGAAACGCGACTGCAACAGGTCATCGCACATCAGAAATATGGTACCAGCCTTACCGCACATCTGGATCATCTACAGGTGCTAAGCCCGCAATTCAGCGGCGCGCATGGCGTGTGGCTATCGCAATCAGAGGCCGACCTCCTTGCGGCCCACGACGCCTGTATCTGCCACAATCCCCTTAGCAACCTGCGGCTTGGGTCTGGTATTGCACCCGTAAGAATGCTTATGGACAGCGGCGTGACCCTGGGGGTCGGAACGGATGCTTCGAATACCAGTGACGGCCAATGTATGTTCGAAGCCATGCGTCTTGCGGCGACGCTAAGTCGGACACAGGTAAGCGACAGCACAGAATGGATATCCACCCGTGATGCTTTTGCAATGGCAACGACAGGCAGCGCGCGGATTATGGGGCTCAAGAATGTTGGTATGATCGCCGAAGGATGGGCCGCGGACATGCTGTTCTTGGATGCGGGCTATTGCCACTATACGCCACTGCGTACCCCGCTCGACCAGATTGTGTTTGCAGAAAACGGTGCTGGCTTGCGTGAAGTGATGATTGCGGGTGAGTATGTATTCGCCAATGACCGCGTGCTGACCCTCGACGAACCAAGCCTTGCTAAACACGCCGCGGATGCCGCTACACGGCTGGATGAGACAAACGCTCAAACACGTTTAATGAACGCAGCAGCATCCGCTGTCGTGCAAAGCTTCTGCCGCGCGACCTGCGCGCTCCCCTACCCCAATTAAGATGAAAGTTACCGCCATGACCCAGCAAACAGACCCTGTAGCCACAGCAAAAGCAATTGTGGAAAACTATCTTGAACGGTCGATGGTGCCAGATCCTGAAGGGGCCGCAGCCTATGTCAGTGACGATTTCAAATTGGTATTTACTGGGGGACGCATCTTCGCTGGCCCCGCAGAGAGCGCCGCGTTCAACGCAAAACGATATGACTGGGTCAAGAAGAAGTTCTTACGCACCGATGCCGCACTCGACGAGGCGACAGGGGACGTCCATGTCTACAACACCGGCTATCTTTACGGGGCGTGGAAGGATGGGACCACATTCGAAACGAACCGGTATTTGGATAAGTTCGTTGTTCGCCACTGCAAGATTGTCAGCACCGACGTCTGGAACGACAGTGCCGAAATAATATTGCACAAGGCTGGCTTAGCAGAAGCGGAACTCTGAATTATGCTCCCTCATCATGGTAGATACGACTACTCTCCAATCTCTAAACGCGCCGACTACAGCTGGCCTGAAGGCAAACGGCTTGCAGTCTACATAGGACTCAACCTCGAACATTTTGGCTTTGGGTCTGGGCTTGGTGCCGAACTGGCACCTGGGGGCCCGCAACCAGATGTCCTAAACTACGCTTGGCGCGACTATGGCAACCGCGTTGGTGCATGGCGGCTATTAGAGTTGTTTGATGCATTAGGGCTGCCTGCCAGTGTGCTCGCCAACAGTGAAATGTATGAATACGCACCAGACCTCATGGCCTCTTTCAGCGCGCGCGGTGACGAGATCGTCGGGCACGGGCGAACGAATTCCGAACGTCAAAGCGACCTGACGACGGAGAGGGAAGCCGAGCTGATCTCCGAAGCTACGAAAGTCCTCCACGATGCCGAAGGTAAACAGCCAAAGGGCTGGCTATCTCCATGGATCTCGGAAAGCTTGAATACGCCAGATCTACTTTCAGAGACTGGGTACAAATACACGCTAAACTGGTGCATGGACGATCAACCTGTTTGGATGAAAACACGCCACGGACGTCTCTTGTCGATCCCCTATCCGCAAGAGGTCAACGACATTCCCTCTATCGTCGCACGCAAGGATAGTGCGGCCGAATTCGCGAATATGATCATCGACAACTTCGACGAAATACTTGAACAGTCTTCGCGGCAACCACTTGTCATGGGCATCGCTTTGCATCCCTATTTGGTCGGACAGCCCTATAGGCTTAGACACTTACGCCGGGCACTGTCTCATATCGCTTCGCACCAAGACCAGATATGGCTGACGACAAGCGGTGCTATTTCAGACTACTGTTATGATGCGATATCAGACTTGGTTCCTTGAGCGATACAGTAAGCCCACTTTAGCGTATCGCGTTTGGCAGAATTGCGCTTCTCATAAGAACCGCTACCCGAGATTGTTAAACTTTTTCCCCCTGAGAGGATCGGTTTCGCTAACGCAGACCTCGAGCGTTCAGCCGTCACCGCATATTTAACACCCCGTTAACAACGAGAGTGATAGCGGTTGACGGCCAACATGCTTGACTGTGACACACATTCGACTCAAACCTATTCTCACAACAACAAACCGGACAAACCTTCAAATGTTATCAAGGCACTGATATTATGACAGAAAACCCTACCATCCCAGCCAACTTTCTTTAGATGAATAGCACCAACACCCGGCCCATCCGGTGGTGGTATTATTGCCCCCGTTTCCGCCCCAGCGTGATCGTTACTCAAGCAGGCTAATCTTCGTTCTCGACCGGAGACAGAGATGATGAGAGCGACCGGGAATAAGCATTGGTAGCGATAAGGCACGCGAGAGAGACAGGGGCACCTGCCCCCCTCGAGGTCCCTGCCGTGCCCAGCCACCCAAGGTGGCCGAGCGGCAGCATAAGGAACCCTTGGGGAGGGTTCTGAAGTCTGTGTAGCAGGCATGTCCCAAACGGCTTCACATACTCAGGTGGCGATGCGGCCAACAGGGGCGATGCCAAACGCGCTATTGGCTGGCCATGCCAACCATCATCGACCCCAGTGCGACAAGGTGGATCAGCATGATAGCCCTGTCGTTCCACAGGGTGCCTACGATGAACCAACCGATGACGCCGACGATAAACAGATAGAGGTTCCATGGCGTCCAGCCGAATCCCGTTGCGGCGTAGCCGAGGATCTGCACGATCGATGCGGCCCATTTGATCCAGAACGCAAGCCGGGTGCTGCTGCGCAAGGCAATCAGATCAGACGGCACGAGTCAGCCCTCCGTCGATGCGCCAGTTCTGACCGGTGACATAGCCGCCTTGGTCGGACGCCAACCACCCGATGAGGGAGGAGACCTCTGCCTCGGTGCCATACCGGCCCATGGGGATGCGCGCGCGGCGGTCGTCTGTTTCGGGCAGGCTGTCGATGAACCCCGGCAAGACATTGTTCATGCGGATGTTCATGTCTGCGTATTGATCGGCGTAAAGCTTGGCGAACCCTGCAAGCCCCGCGCGGAAAATCCCTGATGTGGGGAATAGCGGGTCGGGCTCGAACGCCGCGAAGGTAGAGATGTTGATGATCGCGCCGCCGCCCTGTGCTGCCATGATCGGGGTCACCAGTCGCGTGGGGCGGATCACGTTCATCAGGTACACGTCCATGCCCTGATGCCAGTCGTCATCCGTCATCTCCAAATGTCGCCCTTGGGTCCGTGACCGGCCGAGTTCACCAGCACATCCACGCGCCCCCACCGTTCCATAGCGCCATCGACCAATTGCGCCAGATCATCAACCGACTGGTTGGTGCCGGTGACACCGAAGCCGCCAAGCTCTTTGGCCAGTGCTTCGCCTTTGCCAGAGGACGACAGGATCGCGACCTTGAACCCATCGGCGGCAAGCTTTTTGGCAGCCCCTGCCCCCATGCCGCTGCCGCCCGCTGTGATTAACGCTACTTTTTCTACACTCATGACGTTTGCCTCCTATATGTGTTAGACAGCACTAGCGCGTCTGCTTCACCGCAGGTAAGTGCTTTGAAACGCTTCGACCAGCCAGACATACTGCTGCATGACGATAGGATTTCTACTGTGCCGACCTCGAACGACCTCCCCCCTCTGAACGGGCTGCGCGCCTTTGCAGCGGCGGGCCGCCATCTTACCTTTCGCGCCGCAGCTGATGAATTGGGCGTGACCCAAGGTGCCGTGGCCCAACAGGTGCGCGGGCTAGAAGACCATCTGAACCTGCGTCTCTTCCTCAGAGAGCCGCGCGGGTTGGCCTTTACCGAAGAAGGGCGCGCCTATCACATCGCGATTTCCCGCGCCTTCGACCAAATGGCCGATGCAACAGATGCGCTGCGCACCGCGCCGTCCCACGTCACGATCAGTGTCACCCCCACCTTTGCGTCGAAATGGCTGATCCCCCGACTGGCAGCCTTTACCCAAGCCCACCCCGGCATTGATCTGCGCATCACCGCGACCGAAAGACTGTCCAGCTTCCACGCGGATGGAATCGACCTTGCCGTGCGGCAGGGCAATCCGCCGTTCGGAGCGAGCCTGCGCGCTGATCTGTTGTTCGAGCAGCAGATCGTCGCCGTCTGCGCCCCCCCATTTGGCGGAAGCGCTGAACACGCCGATGGGCGCGGCAGGTATCGCAGAGGCGACACTGCTGCATGACACGCACGATCTTTGGCCGCAGTTCATCAAAACGGTCTTTGGGCGCGATGTGCCGACGGCGCGCGGTCTGCGGTTCAACCAGACGACGCTTAGCCTTGATGCGGCGCTTGCCGGTCAGGGGATCGCCCTTGCCAACCGGTTTCTTGTCCAGCGTGATCTGCGTGCGAAACGGCTGGTGCAACCGATCGAAGGCGCATTGAGCGGTGGTAGCGGGTTTTACCTTTTGTCCCCACGGCAAGGCTCCCCAAGCGGTGCCGCCCATGTCCGCGACTGGCTACTGGGCCGCGCCCGCGACGACGTGGCAGAGGCCGCCCTAACTCCAAACGACGAAAGCAACCTTCCCATAGCGGAACCCTGACCCGCTGGCGGGGGTTCTTCTTCATAGATGTCACAAGACAAAGGGCCCCCTTCTCATGAAGACGACACTGACCGTTAACGGCGAAGACCATAGTCTTGACGCCGACACCCGCACGTCGCTGCTGGATGCGCTGCGCAATCACCTGAACCTCACCGGCACCAAAAAGGGCTGCGATCACGGCCAATGCGGTGCCTGCACCGTCATGGTCAACGGCCGCCGCATCAATTCCTGCCTGACGCTCGCCTGTATGCACGACGGCGACGAGATCACCACGATCGAGGGTCTGGGCGATGAACGCAACCTGTCCGACATGCAGCAGAACTTTGTCAAACACGACGGTTTCCAGTGCGGCTATTGCACACCGGGTCAGATCTGCTCAGCCACCGCCATGCTCGAAGAGTTCAAAGCCGGCTGGCCCTCTAACGTATCCGGCAGCCTGACAGCCTCGCCCGAGCTGACTGACGACGAGATATCAGAGCGGATGTCCGGCAATATTTGTCGCTGTGCCGCCTACCCCAACATTGTCGATGCGATCCGAGAAACGGCGAAGGGGCAGTCATGAAACAGTTCGATTACATCCGCGCCGGCGCCAATAGCGATGTCACCGGCACCCCAGATGCCACGATTATCGCCGGGGGCACCAATCTACTGGACCTTATGAAGCTAGAGGTGATGACCCCCGACCGGCTGGTCGATATCTCGCGATTGGACCTCAAACAGATCACCCCAACCCGCGACGGCGGGCTACGCGTCGGTGCTTTGGTCACCAACTCTGATCTGGCGGCGGATATGACGGTACGGTCGGATTATGCCGCACTCTCCTCCGCCCTGCTGGCGGGCGCGTCCGGTCAACTGCGCAACAAGGCGACCACGGGTGGCAACCTGCTGCAACGCACCCGCTGCTACTATTTTTACGACACTGATCAGCCCTGTAACAAACGCGACCCCGGCTCCGGCTGTAGTGCGATGGAGGGGGCGAACCGTCTGCACGCGATCCTTGGTGTGACCGACAAATGTATCGCCAGCCACCCCAGCGATATGGCGGTGGCCATGCAGATGTTAGGGGCCGAGGTCGAGATAGAGGCCGCCGATGGTGTGACCCGTACAGTGCCGCTGTCCGACTTCTATCTGATCCCCACCGACCCCGCCTTCGAAACCGTCTTGCAACCGGGAGAGTTGATCACCGCCGTGATCCTCCCCGCCCCCGCCGAGGGTCGCCAGACCTACCGCAAGGTACGCGACCGCGCGTCCTACGCCTTTGCGATGGTAT
>JGI24659J20068_1000188_pt1 | contig 19621 bp, 21 predicted proteins | sample MalvirmetaMSP131_FD_20068 | JGI IMG/M metagenome (IMG submission 20068) | reverse complement strand
CGGGCCATGTGTCGGGCTTTGCACGCAGCGCCGAAACCCGCGACACCGCCCGCGAGATTGGCCTGTGCGACGAGGTCTGCGATTCCATCGCCAAGACGGTGAAAGACGCGGATCTGGTGGTGCTTTGTGTGCCCGTCGGCGTCATGGGGTCGGTCGCAGCCGAGATGGCCGGGCATCTCAAACCCGGCTGCACGGTGACGGATGTGGGGTCGGTCAAGGCGGATGTGATCGCGCAAGTGGGCCCACTGCTGCCCGACGGCGTGCATTTCATCCCCGCACACCCTTTGGCGGGGACCGAACACTCCGGCCCACGCAGCGGCTTTGCAGAGCTTTTTGACAACCGCTGGTGCCTGCTGGTGCCTGTGCCCGACACCAACGCCAATGCGATCTCGCGGTTGCGGAACCTTTGGGATGGTATGGGTGCCAATGTCGAGGAAATGGATGCGGAGCATCACGATTTGGTGCTTGCGGTGACCAGCCACGCGCCGCACTTGATCGCGTATACGATGGTGGGCGTGGCCGATGATCTGCGCCGTGTGACCGATAGCGAAGTGATCAAATATTCTGCTGCGGGTTTTCGCGACTTTACCCGCATCGCGGCAAGCGATCCGACCATGTGGCGCGATGTGTTCCTGACCAACAAGGAGGCCACGCTCGAGATTCTGGGCCGCTTTACGGAAGAGCTTTTCGCCTTGCAGCGCGCGATCCGTATGGGGGATGGCGATCATCTGCATGATTACTTCACCCGTACCCGCGCGATCCGTCGCGGGATTATCGAAGCGGGGCAGGACACGGACGCGCCGAACTTTGGTCGCCAACCCGGCAATAAATGATCCGGGCGGCGCTGATATACGCGCTGCTTTCCGGTGCCGCACTGGCCGGACCCGATATCTCTTTGCGCCCGCCGGCTTTGGCCGGGGGTGCTGCGCTGACACCCCAAGGGTCGATTGCCACGCCGCCGCGCAATGCGGGGGCCAAACGCGCGATAGCGGCCACGGGCGGGATCGCCTCCTCGCTACGGCCCAGCCTGCGCAGCCGTAAGGCAGAGCAGGCCGCCAAGGCCAAACGCCGCCTGCTGGCCAAGGGCGCTGTATGCGGGGATATTTCCATTCAGGGCAAAGCGATCGGGCGCGTGCAACCCAAGCTCAAGGGCTGCGGCGTCAGCGATGCGGTGCAGATCCAGTCGGTGTCGGGCGTACGGTTGAGCCAAGGCGGCGGTGATGGATTGCAAGACTGCCAAGGCATTGAAAACATGGATTGATCAATCGGCAAAGCCCGCTTTTGCCGGTCAGGGTGGCCTGCGCGGGCTGCGTGTCGCCGCCCATTACGCCTGCCGGACGCGCAACAACCAGCCGGGTGGCAAGATATCAGAACACGGGCGCGGGCGGGCGATCGATATCTCGGGTTTCCAGATGCACAGCGGAGCCGAGGTCAGTGTGTTGAAGGGCTGGAATGCCCCCGCCAGCCGTAAGGCCATGCGTCGGGTGCACAAGGGGGCCTGCGGGCCGTTTGGCACCGTGCTTGGCCCGAAAGCGAACCGCTTCCATCTGGATCACTTTCATTTCGACACGGCGCGGTATCGCAAGGGGACCTATTGCCGTTGATTTAACGCAATTCAGCGCAGGATAATCTTGGGGGCTCGGCCCAAGGGGATGAACCCCATAGACATTTTTCCATCCTTCACGGTGATGTCCAGATCCAGCGCATCGGTGTTCCCCGACATTTGCGCCAACCCCTTCAGCATTTGTTCCGCTTGGGGGCGGAAGTTAGGGGGGATGTATCCCGCGCTCTCGGCCATGGTCAGCATCGTCGGCCAGTCTTGTGCCGCGACCGACAATGTCCCTGTTGCCAGACCATCTTCGGCGACCGCAATTGTGCCGCGCAGGGTCAGGGCAATGTCGCCCCAGGCAAGCTCGGAGTGACGCAGGTCGATCACGCGGGGCTGGGGGCGGGTCCGGCCAAGGGCCTTACGATCCCACAGCCGGTCAAAGGTGATGGTCGCTTTGGCGGTGACGGTGTCAAACGCCTCTGCCCAATCCTCGGGCAGGCCGAACAGGCCGCGCAGTGCGGCACTGGGGGTGACGTTCTGCGCGTCCAGCGCCAGATCGTAGATCGGCTGGCCGACGGTTTGTTGCACAGCGCTGACGTTCAACCCGCGCCCCTCGACAGGGCCGGTGACGGGCAGGTCAAGCACCCAGGCACCGCCGTCCAGCGTCAACCGGTCCAGCTGGCCTGAAACACTGGGGCGCAGGCGCAGATCGGTGGTCACGTCCTCGGCCGACAACATGGCGCGCAAGTTGGGGCCGGACAGGCCAAGTTCGATATAGGGCGAGGCAACGGTGACATATCCGGGCCAGTATGCGGGGGTAGAGATGTCGACGCGCTTTGCCGCGACGGCGCTGGCGATCCCGCGCCCGGCACTTTGCGCCGGCGGGGTCAGGGTCACATCGGTCAGACGGGTTTGCAACCGCGTGGGGAAGCCCTGCTTTTTCATTTCGCCCACGTCTGCCTGCCACCCGGCTGCGCGGCGCGTTTCGATCAGTTTCGCGATGCCCCGCTGCAATCCGGACGAGGCAGCGACCCACCATCCGCACCAAACCGCCGCCAGAACGACAATAACCAACACGACCTTGCCCATTTTACCCAACACCTTATTAACGCCTGCGATAGCGCAGCTTTAAACAAGCCAATGATAAAGGACCAGAGACATGGCAATGTGGGTGTTCGGTTACGGCAGCTTATTGTGGAAACCGGGGTTTGACGTCGCGGAAAGCGTGATCGGGCGGTTGCCCGGGTATGCGCGGTCTTTCTGCATGCGCTCCATCCACCACCGTGGCTCGGTCGAACGTCCGGGGCTTGTGCTGGCGCTGGATGCGGATACGGGCACGGCCTGCGATGGCATGGCGCTGCGCGTGGCACCGGGCACCGAAGAGGCGACGCTGGCCTATTTGCGCGAACGCGAGCTTGTGTCGTCGGCTTATGTAGAGAAAACCCTGGATGTGCAGCTAGAGGACGGGCGCACAGTTGCGGCCTTGGTCTATGTGATTGACGCGGAACATGACCAATACTGCGGTGGCTTGCCGCTGGAAGAGCAGGCGCAAATCATCTCGGGCGCGGTTGGCGGCATGGGGCCGAATACCGAATATCTGTTCAACACCGCAGCGCATCTGACGCAGATCGGGCTGCATGATCCGTCGCTGGCGTGGCTGCACGACCGCGTAAAGACTTTATGCGCATAAACCCGTGGCATAACCGTCGGGATTAAGTGTAGGCTGCGGCAACAGAAGCACAAAAGTGTCAGGAGCCACGAGGCATGGCGCAGTCAGATCGCGAATCCAAACCACAGTTTTCCCAGCCGGTGCGGCAGATCACGCTGATGCTGATCGCCCTCGGGCTGACCTGCATCGGGGCTTTTCTGGCGCTGCCAAGCGTTTTGCCTATTTTTGCAGCGAACCCCTATTTGAACGGGGTCATTATTGTCGTCTTCTTCATCGGTGTGATCGCCTGCTTTTATCAGGTGGTGCAACTGATCGGGTCTGTGCGCTGGATCGAGAATTTTGCCTCTGACGCGCCCAATGCCGATGCCGTCGCCCCGCAACTGCTGGCACCGCTGGCATCGCTGCTGCGCACACGCGGCGCGCGGATGCAGGTGAACGCGACCTCTACCCGATCTATCCTGGATTCCGTCGCCACCCGCATCGACGAAGCGCGCGAGATTACGCGTTATATCGTCAACATGCTGATCTTCCTCGGGCTTCTGGGCACGTTCTACGGCTTGGCGACGACTGTACCGGCTGTGGTTGAAACCATCCGCAGCCTCGCCCCGCAAGAAGGGGACGGCAGCACCGATATGTTCGCGCGCCTGATGACAGGGCTGGAATCGCAGCTTGGCGGTATGGGGGTGGCGTTCGGGTCGTCCCTGTTGGGGCTGGCGGGGTCGCTGGTGGTTGGCTTGCTTGAACTCTTTGCCGGTCACGGGCAGAACCGCTTTTATCAAGAGCTTGAAGATTGGCTCAGCTCGATCACCCGCGTTGGTTTTTCCTCGGGCGAGGACGGGGCGTCGGATCAAAACGCGGTGGCTGGTGTGCTGGATCACATGGCCGAACAGATGGACAGCCTGCGTCAGCTGATCGGACAATCGGCGGAAAGCCAGACCGCGCTGAACAGCAAGATCGGTGCGCTGGCCGCCACGATGGAGGAACTGTCGGCGCGGGCCGCACAGACCGATATGCCGGCCGAAAGCCTTGACCGGATCGCCAAAGGGCAGGAGCGCATGGTGGCCGTGCTTGAAGGGCAGGGTGAACACGAACGCGCGGATGCGGAAAGCCGGATGCGCCTGCGGTCGATCGACGTGCAGATGCTGCGTATTCTCGAAGAGATTTCAGCCGGACGGCAGGAGACGATGGCCGAGTTGCGCAAGGATATATCCTTGCTGGCCAAGGCGCTTTCAGCCCCGCGTGGCGCTGAGCCGCGCCGCTTGCGCACCCCTGACCGTACCGACACCGAGGGCAGCTGATCATGGCGCTTTCCCGACGCACTGGGGCACGGTTTCAGGGCTCGATCTGGCCGGGATTCGTGGATGCGATGACGGGCCTTTTGCTGGTGCTGATGTTCGTGTTGACCATCTTTATGGTGCTGCAAGCCGTACAGACCCAGCGGATCAACGGCCAAGAGAACGAACTGAATTCACTGTCGGGTGAAGTCGCGGCGCTGGCGCAAGCGCTTGGGATGGAACGGCAAACCACGGCCGAGCTTGAGGCAGAACTGGGGACGCTGAACACATCCCTCACCGCTGCACGCGATCAGGCGGCAGAGCAGGCGGCGATGATCGCCTCCTTGACCGCGACGCGCGATGCGCAGGCCGCACAGCTTGACGCGGCAGAGGCCAAGATCACCGGTTTCGAGGCGCAGGTGGCAAGTCTGTTGTCCCAGCGGGATGCGGCGGTCGCCCGTGGAGAAGCGCTTGAGACACGACAAGAAGAACTGCTGAGCGCGCAAGAGGCATTGAACCTTGCCTTGGCGCAGGCGCGGTCAGAGACGGACGCCCAGGCCGAAGCCGCCCGCCTTGCCGCCGCCCGCCGTGATGCGCTGACGGCGCTGGTAGACGATCTGCGGGCGCAAAATCAGGATGCGCAGGCCGCTTTGGAAACCGCCGCCGCGCAGAACGCCGCCGCGCTGTCAGAGGCCGAAGCCGCCCGTCTGGCCGAAGCCGCCGCCGCCGAACGCTTGCGCGAAAAGCTGGAAAACGCCGATGCAGAGCTGACCGCAATGACGCTGGCGCTAGAGACGCAGCGCAAAGAGGCCGAGGATACGCTGACCCTGCTCGCCGCCGCCCGCGCTGCCAAGGAAACGCTGGATGCAGAACTTGCCGCTGCGCTGGCGGAAACCGAAACTCTTGAAGCAACTCAGGCCGATCGGGCAGAGCTGCGCGCCAAACTGGCGGATGCGCTTGCGGCAAAGCTTGCCGCTGAGAACCGCGCCGAGGCAGAGCTGTCGGATGCAGAGAAACAGGCCGCTTTGCTGGATGCCGCCCGGTCCGAGCTGGCGCAGGAAGAAGCGGCGACTGCCGCGGCACAACGCCAGACAGAGTTGTTGAACCAGCAGGTTGCCGCCCTGCGCGGCCAGTTGGGGGAACTGCAATCCCTGCTGGATGATGCCGTCGCACGCGATGCCGCGAAAGAGGTGCAGTTGCAATCGTTGGGGTCAGATCTGAACACCGCCCTCGCACGGGTCGCCGCCGAAGAACGCCGCCGCGCCGAGCTTGAAGCGGCTGAACGTGCGCGGCTTGAGGCCGAGACGAAGAACCTCGAACAATACCGGTCCGAGTTCTTTGGTCGCTTGCGCGCGCTTTTGGGCAATCAGGAGGGTGTGCGCATCGAGGGGGACCGTTTCGTCTTTTCTTCCGAGGTGTTGTTCCCCCCGGGGGCCGCCACGCTGTCCGCCGATGGTCGCGGAGAGATCGCCAAGGTCGCCGGTATCCTACGCAACATCGCAGCCGATATCCCGCCTGAAATCGACTGGGTCATTCGTGTAGACGGGCATACCGACAACCAGCCGCTGTCGGGGTTGGGCGAATTTGCGGATAACTGGGAGCTTAGCCAGGCGCGCGCCCTTTCGGTGGTCAAATATATGATCAACTTCCTCGGGATCGCACCGGAACGGCTGGCCGCGAACGGCTTTGGTCAATATCAGCCCGTTGCCAGTGGGAATACCGAAGCCGCGCGCGCGCAAAACCGCCGGATCGAGCTGAAGCTGACCGAGAGGTAGCGTTATTTGACCTCGATTTCCGTGCTGCGTTGGCTGATGATCTGCAGGCCGCGGATCATCGTCACCGTGCCGGTATAGGTGCCCGCGGGCCAGTCCACGCGGCCACGTTTGCCGATGGCGCGAAAGGCTTGGGCCTGGGTTTTGGTCAACGTCACATCATCCGCGATCACCATGCCGTCAGGGCCGGTGATAGACAGGTTCACGATGTCATCCGCCCGCGTGCCAAACATGTAGCCCCAGATCACCAGCGCATCTGCATCCACGGGCAGGGACGCCGCCGCTGCCTCGCCTTGTTTGATGGCGTCATAGGCGGGGACCGCATCGGCAAAACCAACGCTGATCAGCCCACCGGCGCGGTAGTCGGGCCGTTCAGCCCAAAGGTTGCTATCACCGGGCGCGTCGCAGCTGGTGGTCCCATCGGGATCGAAGGGATCAACGACGGCCCCGTCTTTGCGCACCGACAGATGCACATGGGGGAAGGCGGCCTTTCCCGACTGCCCGACAAAGCCGATGGTGTCGCCCAAAGCGACCTCTTGCCCCGTGGTAACGCTGACGGAGCCTTGTTTGAGGTGGCAGTACTGGGTTTCCCAACCGTTCCCGTGGTCAAGCACGACGCCGTTGCCACATTCCTTACCGTCGATACCGGCGGCGTTTTCGCTGGTATAGCCGCTGTCAGCCATACCGTCGCGCATACCGGTGACACGGCCTGCGGCGCTGGCAAGGACGGGGATGTTGTCGGCGATACGGGCCCGGCTGGGCAGTGCGAAATCCGTGCCTTTGTGCCCGTCATAGCTTAACGCGGCACAGGTGAAATCCATCGCATCAGACGACGGATCGCTATCGACATACTGCTGGATGAAGCAGTCTGTGCCAAGGTCGCAGTCAAGGGGCGGGGAGATAAGAAAACCCTCTGCCAGCACGGGGCTGGCAAAGGGCAAGGCAAGCGCAAATACGGCGCTGCGTTGTATCATTCAGCTGTCAGCAACGGTGGCTTGTTGCCCGTCAGCTTGGGGTTTTCCGACCCGAGGATCGTCAGGTCCAGCTCGCCCTTCTTGACGTTGACCTTAACCACACCACCTTTCGCCAGCTTGCCGAACAGCAGCTCTTCGGCGAGGGGCTTTTTGATGTGCTCTTGGATGACGCGTCCAAGGGGGCGCGCACCCATTCGTGCATCATAGCCTTTGTCGCCCAGCCATTCGGCGGCTTTGGTGGACAGTTCAATCGTCACGTTGCGGTCCATCAGCTGAGCTTCAAGCTGCAGCACGAACTTCTCGACCACCCGCAAGATCACCTCTTTTGGAAGCGGCGCAAAGCTGATCACCGCGTCCAGACGGTTGCGGAATTCGGGCGTGAAGGTCCGTTCGATCGCGGCGGTATCCTCGCCGGTGCGACGGTCACGGCCAAAGCCGATCGCTTCTTTCGCCTGCTCGGACGCGCCCGCGTTCGACGTCATGATCAGCACGACATTGCGGAAATCCACTGTCCGGCCGTTATGGTCCGTCAGCTTGCCGTGATCCATCACCTGCAACAAGATGTTGTAGACGTCCGGGTGGGCTTTCTCCATCTCGTCGAGCAGCAGAACGCAGTGCGGGTGCTGGTCAACGCCATCGGTCAACATGCCGCCCTGATCAACCCGACATAGCCGGGAGGGGCACCGATCAGGCGGGAAACGGCGTGTTTCTCCATGTATTCAGACATGTCGAAACGCAGCAGTTCCACACCAAGCGTGTCGGCCAGCTGTTTCGCCACCTCGGTCTTACCCACACCTGTCGGTCCTGCGAACAGGTAGTTGCCGATGGGCTTTTCGGGCTCGCGCAGACCGGCACGGGCCAGTTTGATCGCGGAAGACAGGGCTTCGATCGCCTTGTCCTGACCGAAGACGACGCGTTTCAGCGATGCCTCAAGATCCTTGAGCACAATCACATCATCCTTGGACACGTTCTTGGGCGGGATGCGCGCGATCTTGGCGACCACGGCTTCGACTTCTTTGGTGCCGATGGTCTTGCGCCGTTTAGAGGCCGCCAGCAGATGCTGCGCCGCGCCCGCTTCGTCGATCACATCGATGGCGGAGTCAGGCAGTTTGCGGTCGTTGATATAGCGGTGCGCCAGTTCAACCGAGGTCCGGATCGCGTCAGAGGTATATTTGACCGAGTGGTGATCCTCGAAATAGGGTTTGATGCCCCGCAGGATTTTCACCGCATCCTCGACCGAAGGCTCGTTCACATCGATCTTTTGGAAACGACGCGCAAGGGCACGGTCTTTTTCGAAATGCTGGCGGAATTCCTTGTAGGTGGTCGACCCCATGGTGCGCAGCTTGCCGCCCGCAAGCGCGGGTTTCAGCAGGTTGGAGGCATCCATCGCGCCGCCGGATGTGGCACCGGCACCGATAACGGTGTGGATCTCGTCGATGAACAGGACGGCGTTGTCATGTTCTTCCAGTTCGGTCACGACGGCTTTCAGGCGTTCTTCGAAATCACCGCGGTAGCGGGTGCCGGCCAGCAACGCGCCCATGTCGAGCGAGTAGATCGTGGTTTCGGCCAAGACCTCGGGCGTTTCACCGGCAACGATCTTGCGCGCCAGCCCTTCGGCGATGGCGGTTTTCCCGACGCCGGGGTCGCCCACCAGCAGCGGGTTGTTCTTGCGGCGGCGGCACAGCACCTGAATGCAGCGTTCCACCTCGTCCGACCGGCCGATCAGCGGATCAACGTCGCCTTCGCGGGATTTTGCGTTCAGATCAACGGTGTATTTCGCCAGCGCGGATTCTTTCTTGTCGCCATCGGTGACGCCTTGGGCTTCTTCCTCGTGATCCGGCGCACCGGACACGGGGCGTGGTTCACCGAAAGCCGGATCTTTGGCGACGCCATGCGCGATGTAATTGACCGCATCATAGCGCGTCATATCCTGTTCTTGCAGGAAGTAGGCGGCGTTGCTTTCGCGTTCTGCAAAGATCGCGACCAGCACGTTCGCGCCGGTCACTTCGGTCCGGCCAGAGGATTGCACATGGATCGCCGCACGCTGGATCACCCGCTGGAACGCTGCCGTTGGCACCGCTTCGGAGCCGTCAACATCGGTGACCAGATTGTTCAGGTCTTCATCGACAAATTCGACCAGCGTTTAAGATGTTCAAGCGTAGCGAATTCATGTTTGCGCGCATTGGCAAGGGCCAGCGCCGCGTGAATGGCTTGTTCTAGGGTAGACGAGAATGAAGGCACAGGCGTGCTCCTTTTCGATCTGTGTCGGAGGGGGCGTCAGAAACAGGACGCGCCGCAACCGAGCATGGCCTCATAGTATTAGAGTTTGGTTGATCACGGCGCAGCTTCAAGGTTTTTCTGCAATATCGCTGTCACATTTATCGTGAACGTCGATTTTAGACCATGATTGCGGCGGTCAGAAACGGTCTTTGCGCGCGCGAATTTCGGCAAACACATCGGTGTCGGTGGCGTTGACCATCCCCAGTTGCGCACGGATGCCCGGATCGGACGGGCGCAGGAAGGGGTTGGTTTCAAGTTCCGTTGAAAGCGTCGAGGGAACTGTCGGCTCGCCATCAGCACGGGCCTGATCGATCTCTCTTGCACGAGATATAAGTGCCGCGTTTTCCGGATCAACCGTCAGGGCAAATTTTGCGTTCGACTGCGTGTATTCGTGACCCGAACATACGGTGGTATCGGCTGGCAGGCGCATCAGCTTTTGCAGGCTGTCCCACATCTGCGCGGGCGTGCCTTCGAACAGGCGACCACAGCCAAGCGCCATCAGGCTGTCGGCGGTAAAGACGCATTTGGCCGCGGGGACGTGAAAGGCGATATGCCCGACGGTATGGCCCGACACATCGATCACATCGACCGTATGCGCGCCGAAGGTGAAGGATTGCCCGTCGTCATAGGCCGCGTCCAGCGGGGGCAGGCGTTCGGCATCAGCCTTGGCACCGATCACCCGGGCAGGGTGGTCGGCAATCAGCGCGGGCACGCCCTGAATGTGGTCGGGGTGGTGATGGGTCAGCCAGATTTCTGTCAGCGTCCAGCCTAGCTCGTCCAGCTTGGCAGCGATCGGCGCGGCCTCGGGCACGTCGATCAAGGCGACCTTGCCGCTGGTCTGGTCGCGTAGCAGGAAGGCGTAGTTGTCGGACAGGCAGGGGATGGTCACAAGATCAAAGGACATGGCAGCGGCTCCGGTCGGGGTTTCGGGGTGCGGATCACCACGCTAGCGCGGGCGGGGCGGTGCTGCAAACGGGTTTCGCGCAGTACGCTCTTTTGCGGCGCGTGGCTTTGGTCTAGGGTCGGGGCGATCCACCCAACAAGGCCCTTTGCCCATGCACCTTGATGTCCAAGACCTGCGCAACTTTTACTATCGCAGTGCCCTTGGCCGCGCGGCGCAGCATTCCTTGCGTACCCGCATGCTTGAGCTTTGGCCCGAGGCCAAGGGGCAGACCGTTGTGGGCTTTGGTTTCGCGGCCCCCTTGCTGCGCCCCTATCTGGCGGATGCGCGGCGGGTGATGACGCTGATGCCGGGGCCGCAGGGGGTCATGCCGTGGCCTGCGGGCATGCCCAATACTTCTGTGCTGACCGAAGAAACGCTCTGGCCGATCGAAACCGGACATGTCGACCGGCTGGTTCTGATGCACGGGCTTGAAACGTCTGACCGGCAGGGCGACCTGCTAGAGGAATGCTGGCGCGTTTTGGGGCCGGGGGGCAGGGCGCTGTTCATCGTGCCCAACCGTGCAGGGTTCTGGGCGCGTAGCGATATTACGCCCTTCGGATACGGGCGGCCCTATTCGTTGGGGCAGCTCGAAACGCAACTGCGCAAACACCAGTTCCTGCCCGAGCGCCAGTTGGGTGCGCTGTATCTGATGCCCTCGACCAGACGGACGTTCCGGCGCGCGGGGCCGCTGTTTGAAAAAGTCGGGCGGCACATGCCGACGATCATGGCGGGCGGGGCGTTTATGGTCGAGGTGACCAAGCTGGTGTACCCGCCCAAGGGCAAGGTTGCACGCACGCCAGCGCGCCGGTCGATCCGCGTTTTGGAAGGGGTCGGCGCGGTGACGCCTTCGGCAGTTCAGGCGGTCCTGCCACAGCCTATGTGACCCCCGCGCCACGGTGGCAAGAATCGCTGCCACACCCGAAATTGCCGGATGTCTATTGATTTTTAGGCAGGTTGATCAGGTCAAAGCGTCGCAGGGGTGCATTGCGCTAAGAATAAGGGGCGCTTTCCTGTGGCAACCTCACTATACTGTGTTGCGGGATGCGGGTCCGTCTGCTACATCCGCCCTGATTTAGACGTCTTGGGTAATTTCAAGTCGCGCCAACACCCCGGTGACGCGATGTATTCGCTTATCCGGCCCTGACGTATGAGAGGATGGACGTGTCCGAAACAGCATCAATCTCTACAGGTATCGCACAACGCTATGCGACCGCCGTGTACGAGTTGGCCCAAGAGGCCAAAGCCCTTCCCCAGATCGAGAAAGATCTTGATGCGCTGCAAGCCGCATTGGCCGAAAGCGAAGATTTCCGCGATCTGATCAATTCGCCGATCTACACGCGCGAACAGCAAGCCGCGTCGATCAGTGCCATCGCCAAAAAGATGGACCTGTCCCAGACGCTCGCCAGCACGCTGGAACTGATGGCCAACAAGCGCCGTCTGTTCGTCCTGCCGCAGCTGGTCCAGAACCTGCGTGACATCATCGCCGTTGAAAAAGGCGAAGTGACTGCTGATGTGATTTCGGCCAAGGCGCTGACCAAAGCGCAGTCCGAAAAACTGTCCAAGTCGCTCGCCGCGACCACAGGCAAAAAAGTAACGTTGAATGCGACCGTTGATGACTCCCTCATTGGCGGTCTTATCGTAAAAGTGGGCTCTAAGATGATCGACACGTCGATCCGCGCAAAGCTCAATTCCCTCCAGAATGTAATGAAAGAGGTCGGATAAATGGGTATCCAAGCTGCAGAGATTTCTGCGATCCTGAAGGACCAGATCAAGAACTTTGGTCAAGAAGCAGAAGTTGCCGAAGTTGGCCGCGTTCTGTCCGTTGGTGATGGTATCGCTCGCGTGTATGGTCTGGACAACGTCCAGGCTGGCGAGATGGTCGAATTCCCCGGCGGCATCATGGGCATGGCCCTGAACCTCGAGACAGACAACGTCGGTGTTGTTATCTTCGGTTCCGACCGCGACATCAAAGAAGGCGACACCGTCAAGCGCACCAACTCCATCGTGGACGTGCCAATCGGCAACGGTCTGCTGGGTCGTGTTGTTGACGGTCTGGGTAACCCTATCGACGGCAAAGGCCCCATCGAATCCACCGAGCGTGGCCTCGCGGACGTTAAAGCCCCCGGCATTATCCCACGGAAATCGGTACACGAGCCAATGGCGACTGGCCTGAAATCCGTTGACGCGATGATCCCCGTTGGCCGTGGCCAGCGTGAGCTGATCATTGGTGACCGTCAGACCGGTAAAACTGCCGTTGCTCTGGACGCGATCCTGAACCAACAGCAGATCAACGACGCCGCAGGCGACGACGAGAGCAAGAAAATGTACTGCGTGTACGTTGCGATCGGTCAAAAACGTTCGACTGTTGCCCAGCTGGTTAAAAAGCTCGAGGAAACAGGCGCGATTGATTATTCCATCGTTGTTGCCGCCACCGCGTCCGAGCCTGCACCAATGCAGTACCTCGCACCATACTCCGCAACAGCTATGGCGGAATTCTTCCGCGACAACGGCCGTCACGCGCTGATCATCTATGATGACCTTTCCAAGCAAGCCGTGTCCTACCGCCAGATGTCCCTGCTGCTGCGTCGTCCGCCCGGGCGTGAAGCTTACCCAGGTGACGTTTTCTATCTCCACTCCCGTCTGCTCGAGCGTTCGGCGAAACTGGGTGATGACGCAGGCAACGGCTCTTTGACAGCTCTGCCGATCATCGAAACCCAAGGTGGTGACGTTTCCGCGTTTATTCCAACCAACGTGATCTCGATCACCGACGGTCAGATCTTCCTGGAAACCGAATTGTTCTACCAAGGTATCCGTCCTGCTGTGAACACCGGTCTGTCGGTTTCGCGCGTTGGGTCCTCGGCTCAGACCAAAGCGATGTCTTCTGTTGCTGGTCCGGTTAAGCTGTCCTTGGCTCAGTACCGCGAAATGGCGGCCTTTGCTCAGTTCGGTTCCGACCTTGATGCCTCCACTCAGCAGCTGCTGAACCGTGGTGCGCGCCTGACAGAGCTGATGAAGCAGCCTCAGTACTCCCCTCTGACCAACGCGGAAATCGTCTGCGTGATCTACGCGGGTACAAACGGCTACCTCGACAAGATCGACGTCAAAGAAGTCGGCCGCTTCGAAGCGGGCCTGCTGGCGCATCTGCGCAGCAAGCACGCCGACCTGATGGCTGACATCACCAACAACGACCGCAAGGTGAAGGGTGAGCTGGAAGACAAGATCAAAGCTGCCATCGATTCTTTCGCCGCTGACTTCGCTTAAGGGAGGGAGGGCACATGCCAAACCTCAAGGACCTAAAAAACCGGATCGCGTCGGTCAAATCGACCCGCAAGATCACGAAAGCCATGCAAATGGTTGCCGCGGCGAAGCTTCGCCGCGCGCAGGAAGCTGCCGAGCAGTCCCGCCCCTACACAGAGCGTTTTAACGCTGTGATGTCGCGGTTGGCTGCATCGGTAGGTGGGTCTGACACCGCCCCCAAGCTGCTGAGCGGCACGGGGTCGGATCAGGTTCACCTGTTGGTTGTCATGACCGCTGAACGTGGCCTGTGCGGTGGCTTTAACGCCAACATCGCCAAGCTTGCCAAAGCCCATGCCCGTGGCCTTATCGCCAAGGGTAAGGAGGTCAAGATTTTGACCGTTGGCAAGAAAGGCCGCGACAGCATCCGTCGTGACTTTGGCGACCTTTTGGTCGGTCACGTTGACCTCAGCGACGTCAAGCGCCTTGGCTATGCCGATGCGCAGGGGATCGCCAAGGACGTACTTGGCCGTTTTGACGCGGGTGAATATGACATCGCCACGATCTTCTATTCGAAGTTCGTGAACGTCGTCAGCCAGATCCCGACGGCACAGCAGATCATCCCGGCGACCTTCGAAGAGACCGAAGGCGCGGACGAGGCGACGACACTGTTCGACTACGAGCCCAGCGAAGAGGCCATCCTGGCCGACCTGCTGCCGCGCGGCGTTGCAACGGCGATCTTCTCGGCTCTGCTGGAAAACGCGGCCTCTGAACAGGGTGCCCGGATGTCGGCAATGGACAACGCGACACGGAACGCCGGTGACATGATCGAAGATCTGACCATCGAGTATAACCGTTCGCGTCAGGCCGTCATCACCAACGAGCTGATCGAAATCATTTCCGGCGCGGAAGCGCTGTAGGACAAATCGGAGAAACGACATGGCAAATGCAGTCGGCAAAATCACACAAGTCATCGGCGCCGTCGTCGATGTGCAGTTCGAGGATCACCTGCCAGAGATCCTCAACGCTGTTGTAACTGAAAACCACGGCAAGAAACTGATCCTCGAAGTGGCTCAGCACCTTGGCGAAAACACCGTGCGTACCATCGCGATGGACGCGACCGAAGGTCTGGTTCGCGGCCAGCGCGTCGAAGACACAGGCGCGCCAATCTCGATCCCAGTGGGCAACGCCACATTGGGCCGCATCATGAACGTTGTTGGCGAAGCCATCGACGAAAAAGGCGACATCCAATCGGCCGAGCGTCGCTCGATCCACGCGGACGCGCCCGAATTCGCGGAACAGTCGACCACTTCCGAAGTGCTGGAAACAGGTATCAAGGTTATCGACCTTTTGGCACCTTACGCCAAGGGTGGTAAAATCGGTCTGTTCGGTGGTGCCGGTGTTGGTAAAACCGTTCTGATCATGGAACTGATCAACAACATCGCCAAAGTGCACTCCGGTTATTCGGTTTTCGCGGGCGTTGGTGAACGTACCCGTGAAGGGAACGACCTGTACCACGAGATGATCGAATCCAACGTTATCAACCCTGATGATCTGGAAAAATCGCAGGTTGCGCTGGTGTACGGCCAGATGAACGAGCCTCCCGGAGCGCGTATGCGTGTTGCTCTGACCGGTCTGACACTGGCCGAACAGTTCCGCGACCAATCCGGTACCGACGTTCTGTTCTTCGTCGACAACATCTTCCGCTTTACCCAAGCCGGTTCCGAGGTTTCGGCTCTGCTGGGTCGTATTCCTTCGGCCGTGGGCTACCAGCCAACACTGGCGACCGACATGGGTGCGATGCAAGAACGTATTACATCGACCAAATCCGGTTCGATTACATCGGTTCAGGCCGTTTACGTTCCTGCGGATGACCTTACCGACCCTGCGCCCGCGACATCCTTTGCGCACCTTGACGCGACAACCGTTCTGGACCGTTCGATCTCGGAAAAGGGTATCTACCCTGCTGTTGATCCGCTCGGCTCCACNTCGCGTCTGATGGACCCNTCCATCGTTGGCGAAGAGCACTACAACGTNGCNCGTGACGTTCAGGGNNTNCTGCANCGCTANAAGTCGCTNCAGGANATCATNGCGATNCTNGGCATGGACGAACTGTCGGAAGACGACAAACTGACCGTTGCCCGTGCGCGTAAGATCGAACGCTTCCTGAGCCAGCCTTTCGACGTTGCGAAAGTGTTCACCGGCTCCGACGGTAAGCAGGTTCCACTGGAAGAGACAATCACCTCCTTCAAGGCGGTTGTTGCCGGTGAATACGATCACCTGCCCGAAGGTGCCTTCTACATGGTTGGCGGCATCGAAGAAGTGAAAGCGAAAGCTGAAAAAATGGCGGCAGACGCCGCTTAAGGAGCGCTGAAAATGGCAGACACAATGCAATTCGACCTCGTTTCGCCCGAGCGGCGGCTGGCCTCGATGCAGGTGACGGCCGTTCAGATTCCGGGTGCGGACGGGGACATGACAGCAATGCCTGATCATGCCCCCACCATCACCACGCTGCGCCCCGGTGTGCTGCGTGTTGAAGGCCCGGAAGGCACTGCTGAGTATGTGGTAACCGGCGGCTTTGCCGAGATTTCTTCCGAAGGCGTATCGGTTCTGGCCGAACGCGCGGTGTCCAAGGGTGATATGACCCAAGAGCATCTGGACGAAATGATCGCCGAAGCCAAAGCCATGTACACGACGGCAAAAGAGGGTTTCGTGAATGAACCTGGCCCCGTAGACGACGCAGCCAAGCTGCTGTCCGACATGGTCGCCATGGGGGACGAAATCGGCTTGTCGAGCAAGCAACCCAGCCTCTGACGTTTCCTTGCCCGTTTTGATGAAAAGGCCCTGCATCCGCGGGGCCTTTTCTATTTGTTAACCTTAACTTATGGTTGTCGGATTGTAGGGGTAGGACAGGTTGGGGCAGGCCATCACGATGAAAAGAATGAACGCAAGCAGCGTTGGTATCGATAGCGGAGAAACGGTGTTGTTCTCCGATTTTCAGGATGGTGGCGAGATGTGGACGGGGAAGGGCCAGCGCGAGCGGCGCAACCATATCACCTTCTCCACGCCGTACCGCGATATCCCCACGGTACACGCCTCGCTTGCGCTGTGGGACGTGGATAACGCCACGGTCATGCGCGCGGATTTGCGATCAGAGAATGTTACGAAAGAGGGATTTGAACTGGTGTTCCGCACCTGGGGCGATACGCGTATCGCGCGCGTCAGGGCGTCTTGGATGGCCATCGGGCCGTTGCCGCAGCAAGACGACTGGGAGCTTTAAGCAGCGCCCCCAGCCGTTGTTTCAGGGGCGCTTAGCCGGGTTTGTACATGCCGTCGTAGATCGGCTCTAGCGTGTCGGCGTCGAACAGGGACGAGACCGAGGTGCCGTTCCAGATGTTCAGGATCGCCTGCGCAAAGATCGGCGCTGTGGGCACGATCCGGATGTTTGTAGCTTGCTTGACGGCGGGCGTCGGCGCGATGCTGTCCGTGATGACCAGCGATTTCATCACCGAATTGCTAACGCGTTCGACCGCAGGGCCGGACATAACGCCGTGGCTGATGTAGGAGTGGACTTCCTTCGCGCCGTTTTCCATCAGCACTTCGGCCGCTTTGCACAGGGTGCCGGCGGTGTCACAGATGTCGTCCACGATCAGGCAGACTTTGTCGGTCACATCGCCGATCACGGTCATCTCTGCAATCTCGCCGGGCTTTTCGCGGCGCTTGTCCACGATGGCGAGGGGGGAGTTGATGCGCTTGGCCAGTTCGCGTGCGCGGGCCACGCCGCCCACATCCGGAGAGATGACCATCAGCTCGTCCATGCGGCCCTTGAATTCGTTCTGGATGTCCAGCGCAAAAACGGGGGAGGCATAGAGGTTGTCGACAGGGATATCGAAGAAACCCTGGATCTGTGCGGCGTGCAGGTCCATCGTCAGGATACGCTCAATGCCGCTGCCGACCATCATATTCGCGACCATCTTGGCGGTGATTGGCGTGCGTGCCTTGGTGCGGCGGTCCTGACGGGCATAGCCGAAATAGGGCAGAACAGCCGTGACACGCGCCGCAGAGGACCGGCGCAGCGCGTCGGCCATGACCAGCAGTTCCATCAGGTTGTCATTGGCAGGGTTCGACGTTGGCTGGATGATGAACATATCCTCGCCGCGGACGTTCTCGTAAACCTCCACAAAGATTTCGCCGTCATTGAACCGTTCGACCCGTGCGTCGACCAGCCCTACGTTGACCCCCCGATGCAGCGACATCCGCCGTGCGATGGCTTTGGCCAACGGCATGTTCGCGTTACCTGAGATCAGTTTGGGTTCGGTGGTTTGAGCCATGTGCAAAGGGTCCCTGGATGCAGAACATGTGACAGAATCGTGACGTTGACACCGCTTAGCATGGCCTTACGGTCTGGCAAAGCTGCACAGCCCTGATCGGAGACCCCAAATGCCCCATATCGACTATTTTTTTGCGACACTTTCACCATATGCCTATCTGGCGGGAAACCGGCTTGAGGAAATCGCCGCCAAACACGGGGCGACGATCACCTATAAACCTTTCGATCTGATTACCGCTTTCGGGCGCACGGGCGGGCAGCCTCCGAAAGATCGACATCCGTCGCGGCAAGAGTATCGCGCGATTGAACTGCCGCGTCAGGCCAAGAAGCTGGGGGTGCCGTTCAACCTCAAACCCGCGCATTGGCCCACCAACGGCGCGCCGTCTTCTTACGCCATTATCGCAGCGCAGAACGAAGGTGGCGACGTAGGCAAGCTGTGCCAGCTGATCATGACCGCCGTCTGGGCCGAGGAACGCGATATTGCCGAAGATGCGGTCGTGCGCGACTGTCTCGAAAAAGCAGGGTTTTGACCCCGCGCTGGCCGACAAAGGCTTGCTGCAGGGGGCTGATACCTACGCGCGCAATCTGGAAGAGGCGGTCGAAAAGGGCGTCTTTGGCGCGCCATTCTATATTCTGGACGACGCCCACAAGTTCTGGGGCCAGGACCGGCTTGAAGACCTTGACCTCGTGATGGCAGGTAAATTGTGAGTTCAGGTTTATATACACGGCAATTCGGGCGTGGTCCGCGGCAGGCACTTGCTGTTCACTGCACGCTTGCCCATTCCGGCGCGTGGCGCGGCGTGGGCGAGGCGTTGGCGGATGAACTGACGCTGCTGTGCCCCGATCTGCCCTCCCACGGGAAATCCGCCGATTGGGACGGGCAGGGGGACCTTCATGCCTACTCGACCGATCTGGTGCGGGAACTGGTGACCGAACCGATTGATATTATCGGCCATTCTTTTGGCGCGACGATCGGCTTGCGGATTGCCATCGAGACCCCCGAACTGGTGCGCAGCCTGACGATGATCGAACCGGTCTATTTCGCGGCGGCTCTGGCTGACGATCCGGCACGGGTGGCGGCCGCGGATCGCAACTCCGGCGGGTTCGATGCGGCTTTTGACGCGGGCGACCGGATGGAGGCCGCGCGCATCTTCAACACCGGCTGGGGCGATGGCAGCGGATGGGAACAGACGCCGGAAAAGCTGCGCCAGTATATGGCTGACCGTATCCATTATGTGCCCGCCAGCCAGCCGTTTTTGCGGGACGACAATGCCGGATTGCTAGAACCGGGCAAGTTTGCCCGCGCCGCGATGCCGGTGCTGTTGATGGACGGGGGCACATCGGCGGATATGGTAGATGCGATCAGCACGTCCATCGCCCGCCGTTTGCCGAACGTGACACGCAAGGCGATCGAGGGGGCGGGGCACATGGCTCCGATCACGCACCCGCAGGCCGTCGCCGCTGAAATCCGCAGCTTTCTCGAAACGGTATAGCGGTCAGAAATACGATAGGAACTGGTCGATTGCCTCTGTGCCGATCGACCAGTCACAGACCAGCCGCGCGGATAAAGGCTCATTCGGGTCGTCGCCCTCTAAT
>JGI24659J20068_1000169_pt1 | contig 20923 bp, 19 predicted proteins | sample MalvirmetaMSP131_FD_20068 | JGI IMG/M metagenome (IMG submission 20068) | reverse complement strand
CTCCTCCGAAGCGCGGCGCTGGGCACGCACTTCCGACAGGCGTTCCTGCGCTTCGTCGGCTGCTTTCTCGGCGCCCGCGAGACGTGTGCGGGCGTCTTCCAGCGCCTTCCGGGTCTCGGCCTCGATTTCCTCGTTTTGGGCCTCGTTCAGGACCGGTAGCGAAGACAGCTCAAACTTTGCGTGGGCGAGGGCGTCTTCGGCTTCGAGTTTCTGATCCTGCTCGCGCTCGATGTCTTCCATCAGGCGGGTCGCTTCGGCATCGAGGCGTTCATGGGTCTCGGCGGCGACCTTGCGCTCGGTTTCCAGCCTTGCCAGCGTGATGCGGGCCTGTCCGAGCTTGGCGGCGGCAACGCTTTCAGCTTCGCGCAGGGGATTGAGTCCTTCACCGGCCTCAATGCGCTCGCGTTCCCGCATCGCGTCTTCGCGTGTCTTTTCCTCAACCGCGCGGCGGGCCTCGTCCAATTGCGTGCGAGCCGTATCGCAGGCGAGTTTGGCCTCATGCCAGCGCAGGTGCGCGATCAGGGCGTCGAGGGCGTGGATCTCTTCAGACAGGCGCTTGTATTTGCGGGCCTTGGCGGCCTGGCGCTTGAGGCTGGCGAGCTGGCGCTCGACTTCAGCGGAGACTTCCGACAGGCGCTCCAGATTGGTCTCGGCGCCGTTCAGCTTCAGCTCGGCTTCGTGACGGCGAGAATTGAGGCCTGCAATGCCGGCCGCTTCCTCAAGGATACGGCGGCGGTTCTGCGGCTTGGAGCCGATCAGTTCCGAAATCTGACCCTGGCGTACGAGAGCCGGGGAGTTCGCGCCGGTCGAAGCATCCGCGAACAGGAGCTGGATGTCCTTGCCGCGTACAGTCCGGCCATTCAGCTTGTAGGTGGAGCCTGCGCCGCGCTTCAGGCGGCGGATGACTTCCAGTGTGTCGGAGGCGTTGAATTCCGGTGGCGCGGTGCGTTTGGAATTGTCCAGCACGAGCGTGACTTCAGCGGTCTCGCGGGCCGGCCGCCCATCCGCACCGGAGAAGATGAGGTCATCCATCTCCCCGCCGCGCATGGCACGGGCAGAACTTGCGCCCATGGCCCAGCGAAGGGCTTCCAGAAGATTGGACTTGCCACAGCCATTCGGCCCGACGATCCCGGTCAGGCCGGGTTCGATTGGCACGTCCTGAGGGTCCACAAAGGATTTGAAGCCAGCAATACGGAGTTCGGTTATCTTCATACTGGCTCCCCCATATCCCTACTCGTCTGTGGAGACGCCGGCAGCTTCAAGCGCAGCGTCCAGCGCGGCTGTGACCTTGTCAGCGGAGTTCATGTTGGCGAACTGGTGCACTTCACCATTGATAATGAAGGTTGGTGTGCCGGTGACGCCGAACTTTTCGGATGTCTGGTAGATGTCCGCCATCTGCTGGCGCAAGTCGCGATTGTTCATGCAGGCATCGAAGTCGGCCTCGGTCTCGATGCCATGACGCTGGCCAATGGTCTGGAGCATGGCCTTCAGGACGCCGTTTTGCGCAGATTCAATGATGCCGGACTGGTATTCGAACAGCTCGTCCAGCACGTCGAAATACTTGTCTTCGCCCGCGCACATGGCGACGAGGTAGGCAGGCACATCCGGTGCGTGCAGTGGGTATTCGCGGAAGACGAGTTTCACCTTGCCGGAGTCGATATAGTCCGACTGGACAACTGGCTGGATGTCGTCATGCCAGTATTTGCAGGCCGGGCAGGTGGGTGAGGCATACTCGATCAGGGTGACAGGTGCGTCGGCCGCCCCTTTGACGTGGCCAAGCTCGCTGCCAGCGGTCACGGCGTCGCCACCTGCAGGCGATGTGTCGGCACCGGTGTCGCCACAGGCGACCAGGGCCAGCGCTGAAATCGCTGCAAGCGCAGTGCGTCGTGAGAAGAAATTCATGGTCATAACCTTCGCGTTAAGGATTGAGTCGGTTTGGTTGCCAATTGATTAACTGCAACCACCTGTTCTGTTAACTAATTTACCTCTGAACCGGTCGAATCGGAGAGCGCGGCAAGCTGTGTGTCGAGGTAAGCGGCGAACGCATCGGCCGACTTGAAGTCGTCATCGACATATTTTTCCTCGCCATTGATAACCAGCGTTGGCGTGCCGCGCAGCTCATATGCCACGGCGCTTTCCTGCACTTCGGCCATGTCGAGCCGAACATTCATGTCGGTGTAGCAGGCATTGAACGTGTCGACGTCCCGAATGCCATAGGGCGTGCCGATCTCGATGAAAGTGTCGAGCACTGTACCAGCTTGCGCAGACTTGATGACATCAGGCTGGCGCGCAAACATTGTGCCGGTTGCCTCGAAGAATTTGTCCCGGCCGGCGCAGCGCGCCATGGTGACGAGGGCCGTATCGACATCATTGCGCAGGACTTCACGGAAGATGAAACGGACCTTGCCGGTCTCGATATAATCGGCCTCGATGCGTGGCAGGATCTTGTCGTGGAAGTATTTGCATCCACCGCATGTGAGAGACCCGTATTCGATGATCGTCAGTGGCGCGTCTTTCGAGCCCTTGGAGTGGCCAACAGACAGGTCTTCGGCGAGGGCAGGCATGGCCAGGAAGGCGGCAGCCGTGACGGCAGTCAGAATGGATTTCAGCATGTCGGGGCTCCTTGCGGGCAGGGCGGGGTCAGAATGGCAGGCCGCCATCCTTGCCAGGCTTGGCAGGGGGCGGCGTATCTTCTGCGATTAACATGGCCTCACCGAGCGCAACAATTGCGGCGCGCAGCTTGTCGTTCTGGATTCCGGAGGTCGATTCCTCAAGTTCCTTGCGCTCTTTCAGTGAGAGCGGCCGCGTTTTGCGACGCAGTGTCTTGGGCGGTTCTGTGCCGAGCGATCCCTGCTTGATCTTGATGGCGGTAATGTCGCCGCCTGCGGACACTGACACGCGCTGTCGCAGCGTTTCGGACTGGTGCTGCACCATCGGGGCGGCTTGGGGCACGACGAGCAGGGTCAGCACGCGACCATCCTTGCCACCGCTGAGCCGCTCCGGGCGGCAGTATTTATAGAGTTGTTCGCCTGCGATCTCGCGCCAGCGCTGGCGGAGTACCTGAATGGGGGGCAGTTTCTTGGCGCCGGATTTACGCCCGACCCGTTCCGCGGCAAGCCCGACCTGGCGCATGTTGGAATAAGTGCGTGTCGCGCGCTGGTAGCGCAGGCGGACGCGCGCGCGGGCTTCCTCTATGGGATCAAGGGTTGATCTCGTGACCATTCGTACGAGATTGCACGGCTTTCGGGCGAGGAAAAGGCATGGCACCGGCAAAGCACAGAGATTTGAACAGCCTGCCGGGCAAATTGCTGCCGTGGTTCGAGCGTCATGCACGCGACTTGCCCTGGCGCACGCTGCCGGCAGACCGGGCAGTGGGCGAGCGGCCTGACCCGTACCGTGTCTGGCTCTGCGAGATCATGATGCAGCAGACGACCATCCCGCATGGCACCCCATACTTTCATACCTTCCTTACGCGCTGGCCAACCATTGAGGCGCTGGCGGCGGCAAAGGATGAAGAGGTGATGAGTGCGTGGGCGGGCCTCGGCTATTATGCGCGAGCGCGGAATTTGCTGAAATGTGCGCGTGAAGTCGCTGCACGCGGAGGCTTTCCGGAAACAGAGGCCGAACTGCGCAAACTGCCCGGTATCGGGCCATATACGGCTGGCGCGATCGCGGCGATTGCCTTTGACCAGAAAGCGGCGGCGGTGGATGGCAATGTCGATCGCGTGTTCGCGCGCCTGCTGGCATTGAAAGGCGAATGGGCCGCTGAGAAGAAGGTGATTGCCGAAACAGTGCGGGCGCTGGTGCCGGAGGACCGGCCGGGAGAATTTGCTGAAGCGCTGATGGATCTGGGCGCAACCGTGTGCACGCCGACCAAGCCGAACTGCCTGATCTGTCCACTGTCGTCCCTGTGCGCAGCGCGGGCCGAAGGGGCGCCTGAACGCTATCCGATCAAGCCCGCAAAAGTGCCAAAGCCCGTACGGTTTGGAATTGCTTATGTGTTGGTCGTGAAGGGGGAAGCGCTGCTGGTGCGCCGCCCGGACAAGGGCCTGCTCGGCGGGATGCTGGCGCTGCCGACGGGCGATTGGGTGGAGGGCGATTTTCCGCCAACGCCTTCGCCTGCCGAAGCGGCCTGGGAGGAGGTCGGCGAGGTACGCCATGTCTTCACGCATTTCGCGTTTCGCTTTCGGGTGATGCGCGCCGAGGCATCGCGCAAGCCGAAAGTTGCCGACGGCCGGTGGGTCAAACTCGATGAGGTCGAAGGCCTGCCAAGCGTGTTTGCCAAGGCGTTCCGGCTGGCAGTTGCGTAAATTTAGTTACCGCTAACACTGGACAATATCATCGCCTTCGGGAAAGTTCCTGCCAAAATACAAGAGGGCGGAACAGGACATGTTTACCAGCAAGACGATGATGGCATGCGGGGCGTTGGCCCTGATTGGACTGGGCGCACATGCAGAGGCGCCGAAGCTCGCCAGCGTGTTCGGTGACCATATGGTGATCCAGCGCGATGCACCGGTGCGCCTGTTCGGAACGGCGGATCCCGGCGCGGAATTCATCGTTTCGCTGGACGCGGCGTCCACGCCTGTTCGTGCCGGCCGGGACGGCCGATGGTGGGTCGAGTTTCCCGAGCTTTCAGCAGGCGGATCACATGAAATTTCCGTCACCGTCGAAGGTGATACAGTGCAGGCGTTAGAGGATGTGCTGGCGGGCGATGTGTTCTTGTGTTCCGGCCAGTCGAACATGGAATATCCACTGTCACGTGTGACCTATGCTGAACGGGAAGTCGCCGCTGCGGACCACTCCAATATTCGCCTGCTGCAGGTCGAAAAGGATCTCTCGCTTGCTCCGAATGCGGAATTGCCGGGCGACAGCGCTTGGGCCGTCACGACGCCGGAGACCGCAGCGGGGTTCTCTGCAGTCTGTTACTATGCCGGGCGGGCATTGTCAGAAGCCTATGATGTTCCTGTCGGTCTGATCAATTCGAGCTGGGGCGGCTCACGCATCGAGCCATGGATTGATGGCGAGATCATCGGCGCAATGCCGGAACATGCCGAACAAGTGGCTTTGCTGGAAACCTACAAGACTGACCGGGGCGCGGCAGCGAAGATCTATTCGGAAAGCTGGCAGCAGAGCTGGCGGGACGACCCCGCGACCGAAGGAACTGCGCCGTGGGAAGATGCGGACGCAGACGAGTGGAAGCCCGTGCCCGGCACGCTGCGCGACTGGCGCAAATGGGGAGACCCGGAACTCACCGATCATCTCGGCATGGTCTGGCACAAGGTCAGTTTTGATCTGACTCCTCAGCAGTCAGAGCAGGCTGCGACGATCCATATTGGCGCGGTCGATGATACCGACATGACCTGGCTGAACGGCACGGCAATTGGCACGACATTCCATTGGGGAGGATTGCGCACTTACGAGGTTTCAGCCGATCTCCTCAAGCCGGGCAAGAACACTATTTTGGTCAACGCCCATAATGATTATGGCGATGGTGGCATGAGCGGACCGGCTTCTGAATTGCGCGTGGAATTGGAGGACGGCTCAAGCCTGTCGCTGGCCGACGGGTGGGCCTATCGCAAAGTGGATTCGGCCGTAAGCGCTCCGAAGCCTGCGCCCTGGTTCACGATCAAGGGCTACACGATGTTGCACAATGCGATGATTGCGCCGTTGTCTGGCATCCGCCTGAAAGGGGCAATCTGGTATCAGGGCGAATCCAATGCGGGCGATGGCGTCGCCTATGAAAGTCTGCTTGATCTGCTGGTGCAGGATTGGCGCGCGAAGTTTGGAGCTGACTTGCCCGTAGCTGTTGTGCAGCTGCCGCGATATGGCGCGCTACCCACAGAAGCTGGCAAGCCGGGCTGGGGCGTGATCCGTGAATCCATGCGCCGCGTCGCTGCCAGGGATGATCGTGTGGCGCTCGCCGTGACGATTGATATGGGCGATCCGGTGGACATTCATCCGCCAAACAAGCTCGCGGTGGCCGAACGGGTCGTGCGGGTGATGAAGTCTCTCGTTTATGGTGAGGTGGATGCAGGCGCGTCTGGCGCCGTGGCGAGTCGGACGGTGCGAGACGGCAGCACAATTCGTATTGCGTTTGAGGGTGTGGAAGACGGCTTGGTGACGGTCAGTGCAGGGAGTGTGATTGGCATGGAGCTGTGCGATGCGGATGCGTGCAAATATGCTTCAGCCAAGCTTGATGGCGATACTGTGGTCGTGCAGGCAGAAGATGAGGCGGTGTCCGAGGTCCGGTATTGTCAGGGCGATTCCCCCCTCTGCAATCTCTTCGACGGGACCGGGATGCCGGCCGGTCCGTTCTGGATCGCGGTTGAGTAGCGCCAGCCTATTCAGCAGGCACCATCTCTGGGGCATCATTGCGGACAGCGCGGCGGATGACATCGTCATAGCCATGCGAGATGCAATCAAATGACTCGTAATAGCCGCGCGATGACAGCAGCTTGTGGAGCCGTTTCAGCCTGTAAGGCGGGATTGATGCAAACATGTGATGCTCGAGATGATAGTTCACATCATTCGGCGCGATCAGCACGCGCTGCCAGAATGGGGCGACCGTGGTGCCGGTATTGAGGCGCGGATCGAGGCTGGTCCGGTCTTTCGCGGTGCCATGCTCGCCGATCTGGCGCAGGCGCACAATGGCTGGATAGATGAAGAGTTCTGCCGCCCACCACATGAGATAGGCCCACGGTGCGCCAATAGCGGTGAGGGTGCCGGCCAGTGCGATATGGAACGTGAGCCACGGCCAATTGCGCGATAGTTTGAAGCTGCGGATCTTGCGCAGCGTATCGCGCAGGCCCGTCTGGCCGGTCAGGTCGCGCACGAATTTTCGACGCAGGCTGTCCTTCGGGACAGGGTAGTTCTTTACAAAGATGATGTCCGGATCGTCTGGCGTGCCCGCATATTTGTGGTGTTTCAAATGGTAGGCGCGATAGGCGGGCAGGGAGATGTTCATCGGCGCGCCCGCGATCCAGTGGCCCACGAAATCATCGACCCTCTGACTCTTGAAAAAGGCGTGGTGGGCGCAATCGTGATTGATGATGCCCAGGCCGAGCTGGCGACCGCCCAGAATGAGGATACCTGCGAGGATTGTCAGCGGATTTGGCCAGATGATGGCGACCGCAAAGGCCGCAATGATCAACCCCCAATTCCAGACAAGCGTCGCCAACGCGCGAAGATCAGACTTCTTGCGCAACTCGCGAAGCTCATCCTTTGTCAGCGCTTCGGATAGCTTCATCGTGTTCGACATGGCAGGTCTCCATCCTGTGCTTTAAGGTTTGTTACATATAATTTCATTATGAGTCAATTCGTGTATTATTTTGAGCCTCTCAAGTCTGAAGACGTGTCAGCGCGCGCGCTTATCCTGTCCTTGATGAGCAGTACGACGGATGCGCCCCAGCCGATTGGTCGGCTTATCAATGCGGCGGCACTGTTCGGGATCGAGGCGGCGACCCTGCGTGTGGCTGTGACGCGCCTGATGAAGGATGATCTGCTGGAGAGCCGAGAACGAGGTGTCTATGTTCCAGGCTCCAGAGCGCAGGCACTCAAGCGTCGGGTGCAGCAGTGGCAGAATGTGGCTGACCGGGTGGTCGACTGGAATGGCGACTGGCTGGTGGCGTTGACCAAGCATCTTGGCCGGAGCGACCGCAAGCAGCTTCGGGCACGTGAGCGGGCGTTGGCCCTGTTTGGATACCAGCAGACGGAGGAAGGTTTCTGGGTTCGTCCTGCCAACCTGGCGAGTGAACTGGACACGCATCGGACCAGTCTGATCGAAATCGGCGCGGATGACGGTATTATCCTGACCCGAACCTCTCAGGTCGCGATGGCGGGGGCGTTTGACTGGACGCGCCTGTGGTCACCGGAAAAGTTGTCGCAATCCTATGCGCGCGCGATCCAGGCCATGGAGACCAGTCTGGCTGGCTTGATGACGCGCAGCGTGGATGAGGCAGCGCGCGAGACCCTCCTGATCGGGCAGCCGGTGATCCGGGCGATCAATTTCGACCCATTGCTGCCACCGGCGCTCGGAGACCAGGAAGGGTTCCTGCGGATGGCGGACAAGATGCTGGAATACAATCAGATCGGACAGATCTGCTGGCAACGCTATTATGATGCCATAGAAAAAGCGGCGCAGGATTGATCCAGCGCCGCCTTCGTCCAAGGGGTCGGACAGGCGCTAGTTGAGGCCCATTTCCTCGCGGTAGCGTCGGCGCAGCATGTCGATTGGAGCGAGGTTCCGCTTGGGATCCTCATAGTGCCAATAAGTCCAGCCATTACAGGCCGGCGCCTGTTGGACATGTGCGCCGAGGCGGTGGATCGATCCGGTGGACGTGCCGGTGGTCAGCGACCCGTCGACGCGAATGCGTGCCTGATAGCGGCGCTGTGGGCTGAACAGGCGGTCGCCAGGTTTCAGCCAGCCATTTTCCAGTAGTGCGCCGAATGGCACGCGCGGCAGGGATTTCTTGCTGCGCTCCGTTTCGAGCACAGCGCCTTCAATGGGCTCGATAGCCTTCAGGCGGGCCCGCGACAGGCGCGCATAGGTCTCGTCGCGCTCGATGCCGACATAGTTGCGACCGAGGCGTTTGGCAGCGGCGGCGGTGGTCCCGGTGCCGGAGAATGGGTCGAGGACCGTGTCGCCCGGATTGGTCGTGGCCAACAGGACGCGCTGCAAAAGGCTTTCCGGCTTCTGCGTCGGGTGGGCTTTCTTGCCGTCGTCATCCTTGAGGCGCTCGCCGCCTGTGCAAAGCGGGATCATCCAGTCGGAGCGCATCTGCTTGTCGTCATTGAAGACTTTCAGCGCGTCGTAATTGAATGTGCATTTAGACTGTTCGGACTTTCCGGCCCAGATCAGGGTTTCGTGGGCATTCTGAAAGCGGGTGCCCTTGAAGTTCGGCATGGGGTTCGATTTCAGCCAGATCACGTCATTCTGGATCCAGAAGCCCTGATCCTGCAGGATCGCGCCGACGCGGAAGATGTTGTGGTACGAGCCAATCACCCAGATTGCGCCATCATCCTTCAGGACGCGGCGGCACTCTTCCAGCCACTGGTGGCAGAACAGGTCATAGGCATCGAAGCTGTCGAATTTGTCCCAATCGTCGTCAACACCATCGACCACGGACTGGTCGGGACGGGTCAGACCACCACCAAGCTGGAGGTTGTAGGGAGGGTCGGCAAAGACGAGATCAACCGACCTGTCCGGCAGGCGTGACAGGATGTCGATGCAATCGCCCTGCATGATCACGTTCTTCTGTAATTCCATTGGTTCAGCCCCGCTTGCGCTATGTGTCTTATCGAAGCGCGAATCAGTGCCGGACGCCGGTTTCTGAATCCCTAATTATTGCGCATCCGAATCAGCCCGAAATGTTTCGATATCGAAACTAACCGCAGATTTTCCCTGTGGATAGTGCTGTGGATAAAATCGGGGAAAGCCTGTGAATTGGCAGTGTGTAAGGTGCGGCATGCAAGGCCACATTTCGGAAAAGACCCGTTACCCAACCAAATTCAGGGTTTGTCCTTATCCCGCTTTCTGAGGCTTTGCCTAAACTTCCGGAAAATGGAAGCGAGACGACAATGACCGCAAAAAGCATGAAAGCCGCCGTGGTGCGTGAATTTGGCAAACCGCTGGTGATTGAGGAGGTGAAAACTCCGGAGCCGGGGCCGGGCGAAATTCAGGTGAAGATCGAAGCGTGCGGCGTCTGCCATACCGATTTGCACGCCGCGCATGGTGACTGGCCGGTAAGGCCCAATCCGCCCTTCATACCGGGTCATGAGGGCGTTGGTTTCGTCTCGGGCGTGGGAGCGGGTGTCACGCATGTGAAGGAAGGCGACCGGGTGGGCGTGCCGTGGCTCTATTCAGCGTGCGGGCATTGTGATCATTGCATGGGCGGCTGGGAGACTCTCTGCGAGAGCCAGCGCAATACCGGCTATTCCGTGAATGGCGGGTTTGCCGAATACGCCATAGCGGACCCGAACTATGTGGGGCATTTGCCGGATAATATTCCATTCGTGGAAATCGCACCGATCCTGTGCGCAGGCGTTACGGTCTACAAGGGGCTCAAGGTGACCGACACCAAGCCCGGCGACTGGGTGGTGATTTCAGGCGTGGGCGGTCTTGGCCACATGGCGGTTCAATACGCAAAAGCCATGGGACGTCGCGTGGCGGCGGTGGATATCGATGATTCCAAGCTTGCCCTCGCGAAACAGCTTGGCGCGGAAGTGACTGTGAATGCCGCCAAAACGGATCCGGCAGCCTTCCTGCGCAAGGAGATTGGCGGAGCGCATGGCGCCCTCGTCACGGCCGTGTCAGTGAAGGCCTTTGAGCAAGCGCTCGGCATGGTCAGGCGGGGTGGGACGGTTTCGCTGAACGGATTGCCGCCCGGCGACTTTCCTCTGTCGATCTTCAACATGGTGCTGAATGGGATCACGGTGCGCGGGTCCATTGTCGGGACGCGGCTGGATCTCCAGGAATCGCTGGATTTCGCCAAGCTTGGCGCCGTGAAAGCCCATACGGCAACGGCACGTCTGGAAGAGATCAACAGTGTATTCGACAAGATGCTCGCGGGTGACATCGACGGACGGATTGTGCTCGATTTCTCCTAGATATCGAGGCGCATCTGGCCGCCGTAATCCTCAATGATGCGAAAGAGGTCAGTGCGCAGGGCGCCCCGTGGCTGGTTCATGCCGAGCTTGGCAGCGCAGCGGCCGAAGCGCCGTGAGATGATGTCGGCCACCGGGCCGCCGCCGCGCATCCGTTCATGCCAGTTGGCGTCATAATCCTTGCCGCCGCGCATGTCCCTGATGTGGTTGATCACCCGGGCGGCCCGATCCGGTACATGCTGGACCAGCCATTCATGGAACAGATCCTTGATCTCGTAGGGCAGGCGCAACAGCACATAGCCCGCACGGGTCGCGCCATGATCGGCGGCGGCTTCCAGCAGGTTTTCGATCTCATGATCATTGAGGCCGGGAATGATTGGCGCAGTCATTACGGTTACTTCAATACCTGCGTCGCTGAGGGCGCGGATCGTGTCCAGTCGACGCTGCGGCGTGGCGGCGCGCGGCTCCATCTTGCGTGAGAGCGTGCGATCCAGCGTGGTCAGAGAGATGCCAACCCGTGCAAGCCCCGCTTCGGCCATCGGCGCGATCAGGTCGATGTCGCGCTGGATCAGAGCTGACTTGGTTAAAAGGCTGAGCGGGTGGCGGTGCGCGGACAGAACCTCCAGCAGGCTACGGGTCAGGCGCTTTTCCCGCTCTACGGGCTGGTAGGCATCGGTATTCATACCCATCGCGATGACCCGGGGGATATAGCGCGGCCGCGACAATTCCCGTTTCAGCAGTTCGACGGCATTGTCCTTGAAGAACAGCTTGCTCTCGAAATCGAGCCCTGCCGAAAGCCCACCCCAGGCATGGGTTGGTCGAGCAAAGCAATAGATGCAGCCATGCTCGCAGCCGCGATACGGGTTTACCGTTCTGTCGAACGAGATGTCAGGCGATTTGTTGAAGGTGATGATGGTGCGGGCCGAATCCTTCATCAGAAGGGTCTCCATCCGGCTGTCATCATCCTCAATCGTGCCCCAGCCATCATCAAAGGCCTGACGTGTTTCGAGCTCGAAACGGCCGGTCTGGTTTGAGATCGCTCCGCGCCCACGCTGCTGGGAGCGTTCTTCAACCTGGCGTGTGTCGATCAAATTTATTCTGCCGGTGGGGGAGAGTTTCTGTCCAGTTCTCATGACCAGAACAGGCCACAGATAACGGAACAAATCAAGAACATAAATTTCGGTGAATGCCGAAAACCTGTGGAATCAAATGCCCTTTAGCGAGCAGAAATTTTCCAGAATTTGGCGGACACGGGCTGGCATCTGGCGGGCCAGGACATCCTGCGTTTCACCGATCTTCTCATATTCATGTCGGCCAGCCAGCGCCGAGGTCTTTCGTCCGGCCATACTCCAGCCGGCAAACATGCGCAGCTCTGCGGATTCGGCCAGAACCGTGGTGACCGAAATATGGCGAGGGTCTTGGACAATACGGTTGAAGACCTCTTCGACGTTCAGTCGTGTGCCTTCCAGCACCTGGAGAAAGTTCAAACCATTATAGATCAGGACCCCCGTTATGTTCCGGGGTGCATTATTGCGGATCGACGCGTCAACAATCGCATCGACATCGGCGGACGTGAGGGCGTCAGACGCAGTGCTGATATAGATCAGTCGATACATGGGCGTCCTGCTCTCTGGGGCCAAGAATTCTGTTGGACAATGCTTCTCCGTTGGGGACTATAACCTGGGTCAAGTTAACGAAGTTTGTTTGCATTCCACCTTCGCCAATCCGGCTCTTCATCCAGATCCTGCAATGTTTCCAACAGTGTCAGGCGAAATGAGGAGGGAAGGTTTGCTTGCACATCAGCGCGTGCATGGGGACCGGACCAGCGTACATTGTCGAAAAGTGATGGAAGACCGGGGCGTTTGTTCACACCGAAAAGCCAGAAGCCGCCATCATCTGCTGGGCCAAACACGGCATCGTTGCGTTGTAACGCACGAACGGCCTGGCGTAGCAGAGTGGCAGAAATGTCCGGAGCATCGGTGCCAATGAAGAGGACCGGCCCATTCGGCGAGTCGGCGAGGCCTTTGCCAAGTCGCTCGGTCAGCGTGCCCGCCCCCTGACTGAAGCGGCGCAGATGTGGCGGCCATATCCCGCCCAGTGTTTCGCCAAGCGCGTAGTCTGGCGCGAGATAGAGGGCCACGTCCAGGCCGCTGGAGCGGACGGCTCGCATGGTGCGGGCGAGCGTGAAGTGTGCAATGCGGCGCGCTTCGGTACGGCCCAAACCGGCGGCGAGTCGCGTCTTGGCCAGCCCCATGCGGGGCGGCTTGGCGAAGATGAGGACACGGGTGCGCCGCATCAACGATACGCCTTGGCGAGGATTTCAGGTTTCGCCCCCAACAAGAAACGGGTGAGCAGGAAGGCATTGCTCCAGGCGCGCTTGCGCCAGCCATCGCGCTCATACTTTTCAGCCGAGGTGCGCGCGTCGGCGCTCAGGAGGACAAGCCGTTTCTTGCCGAGGGCCCTTGCTATCATCACGTCTTCCATCAAGGGCACGTCGGCAAAGCCGCCGACCGCATCGTACAGCTTGCGGGAGATCAGCAGACCTTGATCGCCATAGGGCAGGCCGAACATGCGCGCGCGCCGATTGGCGCGAGCTTCCAGCCAGCGGGCGGCGCGATCGTCCGAGCGATATCTCAGTGTAAAAGCCGCGGCCGATTCAGCGCGGCGCTCCATATGGTGGGCGGCGCGTTCAGCCCAGTCGGGCGAGAGATACGTGTCGGCATGCAGAAAGAGCAACCAGTCGCCGCGTGCAGTGCCGGCGCCGGCGGCGAGTTGCGCGCCGCGACCGCTGGCGCCGGTGATCCACGTCGCGCCGGTGTCTCCGGCAATGCGCGGCGTAGCGTCGTCCGAGCCGCCATCCGAGACAATCACCTCACGGATCAGCCCCAGCTCAAGCCCCGGCATCAAGGCGTGAAGACACTCCGGCAGGTCGCTGGCGGCGTTCAGTGTGGGAATGATGATCGAGAGCGGTGCGGGCATTTTTTCTCCCTATCAGGCAATCGCATGGCGCGGAACCGGGCAGGGGTTAACGCGTTTGAGAGAAACCAGACAAAGGATCCCTCACATGCCCTCGATTTACGAAACCCTGAAGAAAGACCATGACTCCCATCGCGACCTGTTGGCCCAGCTAGCCGAGACAGAAGGCGACTCGTCCAAGCGCCGCAAGCTCTGGAAGGAGTTCTATTACGATGTGGGCGGGCATGCCGCCGCCGAGGAAGAGACATTTTATGCGCCCCTGATGAAGGGCGAGGCGGGCCAGCCGAAGGGCCGTCACTCGGTTGCCGAGCACAAGGAACTGGACGACATCATTCAGGAACTGGATGAAATGGACATGAGTTCCCCTGGCTGGCTGACGCGTTTCAAGACGCTGCGCCATGATTACGAGCATCATATCGATGAGGAAGAGACCGAAATCTTCCCCGTCGCAAAGGACGTGATTGGCCCTGATAAAGATGGCTCGATCGGCGAAGCCTTCCTTGAGCGCAAGCAACGCGAAATGAAGCTGGTTGATCAGAAGGCCGAGGAGGCTCTGGAGGAATAGTTCCTCCGGGTGGCTCTGACCTCTAGCCTCCAAGTTCTCCCAGACGCTGCTCGACCAGCAACAAGTCCCGCCATGCGCGGGACTTGTCCTGTGGGCGGCGCAAAAGATAGGCCGGGTGCAGGATCGGGATCAGCGGGGCGGTGAATCCACCGGCGGTCTTGAAAACATGTTCCGTGCCACGCAGGCGCATGATGCCATCTGCGCTATCGAGCAAGGACTTGGCTGGCACGCCGCCCGCGGCAATAATCACTTTCGGAGCGACAGTTCCACCATCCGATCCACAAACGGACGACATACGGCGAGCTCCTCGGCTTCCGGATTGCGGTTGGCCGGGGGGCGCCAGTAATTCACATTGGTAATGAAGGCATTTTCCGTGCGGTCACGGTGAATGGCCGCCAGCATCTTGTCGAGCAGCTGTCCGGCCTTGCCCACAAAGGGCAGGCCCTTGCGGTCCTCTTCGGCGCCCGGCCCTTCGCCGATCACCATCAGGCCGGCACCCGGCGTGCCATCATAGACGACTGTATTTTCTGATGCGCTTTTCAGCGGGCTGCCTTCAAAGGCTACGATGGCGGCTTTTAGCGCCTCGACCGAATCACAGGCCGCTGCGGCAATTTTGGCCTCTTCAACCCAGTCCGTTTTCTTCCGGCGTGGGCGGCGCACAGGGGCATCCTGGGCAACTGCAGCAGGCGGCGCGGCACTGTCGGCAACCTTCAGATAGGCCTTTACCGCAGCGTCATCGACTTCCACGCCCATGTCGCCCCACCACTCGGTGAGGGCCTTAATTGCATCAATTGACGCAGGGGTGGGCATCTGGACGCTCTGGACCTTCCTGATAGACGCTGTAATTGCTTAATCAAATGGGCTTATGAGCGGGCACCCTATCACCCGCAAGGAGGAGAAACCAATGGCTGATGACGCTGTACAGCGCGAGTCGATGGAATATGACCTGGTCATCGTTGGCGGTGGCCCTGCGGGTCTGTCCGCGGCGATCCGGGCAAAACAACTCGCACAGGAAGCTGGCGAAGACATTGAAGTCGTCGTGATCGAGAAGGGCGGCGAGATCGGCGCTCACATTCTGTCCGGCGTGGTCATGGACCCGGTCGGCCTCGACAAGCTGATCCCCGGCTGGCGTGAGCGCGACGACCGTCCGCTGAAGACCGAAGTCACCGGCGACAAGTTCAAATTCCTCGGCCCGAAGGGCGAGGCAGACATTTCCTGGCTGCCTATGCCGGGCTTCATGAAGAACCATGGCAACTATACTGGCTCGCTCGCCAATGTGGCGCGCTGGCTGGGCCAGGAAGCCGAGAATATGGGCGTGGAAATCTTCCCCGGCTTTGCCGCCTCAGATCTCGTGCTGGGTGAAAATGGCGAAGTCAAAGGCATCGTGGCCGGTGTCATGGGGATCGCCGCCGATGGTACGCACAAGTCGGACTATGAGCCGGGCATGGAGTTGCTCGGCAAATATGTCCTGTTCGCCGAAGGCGCCCGGGGCTCGCTGACGAAGCAGCTGATTGCCAAGTACAATCTGGATGAAGGCCGCGACCCGCAGAAATTTGGCCTCGGCCTGAAAGAGCTGTGGTCCATACCCGAAGAGCAATTCAATGAGGGCTACGTCCAGCACACGATGGGCTGGCCGCTCGATAACTCGACCGGCGGCGGCAGCTTCCTCTACCATTTCCGAGACAATGGCGAGCCGTTCGTATCGGTCGGCTTCGTGGTTCACCTGAACTATGAGAACCCGTACATTTCGCCCTATCAGGAATTCCAGCGCTTCAAGCACCACCCCTCCGTGCTGCCGCACCTGGAAGGCGGCAAGCGTGTCGCCTACGGCGCGCGGGCCATCACCGAGGGCGGCTTTCAGTCGGTGCCGAAACTCTCATTCCCCGGCGGCGCGCTGATCGGGTGTGGTGCAGGCTTCGTCAACGTGCCGCGCATCAAGGGCAGCCACAATGCGATCCTGACGGGCATGATGGGTGCGGAAGCCGCCTATGAAGCCATCAAGGCTGGCCGTCAGGGCGACGTGCTGACCTCATACGAGGACGCCTACAAGGCTTCTTCGGTCTACAAGGAGCTGAAGCAGGTGCGGAACGTGAAGCCGCTCTGGTCCAAGCTGGGAACGGCGATCGGTATTCCGATGGGCGGCCTCGAAATGTGGATTTCCAGCCTGTTCGGCGGCTTCTCCTTCTTTGGTACGCTGAAGCATGGCAAGACGGATGCAGCCGCGCTGAAGCCAGCCAAGAAGTTCAAGCCGGTCGACTATCCAAAGCCGGATGGCAAGATCAGCTTCGACAAGCTGACCAATGTGTCCTTCACCAATACCTATCACGGCGAAGACCAGCCCGTTCACCTTGTCGTGAAGGACATGGCGCTTCAGAAGGCTTCCGAGCATGATGTCTATGCTGGCCCATCGGCGCGTTACTGCCCGGCAGGCGTCTATGAGTGGATTGAGGAGGGCGGCGAACTGAAGTTCCAGATCAACTCCCAAAACTGTATTCACTGCAAGACTTGCGACATCAAGGATCCAAATCTGAACATCAATTGGACCGTGCCCGAAGGTGGTGGCGGCCCGGCCTATCCGAACATGTAATCAGGGCTTCAAGCCTTATGGTTTCCGGAAAGCGCGATGGGGTTAACCCTGTCGCGCTTTCTCCATTTCGCGCCTTGCTCTTGCCGCATCGGACTGCTTCACTCGGCGTCAAAGCGAACCCGAAGTGAGCCATTCATATGCGCCCAAGACTAACTCTTACTGCCTCTATCCTGACCCTTTCGCTCGCCCTTGGGGCCTGCGCCACAGAGCCCGCGCCTGCCTTGCAGGAGGTCGAGGCCGAAGTGCCGATCGCTCAAAGCGCTGTGCCACTCTCCCCGGCGGCCCGCGCCACTGCTGTGATAGGGGCAAACGGCAAGCCGGTCGGTATTTCCGCGTATCCGGCGCCGCTGGATGCGGTGAAGGCCGGTGACATGGCCGCCTTCCTTCAGATGACCTCCGGCCTGTCGCAGGAAGACCGCGATGTCAGTCCACTATTTGATGCCTTCCTGGCGCTGGACCGGGCGGCTGACGGCGACACGGTTGCGGCGCGCAACATATTGAAGACCTCCAACAGCCAGAGCGATGAAGAGGGCGAGACCGGCTTCTACGCCTTTCTTGATGCGTGGTTGCTCGCCATGGACGGGCGTCCGGATGAGGCGATCGAGCGCCATCGCGGTGCTGCGGGGGCCATGCCCGGTCTGACGGGAGACCTGTCCCTTGCCGCCATGCTGGAAGCATCGGGACGGCCAGAACAGGCGCTCGCGGTCTATGAGTTCATGACACCCGCCGAGATCGAGGCGCCGGAACATCAGTTTGATCCGAAGGGCTTGCTCTATAGCCACGTCCGCACGGTAATTTCGCGCCATGCCCTGTTGTTGCAGCGGCTTGGTCGGATCGAGGAGTCCAAGGCGGTCTACCAAAAGCTGGCTGATGCAGAGCCTGAAGAGGCGATCAGCTACGCAGCCGCCATTGAAAGCCTCGAGACCGGAAAGAATCTCGACAATGAACCCCTGGATGTGCCGGCTGCATTTGCGCAGTCGCTGGCGGATGTTTCGCGCGCTCTGCAGGAGCAGCGCATTATTCGCACGATCATGATGGGTGGCAGGATTGAGGGATTTGATGACCAGCGCTCGGCCTTTGATCAGGTCGCATTGCTGATAAATCCGAAAGATGAAGGGCTGCGTGCCGCCGTCATCGACCAGCTTTACGAAAGCGCGCTGTATGATGGCGTGGCTCATGTCGCGCTGAGCGCACCGCAAGAGACGGCCTCACTGCAGATCGCGGCCGGACAGGCGCTGATCATGTCGGGTGATGAGGCAGGAGCGCGGGCTGCGGTGGCGCGCGCGCTGGAAATCACGGATGAAGATGACCGCCTGCGGACGCTGTATGGTGCGCTGCAGTTGCGCACCTTGCTGAATGATCAGAATGGTTCGTCCGAATTGGTGGACGAGGTGATTTCGTTGGCCTCGAACCAGGCGGAGCGCGCCTCTGCTCATGGTCTCGCTGCTGAGATCAAGGGCCAGTTTGGCGACCTGGAAGCCGCTGCCGTACACGCGGCGAAGGCCCGTGAACTGGATGATACGCATGATCGGCGCATGGCGCTGGCTAACTCTCTGGGCAAGATTGGCGAGGTCAATCAGGCGCTGACCATTCTGCGCACCGAGCTGCTGGGCCGACCAAACGATCCCTACACGTTGAATTCGCTCGGGTATTTTCTGATCGAGTATACCGAAAAGCATGAAGAAGGCTTCAAGGTGCTTTACCGGGCACGTTCGCTGGCCGAGCGCGATCCCTACATTACGGACTCGCTTGGCTGGGCCTATTTCAAGATGGGGCACCTGAAGGATGCCCAGCGGCTGATCGAACAGTCTCGCGCGGAGCTGAAACCCCACAAGCACTGGGAAATCGAAACGCACCTTGGCGACATCTACTGGCATCAAGGCAAGAAGGAAGAGGCGCGCGAAGCCTGGCAAAACGCGATCGACAATCGTCCGCCGGCCAGGGAGCGAGCGGAGCTGGAAGCCAAGTTGGCGGATGGCCTCTCGTCTCCGAGACCCGAGCGCCGGCCATTGCCTAGCGTCTCCATCGGGGACGGGGAGATTGACCGGCAGGATATCTGACTGAATTGTCAGGCAGCTGAGACCTTTTACCGGCCCCCGACGCGCCTTACTATTGCCGGATATCAATGCGATTCCGCGATGCGAACGCTGACGGGAAAACTATGTCGAATCATATGAATCCTCACATGCAGGAACCTGAACCAAAGCGCCGGTTTCTGCCCGGCCCCCCTTGGGTTTGGGTTTGGGCCCGCCGCCTGGTCATTCTGGGCTTCGTGCTTGCAGCGCTCGGTTTCGTGGCGTTGTGGCTGTATTTCGCAGCCCTTGGCCGCCAAGTGCCGTCCATCGCCAAGCTGAAGCAATATGAGCCGCCGATTACGTCGCGAGTCCATGCGGGTGATGGCACGCTGATCGCCGAATTTGCAGACCAGCACCGGGTGTTTGTTCCGTATGAATCCATCCCGAACCATGTCGTGTACGCATTCGTGTCGGCCGAGGACAAGAGCTTCTTCACGCATGGCGGGCTCGATTATAAAGGTATTGTGCGCGGTGGGCTGAACTCTGCAAAGAACAAGATCACCCGGTCCGGTGGGCTTGAAGGTGGTTCAACGATCACCCAGCAGGTCGCCAAGAACATGCTGCTGACACGCGACCAGAACCTGACCCGGAAGGCCAAGGAAGCGATCATCGCACAGCGCATGGAGAAGGAATTCTCCAAGGAAGAGATTCTGGAACTCTATCTCAATGAAATCTATCTCGGATATCGCTCATACGGTGTCGGCTCGGCGGCGCTGAACTATTTTGACAAGTCACTGCCGGAACTCGACCTCTCGGAAGCTGCGATCCTCGCATCGCTGGCCAAGGCACCTTCGTCGGTGAACCCCTATAGTCGTCCCAAGCGCCTGCTTCAGCGCCGGAACTATGTTTTGCGCCGTATGGTCGAGGATGGCTACATCACGCGCGAAGAGGCCGACGAAGCTGTTGCAAAGCCACTGACAACGACGCGTCGCCTGAAAGGGCCGGAATATGCGGCAGCGACCTATTTCGTACAGGAGCTGCGCAGGGACCTGATCAAGTCATATGGTGAAGACACGCTCCAGCAAGGCGGGCTTTCCATTCGTTCAACCATCGACACCAAGCTGCAGCTGGCCGCGCAAGATGCGTTGCAGAACGGTTTGATTGCTTATGACCGTCGTCATGGTTGGCGCGGCCCTGTCACGACATTGGACCCGAAGGCTGAAGACGTTCTCGAACAGCTGGACGATGTGAAACTGCCCGGTGGCTATGGCACCTGGGAAGCTGCGCTGGTTACCAAGCTTGGCTCCAGAGGCGCTGAATTGCTGCTGACAGATGGCGCGACCATCCCGTTGCCCACCGAGGAAGTCGAATGGGCTGCGACTTACAAGCCGGCCGAAGGCAAGGGCGGCCTGAATGTGGGCGACGTCGTGATTGCCGAATTGAAGCGTAAAGTTCTGAATGCCGAAGAGACAGCTGCGCCGGCAGAATTGGAACTCGACCCGGATGGCGACGAGATCGACCAGCCAGAACCCGAGCCGATGATGATCCCGGTTGGCAATGCAATTTTGCGGCAGGTGCCGGAAGCGGATGGTGCGCTGGTCGCGCTGGACCCGCATACCGGACGCATCCTGGCAATGCAGGGCGGGTATTCTTTCTTCAAGTCGAGCTATAATCGGGTCACGCAATCGAAGCGTCAGCCGGGCTCGAGCTTCAAGGCGTTTGTCTACGCGGCTGCCCTGGAAAAGGGTTATACGCCGGCCAGTCGGATGCTGGATGCCCCCTTCGTGGCGTTCGACGTGTCTACGGATGATTATTGGCGCCCATCAAACTATACCGAAGGGCGCACCTACGGCATGGTCACGTTGCGCATTGCGCTCGAGAAATCGCTAAACCTTGTTACGGCGCGCGTTGCGCAGGACATCGGCATGGATGCTGTGTCTGACCTTGCCGAACGCATGGGCGTCTATGAAGACCTGCCACCTTATCCAGCCATGTCGCTGGGCGCCGGGGATGCCTATCTGATCGACATGGCGCGTGGCTATGCGGGCTTTGTGAATGGTGGCCGGAAGATCAACCCAACCCTTCTGGACCGGGTGCAGGACCGTCATGGCCGCACCTTGTTCCAGCATGACGAGCGTCCGTGCGAAGATTGTCATGCTGAAGCGTGGAACGGCGGGG
>JGI24659J20068_1000165_pt1 | contig 21103 bp, 25 predicted proteins | sample MalvirmetaMSP131_FD_20068 | JGI IMG/M metagenome (IMG submission 20068) | reverse complement strand
TTTTTTTGCGCAACCGTTTGATATGACTATCGATTGTACGGTCGTCGACGTACACTTGATCATCATATGCCACGTCCATCAACTGGTCACGCGACTTCACAAAGCCGGGGCGCTGTGCAAGCGCTTGCAGCAGCAGGAATTCTGTCACCGTCAGGGATACGTCCTTACCCTTCCAGCTGACTGCATGGCGCAACGGATCCATGCGCAAATCACCACGTTCGATCACTTTGGTTTCTTCGGTGTCGCCGACCTCATTGGTTTCCACCGCATCCTGACGGCGCAACAGCGCACGGATACGTTCAACCAAAAGCCGCTGACTAAAGGGTTTTTTCACGTAGTCATCAGCCCCCATCCGCAGGCCGAGCACCTCGTCAATCTCGTCATCTTTGGATGTCAGAAAGATCACGGGCATCGCGGTTTTCTGGCGAAGCCTTTGCAGCAAATCCATGCCGTCCATGCGAGGCATCTTGATGTCCAACACCGCCATGTCGGGCAGCTTTTTATTGAACGCATCCAACGCGGCTTGCCCGTCATTATATGTCTCGACTTCGAAACCTTCGGCTTCCAACGTCATTGAAACCGACGTCAGGATATTCCTGTCGTCATCCACCAATGCAATTTTAGACATTGCCTGTTCCTTTTATATGCTGCTCAACTGCCATAATATTTTTTCTTTCATTGATCATCAATTTACGCGGCCGAATCAATCGGAAACTGCGAATCGCTCCTCATCTTGGCCATAATCACGCCACAATTTGCTAATGAATGGCTAAATTGCCGCACATACAGGGTGCAGACGCCACGTTACCCCATAGCACTTTACGTTCAATTAACGACAGTTTCCGCAAACAGTTACATGGTGGCGCTAACTGCGACTAACCTACCTGTTCATACTGTAAATCAACGTGCTAAGAGGCGGACACGACCCCTTGGGTCGAGCCATTTGTGCAAGAATTGGCACCTTTTCTCGGTGCAGCTACAGGAGACATCACATGACGTTAGGCCGCGTAAATCCGCAATTCCGCCTCGAAGACCAAGGCATAAGCGGGCTTGGTGATGTCTATTACAACATGATCGAACCCGCGTTGGTCGAAGCCGCGCTGAAACGGGAAGAGGGCACGTTAGGCAAGGGCGGCGCGTTTCTTGTGACGACGGGCAAATTCACCGGACGCTCCCCCAAGGATAAACATGTCGTAAAAACCGACAGCGTTGCCGATAAAATCTGGTGGGAAAACAACGCCGAGATGTCGCCTGAAGGCTTTGATGCGCTTCACAAGGACATGTTGGCGCACATGCAGGGGCGTGATTACTTCGTCCAGGATCTGGTCGGTGGGGCCGATCCGAAACACGCGATCAACGTGCGTATGGTGACCGAGTTGGCTTGGCACGGTCTGTTCATTCGCCACATGCTGCGCCGCCCCGAGCGCGACGCGCTGGATGATTTCATCGCGGACTTCACCGTGATCAACTGCCCGAGCTTTTCGGCTGATCCAACCAAACACGATTGCCGCTCGGAAACCGTCATTGCGATGAACTTCGACAAAAAGATGATCTTGATCGGCGGCACAGAATACGCAGGTGAGAACAAGAAATCTGTATTTACGCTGTTGAACTACCTGTTGCCGGAAAAAGGGATCATGCCGATGCACTGCTCGGCCAACCATGCTACCGGCAATCCCGTTGATACCGCTGTATTCTTCGGTCTGTCAGGCACAGGAAAGACCACGCTATCCGCCGATCCGGGCCGCACATTGATTGGTGACGATGAACACGGCTGGTCGGATAACGGGACCTTTAATTTCGAAGGTGGCTGCTACGCCAAGACGATCAACCTCAGCCGCGAGGCAGAGCCCGAGATTTACGCGACTACCGAAAAATTCGGCACCGTGATCGAGAACATGATCTTTGATGAAGACACCAAAGAGCTTGATTTCGACGATGACAGCCTCACCGCCAACATGCGTTGCGCTTACCCGCTTCACTACATTTCTAACGCCTCGGCGAAAGCGACGGGTGGGCACCCCAAGAATATCATCATGCTAACCTGTGATGCGTTCGGTGTCCTTCCCCCTATCGCGCGTTTGACCCCGGCGCAGGCCATGTACCACTTCCTGTCTGGCTTCACCTCCAAGGTTGCCGGTACCGAACGTGGTGTGACTGAACCCGAGCCTACATTCTCGACCTGCTTTGGTGCGCCCTTCATGCCGCGCCGCCCCGAAGTCTACGGGAACCTTCTCCGCGAGAAGATCGCGGCGCATGGCGCAACCTGCTGGTTAGTAAACACTGGCTGGACTGGGGGCGCTTATGGCACAGGCAGCCGCATGCCGATCAAAGCAACGCGCGCGCTGCTGACCGCAGCATTGGAAGGGTCGCTCGCCGGGGTAGAGTACCGCAAAGATCCAAACTTCGGCTTTGACGTTCCCGTGGCGGTTACGGGTGTTGCTGACATCCTGCTGGATCCACGCCGGACATGGGACAACCCTGAATCCTACGATCGTCAGGCTGACAAGCTGGTCAAGATGTTTGCGGAAAACTTCGAACAATACCTCCCTTATATTGATGACGACGTGAAAGCGGCCGCCATCGGCTAAAGCTTACTAGAGCCGCGCCAATGCGCGGCTCTTTTTCCATGCGCAGACTATGCTGCTTTCGAAGCTCGGTCCGAGAGCGGCATATCCAGAATAAAGCGCAAATCATCGCGCCCCATATAGGCCATGAACCCCTCGACTGGCGCATCCATTCCGTTGATGAACCACCGCAACGTGCCTGGCTCCGTATGCATATAGCCATGCCGCGCTGGAAAGCCCTTATACACGACCGAGTTGGTCATAAACGCGATGACATGGTCAGGATCCCAATGCTGCATCGCCTGCCAGAATGCATAGCGCCCCAGCACAGAAGATAGACCTGCGTTTCTGAACTCTCGCGGCGTTGCGCCCACCCAGAACTCCCCATGATAGCACACGTCGCCAGCGATGCGCTGCGCACCCGGCCCCGCGCGATACCGTGATCGGAGAAAATCGATGTCAACGCCGGGCGGCGGAAACTCGATAAATGAACGACGAAGATATTCGGCTAGCTTGGCTCCTTTCAAATCCAGCATACGCATTGCCTGCGTATGCATAACATCGCCTTTGGCATTTCGGCCGACAATCCAAAAGGCATTGGTTTCGTTCAGGTCGTGCGTTTCAGGGTCGAACGGCAGCCCTAGCAAGTGATCCGGACGCGCGTCCTGCAATATCGTCTTATACTCAGCAAAATCATAACCGACCGTTAATGTGATCCCGGCCTCATGCAAAAGTGCGGAACTGCTGGCGATAAACCGTTCGCCGTCTTGAAAACTCAACAACGTCATACTGAACTCTCCTTTGATGCAAGCTGATCAAAGGGTAGCTTATTTATCGGGAATTTTCTTCGATTTTTAGGTAACCGGCTAGAAGCCGACGATTGCATCCTCCGGCATGCCAACCATCGCGTCTTGATCCAACCCAGAGATGGTGACGTGACGTGATCTATCTACCGCGGATATCAAAGCAAAGCTTCCGTCAGGGAAGCGGCTCGCCATCAAAAGTCGTTTATAGGCCAATGGGATAAGCTCGCCGCCTGCCGTGTTCCTCGGCATTTGCGTCACAACCTCGTCAAGGCGGACCCCGCCATTCGCCTGAACCTCACGAAAGGGGAAATCCAGCATCGCCTCAAACTCGGGACCGCCCGGAAAATTGCCGAGAGGGCGGCCAATACTGCTGCGCGCATTCTCCCAACCCCACCAACTTGTGTAAAATGATTCTTGTCCGACTTCGATACAGATCCAACCACTGGGTGAGTCGCGATACACTAGGACATAGGGGCGAATTTGTTGAAAATTCTCATGTTCCAACCGGCCCTCGCTCTGCACCCAGGCCGAGAATGCCTCCTTGATCATTTCAGATTCACCGTCCCAAATCTGGGTAAGTGGCCGTTGCTGTTGATAAAAATTCCATCCGTTGGGTGTTTCGTGGGACAGCCGTAAAAGCCCACCCGTGCTCCGCGTGTTGCCCTTGATCCAGACTTTGCCCCGCGCGAGAAACTCACGCGCTTCTGGCAAAGCTTCTTCACCACGTTGTGTTAATTTGTACCGGCGCTCATCAACCTCAAACATCGGAGCCCCCAAGAACTCCTCAATTTGGGCGATATGGCGCCGAACTGTCTGCCGCGTACTTCCCAACAAGCGCACAGCTTGACTGAGGTTCAACGTATCCGCGAGGACGGTAAAAGATCTAACCATTTCATATAGTAACGGCGGAATTCGGTCCGCGTCAAAATCAACTGGCTTTGGGCTGTCGACAGTGTTCATTCGTCACCAATGGTAAATTAATCATACATTAAGGCATTATTCATAATACACCCTTGGCCACTTTGTAACCACAAATTGAATAAATCTATCCAATTGAACGGAAAGAGTGATTTGGGGATGACTAGTTCAACAACAACCGGAGGTAATTAATATGTCGCATCCAGTGGACATCCACGTCGGCAAAAAACTTAAACAGATCCGTACGCTGCGTCGGCTTTCCCAAACTGATGTGGCCAAGCGGTTAAACCTGTCGTTCCAGCAAATCCAGAAATACGANATCGGGTCAAACCGNGTCGCGGCAAGCCGCCTGTTTGAACTGTCCCAGATTTTAGACGTAACGCCCGCATATTTCTTTGAAGGTCTGCATGACAACACGAATGATGCGCCCAAAGCCGACCCGAGCATCGAGATTGTCAGCGCCTTGGCCGCAATAAACGATGACGCGCTCAAAACACGTATTGTGACGTTTATCGAAGATGTGTCTGGGCTGACGGTCGCGCGTCAGGGCTAAGCCTTAACCAAACACCCCTCGGCGCACCAAGTTTGCGCCTGCAATCAATAGGATGACCAGCGTCGCTTTCTTAAAGGACGCTTGGTCAATCTTATCCATGACTTTGCTGCCAAGCCACATACCGGTGAGCGACGGCAAGATCATGACGGCGGAAAAGGGCACGGTTTCAGCGCGAAGCACGCCAGATCCGAAGTGTGAAAACAACAATAGCACCGCGCCGAGTCCGTAGATGACACCCTGAACCCGCATTTGGTCGTGCTTGGGCGTGCCCAATGCGGTCAGGTAGGCGACGGTAGGCGGCCCCCAAACGGCCGATACGCCACCGACCGCCCCGGCGAAGGCACCTATAAATGCTTCTAGTTTTGTAGATCGGTGCGACAGGGTGAAGCTACGCCCCGTGACCTGCCACAGCGCGAACAATGTGATCGGAACACCAATCACCAGCAGCATCGTATCGGCGGCGAGAAAACGCACGGTCTGCGCTGACAAGCTAAGCGCTATGCCGCCCGCAATCAGGAAAACCTTAAACATTTTGATGGAGTCCCAAGCCGCGGCCACCCCCTGCCTTAGTGCCTGAAACATATTGGTAATTACAGTCGGGAAGATCAGCCCGGCAAGGGCAAGCTCAGGCGACAAGAACATCGTTAGCCCTGAGATTAGCACCAGCGGCATCGCGAACCCCACGACGCCTTTAATGAATCCCGCCACAAGGCCAATTCCAAAGGCGAACGCCCATTCTGACGGCGTCAATAAACTGAAAAACATGTCCATATCGCACGTCATACCAAGATTGCAGCGGAGCGCACGCGAAATCCTTAGCGTAATTTTAAACCAAATTGACGCAGCAAAACGTATCTTTATTGTGCTGCACCTGCGAAAAGGTTATGCCGTGCTTAACCAAACAAGGGAGCTTACAGATGGCACATGATGGACAAGACGTGATTTCTGGCGCGGACATCGTGATCGATGACCTGCTCGCAACCACCAGATCAACGCTGGCCCCGGTAGACCGCCTTTTAGAAGCCGCTAAATCCGCGGTTCGTGCGACCGTTTCTCAAGACGGGAAAGTGTCGAATGCACTGGTCGAAGAAAACCAAACCGCCGCACATGGTCTTGCGTGGCTTGCAACCTACGCCCAATCGCTTCACCAGATGCAGCTATGGGCAGAGAAGCTCGACGCAGATGGCAAGTTTTCAGAAACAGAACAGCTGATCCATCAAATCGCATTCGGCGAATACCTGTGCCAGATTTCCGGCGGCATTCAGATGAACCAAGGGGAAATTCTGCGCTTGCACGATCTTGGCGTCTCTACCGAAGATCAAAACGCGTTTTCCAATGCTGGCATCACGACACTGCAGCAACGAGGCAATTCGCAGGCTGCACGCACGCGCCTTGTCGAACTCATGCAAGAGCAAAGCGCCAACATCACCGTCGGGCGGTCCGGCCTTGACGAAGAGCTGGAGATGATCCGCGAACAGTTCCGTCGTTACGCTGTTGAAAAAGTTGAACCATTTGCCCACGAATGGCACCTGAAGGACGAGCTGATCCCGATTGAAGTCATCAATGAATTGGCAGAAATGGGCGTTTTCGGCCTGACGATCCCAGAAGAATTCGGTGGCTTTGGGCTGTCCAAAGCCTCTATGTGCGTCGTCTCGGAAGAGCTGTCGCGCGGCTATATCGGCGTGGGCTCGCTCGGCACGCGGTCTGAAATCGCGGCCGAACTGATCATCGCAGGCGGGACGGACGCCCAAAAAGAAAAGTGGCTCCCGCGGATCGCCAGCGCCGAGACCTTGCCCACAGCCGTCTTCACGGAACCGAACACCGGCTCTGACCTTGGTTCTTTGCGCACGCGCGCGGTGAAAGATGGCGACGATTATAAGATAACTGGCAATAAAACCTGGATCACGCACGCGGCCCGGACCCATGTGATGACGCTGCTGGCGCGCACGGATCCGCAGACGTCGAACTACAAGGGCCTGTCGATGTTCTTGGCCGAGAAAACGCCGGGCGACGACGCGAACCCTTTCCCTTCCGAAGGCATGACCGGCGGCGAGATCGAAGTGCTCGGCTATCGCGGCATGAAGGAATACGAGCTCGGTTTCGACGGCTTCCACGTCAAAGGTGAAAACCTGTTGGGCGGCGAAGAGGGCAAAGGGTTCAAACAGTTGATGGAAACCTTTGAAAGCGCGCGCATCCAGACAGCCGCGCGTGCCATCGGGGTCGCGCAATCCGCGCTCGACATTTCGATGCAATACGCAATTGATCGCAAGCAGTTCGGCAAGTCTCTCATCAACTTCCCTCGCGTGTCGTCCAAACTGGCGATGATGGCGGTCGAAATCATGATCGCCCGCCAGCTCACCTATTTCTCGGCGTTTGAAAAAGACGAAGGCCGGCGCTGTGATGTCGAAGCGGGCATGGCCAAACTGCTCGGCGCACGGGTCGCTTGGGCGGCGGCTGACAATGGCTTGCAGATCCATGGCGGCAACGGTTTTGCACTCGAATACAAAATCAGCCGTGTCCTATGTGACGCACGTATCCTCAACATTTTCGAAGGCGCGGCAGAGATTCAGGCGCAGGTCATCTCGCGCCGTTTGCTCGGATGAAGTTCGGGCAGCCTGACGCGTGAAATCGTCGGGCTGCCTATCCGGACCCCATGATCAAGCTGACCTCACTCTTTCTGGCCATAGCCCTGACAACCCAGTGCAGTCAGGACGAAACTCTGCGGGCGTATGGGGCCGCCGATCGCCTATGGCGCTTGCAAGAACTAAACGGGGTCGTTCTCAGCAAACACACAGATGTCCTTTCCAGAAAAAGAACAGGTTACCGTTCAAGGCCCCTGCAATCGGATGTCCGGCACTAACAAGCTGCCCTACCCCTGGTTTTCTTTCACGCTCATATCCTCCACCAAAAAGGCATGTCCTGATCTCAGCCAAGAAAACATTGTTATCGACGCGCTCAACAACGCCACCCTCGTCGAGATTCTGAATGACGTCATGATTCTGTCTAACACCGAGAACCTTAATATGGTGTTTCGCGCCGTTGACTAAATGCCTCGACGTAGCGCGCGCGCGCCTCGGGTAGGGGCTTGTCCCCTAGATCGCGCGCCAGATGCCGCTCTAGGAAATATCCCGTGATTTTGAACGCCAGCGCAATATCTGCATCGCTTGCATCCCCTTCCCCACGTAAAACGGGCGACAATGGCAGCATTTTATCAACCCACTCCCCCGCCCCTTCTCGGGTCACAGCACGCCCCGTTTTCGGAGATACAAAGACCAGCCCGCTGGTCCGTCCGGTCACCGCACAGGCGCTCAGATCAAGCCCATAGCCAAGCTCGTCTAACAGGCTGATTTCCCATTGAAGATAGGCCAATGGCCACAGGTCCCCCTGCCCCAATAGATCCAGAAGCGCTTCAGTTCGACGATATAATGGCGGATGCGCTTCGCGTTCGGGCAATGCAAAGGCAAGCAGCCCCGTCACCGCATTCAACCCCGCAAGGCTCAGCCGATCATGCATTGCCAATGCGGCGCGGCTGCGTACGGGCTCTACAGTAAACGCGCCGATATGATCCTCAAGCCGCGCGCGCCATGCGATGTCTAACTGCGCACCCGGTTGGAGAATTGGGGCAATCTTGCGACTGGTACCGCCGCGCACGATCCCGGCGTGGCGGCCGCGCTCGGGGGTGAACACCTCGATGATGGCCGATGTCTCACCATGGCGGCGCGCGCTGAGCAAAATGCCTTGATCGCGCCATTCCATCAGTTCAGCCCATCCTCATGCAGCAGATGCCGACCCTGCCTGTCTTCTACCTCGATCACCCATAGGTCCGGATCAAAACTGCGCTGTCGGCTGATCGACGCATCAACCTCCGGCTCCTGCCCACTTGTCATTTCGACCCAGGTCCGCTCACCACTGATCAAATCGAAACTTTTCTGAAAAAGCTGTGCATTTCCATCGAGCGTTGCGAGCTTCACCAGAACAGCGCCGCCGGTGTCATCCCCATGCGCGACCACGAACGCGGGAATGTCATAGACCCGCAGCCGCGCCAGATAGGCATCGACCCAGAACCGCGCGGTCAGCCGGGCCATGACAGCCCCGTCGTTCCAAATGGTGTAAAATCCTCCCCGAAGGGTCGGGCCGCACCAGATCTAGACATTGCCGTCTTTGAACTCCAACCCCATCTCGGAGTAGCGCTCCGCCTCGTCCAGCCAGTTCGGGCGCACTTTGACCTGCAAAAACAGGTGCACTTTCCGCCCGAGAAATTCTTCAAGCTCCTCGCGAGAGGCTTTGCTGACCGCCTTGATCGTCTCGCCCTTGCTGCCAAGCACGATCCCCTTGTGACCGTCGCGCACCACATAGATCAACTGATCCACCCGGGCAGAGCCGTCTTTACGCTCTTCCCAGTTCTCCGTCTCGACCGTCAGCTGATAGGGCAGCTCCTGATGCAGACGCAGGGTCAGCTTCTCGCGGGTCATTTCGGCGGCGATCATGCGCATAGGCAGATCGGCAATCTGATCTTCGGGATAGAGCCAAGGCCCCTCGGGCAATTCGCCCGCCAGCCATTGGCGCAACGTATCCACACCATGCCCCCGCTCGGCCGAGATCATGAATGTTTCGGCAAAATCATAGCGGTCGTTCATCTCTTTGCTCAGCCCCAACAGGACCGGAGCTTCGACACGGTCGATCTTGTTGATCGCAAGCGCGACCTTGCGCCCCTGACCGATGTCAGCGAGGCCCTCTAGGATACGTTCGACCCCTTCGGTTATCCCGCGGTTGGCCTCGATCAGCAGAATGACAACATCCGCATCGGCAGCGCCCCCCCAAGCCGCGGCCACCATGGCGCGGTCCAGACGGCGACGGGGCTGGAACAGCCCGGGCGTGTCCACGAACACAAGCTGGCTTTCCCCTTCTATCGCGACGCCACGAATACGGGCGCGTGTGGTCTGTACCTTATGGGTCACGATCGACACTTTCGCGCCGACCATGCGGTTCAGCAACGTCGATTTGCCCGCGTTGGGCTCGCCGATCAGGGCGATAAATCCGGCGCGCGTGGTCATGAGGGTCTCTCCAATTGGGCCAAGAGCGTCTTGGCAGCGGCCTGTTCGGCCTGACGTTTCGATGGGGCTGACGCGACGGCGCTGGCCCCGTTTTCTATCCGGGCGGTGATGGTAAACACCGGGGCGTGGTCTGGCCCCTGCCGGTCGGTCTGAACATAGGCGGGGGGCCGCAAGCCGCGCGCTTGCGCCCATTCTTGCAGCGCGGTCTTGGCGTCGCGGGCGTCTTGCTTGACCTGCATCACACGGTCACCCCACAATCGCAGGATCAACGCTTTGGCCTCGTCAAACCCGCCATCCAGATAGACAGCCGCGATGATAGCCTCGATCGCGTCCCCCAACAACGCCTGCTTGCGGCGGCCGCCAGACAACATCTCTGACCGGCCAAGCTTCAGCACCGCGCCCATGTCGATCTCGCGCGCGACCTCCGCACAGGCTTCCTTGCGCACCAATGCGTTGAACCGCGGGGCCAGCTGCCCTTCGGTTGCGGCCGGATCAAGTTTCAGCAGCGCTTCGGCCATCACCAGCCCCAGAACACGATCCCCCAGAAACTCGAGCCGCTGGTTGTCGTCACGATTGGCCGACGACATAGAGGCATGGGTCACCGCGCGGTTCAACAGCTCCGGCTTGGCAAAGTGGTACCCGATGCGCCTTCAAAGGCCCGGAGATCAGCATTTAACTTCACTTGATCGCCTTAAAGAAACGATCGCTGCGCCATGTCCAGAAGAACAACATCGACCGACCGGCCGAGCTGAACATGATCCGGTCCGCGCGGCCGATCAGGTTTTCGTACGGCACGAAACCGACGCCACCGGCCTGCTGTGCCAGACGGCTATCGGCAGAGTTGTCGCGGTTGTCACCCATGAAAAAGTAATGCCCTTCTGGCACCGTGTAGACACCGGTATTGTCCGACGCCTGATTGCCAATGTTCAGGATCGCATGTTCGACCCCGTTAGGGAGCACTTCGATCTGACGGGATTTTTCACATACACCACCGGCACCGACGGCACCGTTCTCGCAACGCGGACGCATACCCTGCGGGCCCTGACGGTCCATCACCTCTTCGAAGACACCATCGTCACGCAGTTCAACCGCCGTGCCATTGATGCTGACCACACCGTCGGTGATCTGAACCTTGTCCCCCGGCAAGCCGATCAGACGCTTGATGTAATCGCGACCAGACACGGGATGACGGAAGACCACCACATCGCCCCGCTCGGGCTCTGACCCGAACAAACGCGTGTTGTCGCCGTCAAACACACCGCAGACGTCTTTCGCGTCGACCTCAATGCCGAACCGCGGCATCATCACGCTGGGACAGGAGGCGTAGGAATAGCCATAGGCCATTTTGTTTACGAACAGGAAATCCCCGATCAACAACGTCTCTTTCATCGACCCCGAAGGGATCCAGAAAGGCTGGAAAAACAGGGTCCGAAAGACCCCTGCGATCAACAGCGCATAGACGATTGTTTTGATGGTTTCGACAAAGGCGTTGCCGGTTTTCTCTTTGGCGGCCATTTTGGCGCTCCTGTTCATGCGTTCGAGCGTTACATGCGGGTGCCATTGACGCAAGTCAAGCAACCCTGCCCCCGATCCATCGACCGAATGGGCTATGATCTGCCGTTAGGTCTGAATACCTGCCTTGGGGCGGGCTTCGATGACGACAAAGGCCTGTGCCCAAGGGTGATCATCTGTCAGCGTGACGTGAATGATCGCCTCGTGGCCGTCGGGTGTCATCTTGGCCAAACGCTCCGCCGCCCAGCCGGTGACCTCCATCACGGGCTGGCCGGTGCGCAGGTTGCTCACCGCCATATCGCGCCAAGCGATCCCCATGCGCAGACCGGTGCCAAGCGCCTTTGAACATGCCTCTTTCGCGGCCCAGCGTTTGGCGTAGGTGCCCGCGACATCACGGCGACGTTCGGCCTTTAGCTGTTCGACCTCGGTGAACACGCGATTGCGGAAACGGTCGCCAAAGCGGTCCAGCGTGCCTTGAATCCGTTCGATATTCGCGAGGTCGGTGCCGATGCCCAAAATCATGCCGCGCCCTCAGCCCTTGCGGGCGTCATCCATCAGGCGGCGCATCTCGGCGATGGCGGGGCCGAGGCCCAAAAAGATCGCCTCGCCAATCAGAAAATGCCCGATGTTCAGCTCTTGCACCTCGGGGAAAGCTGCGACGGGGCTGACGGTATCATAGGTGAGACCGTGGCCCGCGTGCACCTCAAGCCCCAGATCATGGGCGAATTTTGACATCTCTTCGAGCTTTTGCAGCTCCTTTTGCGCTTCCTCCCAATGTCCTTCGGCATAGGCGTCGCAATAGGCACCGGTGTGCAGTTCGATCACCTCTGCCCCGATGCGGTTCGCCGCCTCAATCTGGCGCTGATCGGCGGCGATGAAGATGCTGACGCGGCTGCCCGCTTCGCGCAGAGGAGCAATGAAATGCGCCAGCCGGTTTTCCTCCCGTGCGACTTCAAGCCCGCCTTCGGTTGTCCGCTCTTCGCGCTTTTCCGGCACGATGCAGACGGCATGGGGTTTGTGGCGCAGGGCGATGGCCTGCATCTCTTCCGTGGCGGCCATCTCGAAGTTGAGCGGCACGTTCAACACCTCTTGCAGTCCTTCGATATCCGCATCTGTGATGTGGCGTCGATCCTCACGCAGGTGCGCGGTGATGCCATCAGCGCCGGCCTCTTGCGCGGCGCGGGCTGCGCGCAGCGGGTCCGGATAGGCACCGCCGCGCGCATTCCGCACAGTCGCCACGTGGTCAATATTTACGCCCAGCCGAAGCTTACCTTGTGCCGCCATGGTCTTTCCCCTCCAGAGCCGCCTGCTCTGCCTTGCGTTTCGCCTCTGCCTTGGCCGAGGCTTTCTTTTTCAACAAATCGAACTTGGCCTTGATCGCGCCCTTGCGCCGCTTTTGATAGGCCCGCAGCAAGGGCACGGCCAGATAATAGGCGATCGTGGCGCAGATCATGCCGGGCACGATGCCCCCGATCAGATACGGATAGAACACCTGATGCCAGAAGACCTCAAGCCCCGACCAATCCATGTCGCGGCTGGTAAAGATCGCCACAAAGTTGGCCAACAAGTCGTGACCGGCGTCAAAGAATTTGCCCCCGAAGGACCGATGCTCTCCCGTCCGCATGTGGGAACCGAGAATCCAATGCCCCATGGACAGCGACGACAACCCGATCGGGACATAGGTCAGCGGGTTGCCAAAAAACGTCCCCATCAATGCGGCCAGCAGATTGCCCCGCATGACACGCGATACCAGCGCCGCCACGATAAAATGCATGCCGTAGAAGGGCGTAAACGTGGTAAAAACACCGGCCCAGATGCCACGCGCAATGCGTTCGGGCGTGTCGGGCAAGCGGCGCATCCGGTGTTTGACATAGTGAAACGCCCGCGTCCAACCACCCCGAGGCCACATGAATTCAGCCATCGCGCGCACTGTCGGCTTTGGGTCGCGGCGTTTGAAAATCAACAGTTCGTCCTTGGGTCAGTGCAGTCCGGGCGGATCATGCGTCTTTGGTACCTGCCTTGAACAAGTCGGGGTTCCGGTATCGGCTGATCTCGGCGACTTCGCTCTCGGCCTCCAACATCGGGATCAAAGAATGCAGATGCGCAATGTCTCGCAGCTCTACGTAGATCAACAACCGATAAAAGTCAGGCTTGCGGTCCAAAAATTCCAGATCCGCGATATTGGCAGAGGATTGGCCGATGAGCGTACAAATCCGCCCCAGCACGCCCGCCCCATTGCCGATGGTCAGATCCAGTGTCGCCCCATAGATCGCGGGATGTGGCCCGTCGTGCCAACGCAGGTCCAGCCAGCGTTCGGGCTGGTCCTCGTAATGCGACAGACGCTCGCAATCGATGGTGTGGATTTTGACGCCCTGCCCGCGGAAGGTGATGCCGACAATGCGTTCCCCCGGCAGCGCCTGACAACAAGGCGACCGGTCAAAGGATTGCCCCGCTTCCAGCCCCACCACCGCGCGCTTGCGGTCGACATGTTCCCCGGGTTTGGGGCGCAGGTTGGGATAGACGGCCTGCACCACCTCTTGGCCCGTCAGTTCGGCAGAGCCAAGCTGCGCCAAAAGCTCCTCCGCGCTGGAAAGGCGCAGGTTGCGCGCCGCGGTGCGCAGCACTTTCTCCGTCGCCGATTTATTCATCTGCTCGAAGGCAGAGCGGGCAAGTTCGCGTCCAAGGCTGACAAAGCGCGCGCGATCCAGTTCACGCAGCGACCGACGGATCGCCGTCTTGGCCTTGCCCGTCGTTGCGATATCCAGCCATGTCGCCTGCGGTGTCTGACCTTGGGCGGTAATAATCTCGATCGACTGGCCGTTTTTCACCCGCGTCCACAAAGGCACGCGCATCCCGTCGATCTTGGCACCCACGCAGGCAGACCCGATTCGCGTGTGGATCGCATAGGCGAAATCAATCGGCGTCGCCCCACGCGGCAGCTTGACCACCTCGCCCTTGGGGGTAAAGCAGAACACCTGATCGGCGTACATCTCAAGCTTGACCGCCTCGAGGAAATCTTCGTGATCCTCCTCTGAATCGAGCTGCTCTGTCAGTTGCGCGACCCATTTGACCGGATCAACAGCAAAGGGGTTCCGCGACCGCACACCGTCACGATAGGACCAATGCGCCGCCACACCGGATTCAGCGACATCATGCATTTGCCGCGTTCTGATCTGCACCTCGACCCGTTTGCCGTCACGGCCAGAGACGGTGGTATGGATCGACCGGTAACCGTTCGTCTTGGGCTGACTGATATAATCCTTGAACCGGCCCGGCACGGCCCGCCAGCGCCGATGGATGGTGCCAAGTGCGCGATAACATTCATCCTCCGAGGTGGTGATAACGCGGAAACCGTAAATATCCGATAAACGGGAAAAGGATTGCTGCTTTTCCTGCATCTTGCGCCAGATCGAATACGGTTTTTTCGCCCGCCCAAAGACCTCGGCCTCGATCCCGGCTTTCTCAAGCTCGTGCCGCATGTCGCCGGTGATTCGTTGGATGACATCGCCCGTTTCGCGCTGAAGGGTGATAAAGCGCCGGATGATCGACTGTCGCCCTTCGGGGTTGAGCACGCGAAAGGCCAGATCCTCGAGCTCTTCGCGCATCCATTGCATGCCCATACGCCCCGCAAGAGGCGCATAGATATCCATCGTTTCACGTGCTTTCTGGATCTGCTTGTCAGGGCGCATCGACTTGATCGTGCGCATATTATGCAGCCGATCCGCCAACTTAACCAAAATAACCCGCAGATCTTTCGACATTGCCATGAACAGCTTGCGAAAGTTCTCGGCCTGTTTTGTCTCGTTGGAATTCAGTTGCAGGTTGGTCAGCTTGGTCACGCCATCGACCAGTTCAGCGACATCATGTCCGAACTTTTCATCGACGCTGCTATAAGGACGCTTTCGTGTCCTCGATCGTGTCGTGCAGCAATGCGGTGATGATGGTCGCGTCATCCAGCTGCTGTTCGGTCAAAATAGCCGCGACAGAGACCGGATGCGTGAAATAGGGCTCTCCGGAATGGCGGAACTGGCCCTCGTGCATCTGCTGGCCATAGTCATAGGCCAGCCTGATCTGATTTTCGTTCGTCTTAGGGTTATAGGCGCGCACAAGCGCGATAAGGTCGTCAGCCGTAATGTCGGCGGTATTCATACCTGTCCTGCCTATAAGCCCCGAAGGGCGCGGGCCTTAGCCCTGCCCTTGTGCCGCCATCAACTGCCGCAGCAGCATTTCTTCGGACATGCTGTCCTCTTCGGGCTTATCTTGCTCAGCCCCCATAAGAAGCGCCATTGCGTCCTCTTCGGGTTCATCAACCTCGATCTGGTTCTGGTTGCTTTCGATCAGACGCTCGCGCAGCTCGTCGGCCGATTGGGTTTCATCCGCAATCTCGCGCAGGGACACGACAGGGTTTTTGTCGTTATCGCGATCAACAGTAACCGTAGAACCAGCCGCAATTTCACGCGCACGATGCGCGGCAAGCATGACAAGCTCGAACCGGTTTGGCACTTTATCTACACAATCTTCGACAGTGACGCGGGCCATGGGGATGCTCCAATCATGAATGCTGCAAGAAGCCGACTATTTAGAAGCCATCGGCGGAATTTACAAGGGCCTATTCCAGCGGCCACACCCCCTTTTTATCTGCCTCTGGCAGGTCATTCAACATCTCGCGAACGGTTTTGCCGATCAGGGGGTGACACCAGTCCGGCGCGATGTCCGCCAGCGGCACCAAAACAAAGGCACGATCCTGAAGCCGCGGGTGCGGCAGGATCAGCTGGTCAGGCGCTTTGACCATCTGCTGTTCAAGCGGAATCTCCCGCCAATCGGTCTGCGTCTGTACATCCGGCAACACCACATCCCCCATCGCGATCAGATCCAGATCGACCGTCCGAGGGGCCCAACGGCTTTGCCGCTCGCGCCCCAGCTCTGCTTCGACGGCATGAAGAATAGCTAAAACTTGATCCGCCCCCCCCTCTACCCTTATACTAGCGGTTGTATTTACGAAATTCGGACCCGACCCCGCAGGAAACGCATAGGTTGAGTAAAACGGGCTAAGAGCGACAACCCGCACGCCCATACCGACCATAATATCAAGGGCCCGTCGCAGAGTTTCTGCCGGCCCTCCCGCAACTGATGATTGATTGCTCCCGAGGGCGATCAGCGCGCACTTGCCGATTTCACCCCCCTTGGGGTCAGGGATGGCCAATGTCTTCACTTGCTGCCTCTCGAAAAAACCTTAGTTAGTATTGTATTCATAGTCGGAAACTAAATTTGAAACATTTCGTTTTATAGCGGCTCTACACGACGCAAATTTCCGAACGACGTGTATTAGGAAGGCACTTCATGTTCTACAAGGACGAACGGCTCGCTTTATTCATCGACGGCTCCAACCTTTACGCAGCAGCCAAGAACCTGGGTTTTGACATTGATTACAAGCTACTGCGGCAGGAGTTCATGCGCCGCGGCAAACTGCTGCGTGCCTTTTACTACACCGCTTTGCTGGAAAATGACGAATACTCCCCCATACGCCCGCTGGTCGACTGGCTGAACTATAACGGGTTCTCCATGGTGACCAAACCGGCCAAGGAATACACCGACAGCATGGGCCGCCGGAAGGTCAAGGGGAACATGGATATCGAGCTTGCGGTCGACGCGATGGAGCTTGCGCCACATCTTGACCACATCGTGATCTTCTCCGGTGACGGCGATTTCCGCCCGTTGGTCGAAAGCCTTCAACGCCAGGGCGTGCGCGTCTCTGTTGTCAGCACGATCCGCAGCCAACCGCCCATGATCTCGGACGAGCTGCGCCGCCAAGTGGACAACTTTATCGAACTCGAAGACCTGCGCGACGTTATTGGCCGGCCTCCACGTGAAACATCTGACGAATAACCCGCGACGGCGCGCCTAAATCTCCGCATCCCTCATGCCCCCGCAATACGTGCGCGCGCATTTGAAGCATTAGACTGTGCCGCCGCTGGTCTGGACGATGCGCCGCGCAACCCTTACCTATGGCCCATGCCCAAGGAGAGTGTGATGACCAAACCGCCTTTGACCCTGTATCTTGCCGCGCCACGCGGGTTCTGTGCGGGCGTCGACCGTGCGATCAAGATCGTCGAAATGGCCATCGAGAAATGGGGCGCACCAGTTTATGTGCGCCACGAGATCGTGCACAATAAATTCGTCGTCGACGGGCTGCGCGAACGGGGGGCGATCTTTGTCGAGGAACTGTCGGAATGCCCCGATGACCGGCCCGTAATTTTCTCGGCGCACGGCGTACCGAAAGCCGTTCCCGCCAAGGCCGAGGCACGCAATATGGTCTATGTCGACGCGACCTGCCCGCTTGTCTCCAAGGTGCATATCGAGGCGCAACGCCACGCCGACGCGGGGCTGCAGATGATCATGATCGGCCACGCGGGCCACCCCGAAACCATTGGCACCATGGGGCAGCTCCCCCCCGGCGAGGTTTTGCTGGTTGAAACGCCCGCCGATGTCGAAACCGTCGAGGTGCGCGACCCGAGCAAGCTGGCCTATGTCACCCAGACAACGTTAAGCGTCGATGACACAGCCGAGATTGTCGCCGCCCTGAACAAACGCTTCCCGCAGATCATCGGGCCGCACAAGGAAGACATCTGCTACGCCACGACCAACCGGCAAGAAGCGGTGAAGGCAATGGCGCCGAAATGCGATGCGATGCTCGTGGTGGGCGCGCCAAACTCATCGAACTCTCGCCGTCTGGTCGAGGTCGGATCGCGTGCGGGCTGCGATTACGCCCAACTGGTGCAGCGCGCGACGGACATCGACTGGCGCAGCCTCGAGGGGATCAAAAGCATCGGGATCACCGCCGGTGCCTCGGCCCCCGAACAGCTTATCAACGAGGTCATTGACGCGTTCAAAGACCGATATGATGTGACCACCGAAATGGTGGAAACCGCGGTAGAGAATGTGGAATTCAAAGTCCCCCGTGTGCTGCGGGTACCCGCATGACCGGCATCCCCCGCGCGCCGCTTTGGCTTGGCCTTGCCGGGCTTACTCCCTTTGTCTGGGGGGCCTTGACCGGGCTGGTTGATCCCTTGGCGAACTGGGGCGCGGCGACGTTCGGCGGCCGTTTTGTCGGGCCATATATCCAACTGTTCTACGGCACGGTTATTCTTTCCTTCATGTCCGGCGTGCTATGGGGATTCGCAACCAAGACCAGCGGGGCGAAGGCGACGGCCGGCTATATCCTCGCCGTGATCCCGGCGCTTTGGGCGTTCTTCATGACCAGCGGCGGCCCCGTGGGTGCGGGGCTGAACCTGATGTTCGGTTTTGCGGGTCTACTGGTCCTTGATGCCGCCTTCTGGCACTGGCGTCTTGCGCCGCGCTGGTGGCTAAAGCTGCGCACGCTTCTGACCGCCGTCGTGCTGGCGTGTCTGGCTGTGGGCGTCTTTCTGTAGCAGCGAAACTTGCGGGCGGGGCGTAGATTAGGCTGGACGCCCCCACGCCAGACTGGATAAGGCAGCCCCATGACCAAGCTGATTGCATATACTGATGGTGCCTGCTCCGGCAATCCCGGCCCCGGTGGCTGGGGTGCCCTGATGCGGGCGATGGATGGCGACAAGATCGTTAAGGAGCGCGAGTTGAAAGGCGGCGAACCCGCCACCACCAACAACCGGATGGAGCTGATGGCCGCCATCAGCGCGCTCGAAGCGCTGGCCCGCCCGACCGAGATCACGATCGTCACCGACAGTAACTATGTCAAAAATGGCATCACCGGCTGGATCTACGGCTGGAAGAAAAACGGCTGGAAGAATGCCGCTAAAAAGCCCGTCAAAAACGCGGAGCTTTGGCAGCGGCTGGATGCGGCAAATGCGCGGCATCAGGTCACCTGGGAATGGGTCAAAGGCCACGCTGGCCATCCCGAGAACGAGCGCGCCGATGAATTCGCGCGGGCGGGCATGGCCCCGTTCAAAACCAAATGAGCCTGATCACCCTGCTGGAATATGCCTCCGTTCTGGTCTTTGCGATTACGGGGGCGCTGGTCGCCAGCCGCGCCCAGCTTGACCTTGTAGGCTTCGCCTTTATCGCCTGCCTCACGGCCTTGGGCGGCGGCACACTGCGCGACCTGTTGCTGGATCGAAACCCGATTTTCTGGATTGCGAACCCCACCCATCTCGCCGTGGGCGTCACTGCCGCAATGGTGGTTTTCTTTACCGCACATCTTCTCGAAAGCCGCTATCGCGCGCTGCTATGGCTCGATTCCGTGGCGCTCGCCGTGGCGGTTGCTGCGGGTACGGGTGTGGCGATCTCGCTTGATCAATCCGCTGTGGTCGTGGTGCTGATGGGGATGATCACCGGCTGCATGGGCGGGTTGATGCGCGATGTTGTCGTGGGGGAAGTCCCGCTTGTTCTGCAACAGGGTGAACTTTATGTGACCGCCGCTTTCGCCGGTGCTGCAACCGCTGTCATCATCCGTAGCATTCTGGGCGATGATGCGCTGGCGCTGTTTGCCGGTGCCTGTATGACGTGGATTTTGCGTGCCGGATCGCTGTATTTCGGGTGGCACCTGCCCGTGTACAAAAGCCGCCCGCCGCGGGTGTAACGTTACTTTCTACGCCAGTGAAACGGCACGATGATCAGCGCCCCGATAGAGGACGCGATGGCGTTCATGCCGGCCGAATTAAACCCGAAGCCGAACATCAACCGCACAAAATAAAACAGAAAAGCGCCGCCCACGCAGATGATGATCGAGGCAAGATAGCCGTTGCGGGTAAAGCCTGACTTTTCGGCGAAAAAGCCGACAAGCCCCGCGATCACAACCGTGCCAATAAGCGTCGGAAGCATGATTTACCCTTTGCTTAGAACTGTGCCCGCAGCGATCTGCGCACCACGCTGGAATGTCTGCGCATCTTGCGCCGCTTTCCCCGCACGTTGCAAGCGGATCAGCTGAACCGCACCCTTCCCGCAACCGACGCGCAGAGTGTCATCCAGAACCTCGCCCGCTGCACCCTCGCCCTCGGCAAGCTTCGATGCCAGCACCTTCACCCGCGTGCCGTCCAGATCGAACCATGCACCAGGAAACGGCGACAGCCCCCTGATTTGCCGGTCCACCTCTGTTGCGGGGCGCGACCAATCGATGCGCGCCTCGGCCTTGTCAATTTTACTGGCATAGGTCACGCCCTCTTCGGGCTGCGGTTCCGGTTGCAAGTCAGGCAGTTGCCGAAGTGCTTCCACGATCAAGTCGGCGCCCATGGCGCTTAGTCGGTCATGCAGTTCGATCGTCGTCTCGGTGGTGCGGATCGGCGTCGCGGCGCGCAACAGTACGGGCCCCGTGTCCAGCCCCGCCTCCATCTGCATGATACACACGCCCGTTTCAACGTCGCCCGCCATGATCGCCCGATGGATCGGCGCGGCACCCCGCCATCGGGGCAACAAACTCGCGTGGATATTCAGACACCCGGATTTCGGCGCATCCAGTACGGCTTGGGGCAAAATCAGACCATAGGCCACTACAACAGCCACATCCGCGCCGAGCGCTGCAAACTCCGCCTGCGCTTCGGCGGTTTTCAACGAAACGGGGTGACGTACCAGCAACCCCAAAGCCTCTGCCCGTTGCTGAACCGGGCTGGGGCGGTCCTTTTTGCCTCGCCCTGCAGGGCGCGGCGGCTGGCAATAGACGGCGGCGATTTCGTGGCCGGCCAAGACCAACGCATCCAACAC
>JGI24659J20068_1000155_pt1 | contig 21796 bp, 23 predicted proteins | sample MalvirmetaMSP131_FD_20068 | JGI IMG/M metagenome (IMG submission 20068) | reverse complement strand
GATTTGGGCTTCATCTTCGTTCCTTCATCACTACGACGAAGCCCAAATCCTCCTTAAATCACAACCTCAAATCTGTGCCATTGGTGCTGACGGGGAACAGTCATGCATTCCGACGATGCACAAATTGCTGGTGAGCTGTTCATATGTGACGAGGATGCGGAATTCACCGAAAGCAACATGAACACGGGCGTTCAGGTCAAAGACCTTCGAATCGCATTTGATCGTCCAGAATTCAGGGTCATGTTGGTGGCCAACAAATTTCAGACGGGTTTCGATCAGCCGAAGCTTGTCGCCATGTATGTCGACAAGAAGATCGCGAACGAAGTTGAGATCGTTCAAACGCTGTCGCGCCTCAATCGCACATTCCCAGGAAAAGAAGAGACCTTCGTTGTAGACTTCGTGAACGACCCAGAAGCAATCCGAGCGGCCTTCAAGAAATACGATTCAGGCGCGCAAATCACCGAAGTTCAAGATCCCAACGTAATCTACGATTTGAAGGACGCACTCGACGCGCAGGGTCTTTACTCGGATCAAGACATCGAAGCCTTCAAGATAGCTCGCTTCGAAACGGCCAAGACTTTCGACACCGGAAAAGAAGAGCACCATAAGGCGATGTTTGCGGCCACCCAAAGGCCGACCGACAAGTTTAACGCTCGCCTCAAAATGCTGCGTGAGGAAGCCGAACGGTGCGAAACTGAATTTCAGAAGGCAACCGAAGCGGGAGATGATGCCGCCGCGAAGAAAGCCGAGCATGAAAGGGGGCAAGTAGAAGAAGGCATTGGCAGCTTGCTGGAGTTCAAATCGGGCCTGTCGAGATTCTCCAGAACATACACGTACATTGCTCAACTGCTGGACCTCGGGGATCCCAGCGTGGAGAATTTTGCGGCTTTCACAAAACTTCTCGCAAACCGCCTTAATGGCGTTCCCCCTGAGCACGTCGACCTAAGAGGTATTTCCCTAACGGGCTACGACATCAAAAAGAATGATGCACAAAGCGAAGGCGGAGATGATCCCGATCCGAATTTAAAGCCCGTGGGAGCCGGTGGATCGAAATCGCCAGGGAAACTTCCTGTCTACCTTCAAGAGCTTATCGAACTACTGAACGGTATCTTTGGCGAAGCTGCTCCGATCAAGGATCAAGCGAGCTTCGTGAACCAAATCGCGTCGATCACTCGCGAAAGCAGTATCGTGAGGGCCCAGGTCAAGGAAAACTCCAAAGAGCAGGCTTTGAAAGGAAGCCTTCCAGGAGCGGTTCAAGGAGCGGTGGTGCGTGCGATGGGCTCAAACAATGCTCTGGCCACGCATCTCCTCAAAGAGGACAGGCAGGGCCTAGGTATCCTTACCAACCTTATTTACGATCTGATCAAAGAGGGCAGAGACATCGATCTTGGAGACCTCGATGGTGCATGAACCGCACAAAAGCTCTGAATAAAACGCGCGGATGGTCAGGCAGTTGGAGCCTGATAAGAAATACAGTGTGTTGGGAATTTAGGAACACTAGATGAAGATTTCTCAGGCCCTAGACAAAATCGACGAGAAGCAGCTCTTTGTACCGGCCTTCCAACGCGAGTACGTTTGGAAGCGCGACGATGCGAAGCAGCTGGTAGACTCCCTTATCAAGGAATATCCAACGGGGACGATGCTGACCTGGGAGACCAACAACCCTCCCGAATTGAAGGGGCCTCACAAATACGATGAGAAGCAGGGCGCTGTAAGGATCCTTCTGGACGGGCAGCAGCGGCTGACAACCTTGTACATGCTCATTCGTGGAGGTTTACCGCCCTACTATACTGCTCCGGAAATTCTCAACGACACGCGCGGCCTTTATGTGAATGTCGAGACCAGAGAGCTGGAGTACTACAAGAAGCTCAAGATGGAGAACGACCCGCGCTGGCAGAATCTGACCGATATTTTTCAGCGCAAGATCCGAGCTAAGGATGTCGTCCGCGCTTTGGAAGACAAGGGCGAAGAGGTGTCTCGCGAACGCGACGATCTGATCGACGACAACGTGAAATCCATCGAGAACATCCTTGACCGGGAGTTCCCCGAGCAAACGATACCGGTGAAGGCGACAATTCGCGAAGCGATCGACATCTTCTATAAGGTCAATGCGAGCGGCGTCTCGTTGACCGAGGCCGAATTGGCTCTAGCCCAGATTTCAGGTTATTGGCCGCAGGCACGTGACACGTTCAAGGCAAAATTGACCGAACTCGAAGGCAGGGGTTACGTCTTCAAACTTGATTTTGTCGTCTACGCCCTGCTCGCCTGTTTGCACCATTCCGGTTCGAATATGCGACTTCTGCATGACCAGGCCAATGATGCGCCCATCCGGGCGGCTTGGAAGAAGCTCGAAGAGCAAACTCTCGATTACGTTGCCAATATCATGCAGTCCCATGCATTCGTCGATCATACGGACGAAATCAACTCGGTGTATGCACTGATACCGATCATTGCTTATTGCTATCAACAGGATAGCCATCTCTCAGAGATGCAGATTAAGAAGCTGGTCAAGTGGTTCTACTATTCCCAGATCCGCTATCGCTACATCTCTCAGCTGCCCCAGAAGCTCGATCGAGATCTCCGCGTGATCAAGGAATCCGATCAACCATTCGATGAGCTGCTGCAGGTCATAAAGGACGAACGGCCCCTAGAGATTGTCGCCGACGAGTTCGTTGGGCGCGCGATATCGCATCCCCTATTTCCGATGATGCGATGGTACTTCAAGAGTCAGGGCGCAACTTGTCTGACGACAGGAGTCAAATTGGCTCAACCCATGGGAAAGAAGTATCAGCTCGAAAACGATCACATTTTCCCGTTCTCGAAACTGCGCGACGCTGGATACGGCAAAGAGAACCGTTTGAAGTATTCCCTCGCGCAAGAGATCACCAATCGCGCCATTCTCACACAGATCGCCAATCGGGCGAAGAGTGCGACGAACGCAGAAGATTATCTTGCAGAAATCGACGATAAGAATCCGGATGCGCTAGCCAAGCAATGCATCCCTTCAGATCCAGAGCTCTGGAAAATCGAGAATTACGAGAGCTTTCTCCACGCTAGGCGAACGATGCTGGCGAATGCATTGAATGGGTTCTTGAGCTCGATCACCGAAACCAAAGAGGCGGAGGCACCCATCACACTGGCTGAGATGATTGCCGAGGGTGAAAGCGAAGAGTTGGAGTTCAAGCAAACCTTGCGTTGGGATATCAAGGAAGCCAAGGTCAACAAGGGTCTCGAGCAGGTCGTTGTCAAAACTATTGCCGCATTTGCTAATAGTTATGGTGGCGGCACACTGCTCATCGGCGTTTCCGATGTCGGTGAAGCAGTCGGTCTGGATCATGATTATGCGTCGCTGGGCGATGCTGACAAAGACCGGTTTGAGATTCACCTGCGCAACCTTTTTGCCGATGCATTCGGGCAAAATTTCACCGCTTCGAAACTGAAGATTGCATTCCCCGAAGTGGAGGGCAGCGAAATTTGTCAGATCGATGTTAGGCCAGCCGATGCTGCGGTGGTCATCAGCGTTGCAGACAAGAACGGGTTAAAATCCGAAAAGCTGTACGTTCGGAGTGGCAACTCTTCACCGGAAATGCCCATGAGCGAAGTGCAGGCCTTCCTTGGAAAGCGCTTTGGCTCAACCGCTTTGCTTTAGGCGCGCAAACCATTCGGGGCAGGATCAGCTCATCTCAGAGGAATGTCGCGGAAGCCGTTCTGAGCCTTGAGTGCCATTTTTGGGGGAACACCGGCAGTTCGCGTCAACTGGTTCCACTTCGCGAGAGCTGAACGAATGTCTGAGGCAATGGATTTGATTTCGGCTGTCTTGAGATCGGCAAATTTCCCGAATTCTAGAAGATCGTCGAACTCGAAACCGTCCGTTTTGCCGGCCAGAGACATCTGGTGCTCGTTGGTCCAGTCCCCGTCAGGATTGTAGGCGTAGACGACATCGAATGCGGGCGAGAGGCTCCAGCGACCCGAGCTATCCATGAGGAAGGCGATGTTCTTGGTGTGGTCGTCCTGGTTGCGAATGAAGACATTGAGCAGCGCGCGGCGCACCTGCTCCTTGATCGCTTCGCGTCCGAGACCGAGCATGCGGATGGTCTCGATCGCCTGCTCATAGCTGTAGGCGCGAGCGAGGTTGAAATCGAAATGGCGCATCGCGCAAAGCGACTGCATGTGGAGCTTCTTACCGTCAGGCGTGCGATCGAAGCGCTGGGTCATGAAATGCGCCCGCCCACCTTCTTCGTGCAGACGAGAGCGAGCCATGTCGATGCCAGCCTCCCGGGCTAGCAGATAGCAAGCGTATTCAAGCCGACCGAAGCCCATCGGGTCGGCGAGTTCCTTGTCGGCATTGCCCGACACGCCGTCGAACTTAACCAGCCATTGCGTATAGCCGGGCCCTGCAGTCAGCTGCCCTGAATGGAATTCTCCGGTCTCCTCGTTCCAGGCGAGGACGGCCTTGGCCCGGGCACCACCAGCAGAGGTGCCGACGCGCAGGATCTCCTGGAGTGCGCGATGATCATCTTCACCCTTGAGCACACCGGCCAGTTCTTCACGCGCAGCAATGACCCTGTTGGCGAGCTCGACCAGCGGGGCGATATCGACCGGACGACCCTGTTCACGGCGCTCGCCGGTAGCCGGTTCGAATTCCAACGCGCCCATGCCTCGGCGACCGGTATAGCAAAGGCGCTCGACCGGATCGAAGCTGTCGGCTGTGCGGCCCTGCTCGGCAAGCCAACGGTTGATCAGCGCGTTACCAAACTTGTCGGGCAGGCTGTCGGCCAGCATGCCCGGTAGCCCTTTGAAGGTCTCGTAATTCAGCGCGGGAAAGTCGTAGACGCCGCTTCGTAAAGGCATTGTGAGCGGGGCGACTTCGATACCGCTGCGGGTGAATTCCGGAGTGTATTCGAAAACCCCGGCATCGCGATCCTCATCCCACAGGACGGCGCCGATCTGACGACCCCAGAGATTGACTACGGCACGCGTCATGGGGCCTCGTCACCCCAGCTCCATTCCTCGCCAGCCTCGCCTTCAGAAGACTTGCGCACCCTTTGCCGCGCCTTGCCGGTGTCGGACCGGGGATCGAGCGGGCTCAGCTTAGCGTCCGGCATGACATCCAGAAGGCGGTCTTCAATTCCAAGCGCACGCATTATCCTGGCAAGGCTATCGATGGTCCCGCCATTGCCGGCCTCCAGGCGGGCGAGCGTTGAACGCGATATGCCAGCCATTTCCGCAAGCTCGGCCTGCTTGAGATTGCGTGATATGCGATATGCTTCGATCTGCTTCCCGAGGTCGGATAGCAGCACCGAGAGAGGGCGTAGATCTGATAAATCATAATGTGGCATTATCGAGACAGTATCTCCAATATGGAGCTTTGTGTAGCGATTTTGCATCTTTACATGGCGATATTTAATGTGTCAATATCGAGACGTAAATTAGCTTATGCCCGATAATGCATCAAATTTGCTACTTTATGTAGGTCGGAGTGATGGAAATGGATGACGAGAAGGGTCAAAACGACCAGACGGACTGGAAGGGCCTGCGAGAGATCGACCGTGCCATCTCCGAAAACCGCCTCACGTCCTACTCATGGAAGAAGTCCTGGGCCGACCCGTGGGGCAGGATCAAGCTCATCGCAATCTTCGTTGCGCTGGCTGCTTTTGTCGCGTTCGTAATCGTCAACGATGTAATCCTTTAAGGGCGCCGCCACTCCTTTATTGCATCTGCCGCCTCCTCGCTCGCGCCCGTGGCGCCTTCTGTTTGGCCATCCAGGTAGCCTCTCACCGTTCCGATCCGCCCGCGACCTTGCCGACGAACCCGCTCGACTTCATCGCTGATGCCAGACCGATCAGGAGCATCGGGCATTGAGGGACCACCCGTAGAACCTACAGTTCCCCTAGCTCGCACCTGCCCAGCGCTTCCGATCCCGGGGCGACTGACAGGAGCGAAGTCCGGCAGCGAAAGGTCGGCTTCGATGTCGTCCTGCAGGCGATCAGCATAGCTTTCGACAAACCGCGATTGCAGCTGCTGGCCGCGCGCACTCATCTGGAACTCGATGTCGTCGAAGCGCACCGGCCCATAATAGTCGCGATTGGCTTCGATCTCGGCCATGCCCCATTCGCGATAGGCCTGGCTCAGGTTCAGCGTGCCTGCGGCGCTGTTGGCCTCGTACCAGCTGGCCTGGTTCTCGAGGCGGCTGGCCATCTCTTCGGCCCGACGCGCCTCTCGCGTATAGCCCTCGGCTTCGGTCAGCGATCGGCTGAGACCCGACGAGCTGGTCGATACCTGCGATACCGAGCTCGAGCTCGTCTCGCGCAGGAAACCTTCACGCGTGTTCGACCAGTTGCGGCTATCCGAAAGCTGCCGCAGCGTTCCCATGATCCTGCCGCGGTCTTCCGAGGCGATGCCGATATCGCTGTCTGTCCAGCTCTGGTTTCGGCCTCCCCTGACGCCAAGTTGAGCAGTACCAGGGCCTCTTTCTCCCTTGAGACCCAAAGATGCATCGCCGTTGAGAAACCATGAAATCGTGATGTCGTCAGATGCGCGCCGGGACAGGCCATACTGCTGCTGGAGCGTCCTTGAGGCATTGTCGACTTCGCTGAATGCCGTGCCGATGCTGTCGTTCGTGCCGACGCCGCTGACTGTGTCGGAGCTCTGACCCTGGCTGTAGGCGTTGCGGATTTCGCTGAACCGGGTGAGCGCAGAGCTCGTCGATTGCTGGGCGAGGTTGGCATAGGTCTCGCTCTGCGTCCGGCTCTGGCTCGCCATCGTTCCGAGGCGTCCGGTGAAGTCCTGCCCGAGCGTCGGTGTGAACGGATAGCTTGAATTCGGGACAGCAGCGAACTCGCCATCGGGGAAGCTGGTGGTCTGCGTGCCGCTGTCGCTGAAACCACGCGTCTGCGTGGCGCCATAGGCGATGTTGGGGGCAAGATTGCCCTGCGCAAACTGGCGGGAAAACACCGTCGAGTTGTCGATGTTCGAATTGCCAAGCGAGACATTGCCAGTGCTCGCTTCGCGCGAGGCTTCCTCGGCCGCGTTCTGGCTCGGGTTGAGATAGCTCGTTGCCTGGCCCGAGATCGCCAGCGCACCGCGAGCCACCCCGCCGGCAAGGAACGGGATCGAGGCGACAAGGTAGCCAGCCAAGATACCGATATCGCTGTTGACGTCGCTCATGCCAGCAAAGGTCGCGAGGCTCAGACCCGTGCTGCCGCCCGCGGCGGCGACATCGCCTGCACCTTTGAACATCAGGATCATGTGCAGGATGACGAAGAGGGGTCCCCATGCCGCAAGGTAGAAGAAGCCGGTGACATAGCCCCGCAGCGCAATGGGTCCGGTTCGCGGCATCAGGAACAGCGGAAACAGGACAGGGAACAGCGCGTAGAACACCACCGTCAGCACGACATTGAGGATCGGGACCCATTTCATCGCGTTGTGCGCGATCGAGGAATAGGTCCGTTCGGTCTGAATATCGGCCCGGGTTTGCGCGAAGACGTCAATACTGCCGGTGCCGCTCGCCCCCGCGAAGCCGTGCATGGCCTGGTTCATGGCATTGATCGTTAGCACCTGGCGGAAGATGTCGCTCGCGCTGCGCGAGATGCCGGTGAGATACTGGTATGGAACGATGGAGCGGGACTGCATCCCGCGCGACCAGTCGAGCGCGGCGGCCATCGACGGCGACATCGAGGCGGCGAGCATGTTCTCGATCATCGCCGTCTTCTCGATGATCTGCATGATCGCGGAGACCCGTGCCTGTCCGGTCGCTTGCCGCTGGGCGAGGCTTGACCGGACCTCGGCGACTTGCGAGCGCCAGATCGCGAGCTTGGCTTCGTCGGCAGCAATGAAGCTCGCCATCGAGCGTCCGGCTTCCGAGGTGATGCGCTCGAGAATGGCATAGAGGAGATCGATGCTGGCAATCTCGGCCAGCGTGTCGCGGTCGTCGGTTGCCATTCCGCGTCCATAGGCCGCCTGCACGGTGAGGATCTTGTAGAGCGGCACCGATGCTACCTGGAGCAGTTCCTTCTCCTCGTCGCCGATCGCGGTATCGCTGCGGATGGCCTCGACCATGCTGCCGATGAGCTGGGCAACGCGGGGCCGAATGGCCTTCGCGCTCGTGAGGCTCATCTGCTGGAAGGTGGGGTTGAGGCACTGGTCGGGCTCGTCACACTGGAACACCCGCACCGACTGGCCCTGCGTTCCGTCGAGCAGCGCGGTTACGAGCGTTGAAGAGGCATCGCCTGCGAAAGGCACGAACTTGCCTGGTTCGTCATCGCGGGGCGGCACGTAGATCACCGTGCCGATGAGCGTCATCGCATACTCGGCGAGGTCGCGGTCGAAGGTGCCACCAGGGTTGAAGAAGGCGCCCTGCTTGAGGACATGCCAGGTGTAATTGCGCGGTACACCGGGATTGACGTCGGCATAGTCGGCGCCGGCGCTCTCATTGGTCGAGGCGCGCTGACCCCTGGTGCCGCAACCGTGTTTGGCGGCAGCATAGTCGGTGAAGATACCTTCGGAATTGCCGATCGCTTCGCAGATCGCCTTGTCGGCGAGATCGCCCTTTGGCCAGACGCCGCCGACCAGCCCCTGCGCCATCTCGCAGGAGTTGATCGAGAGATTGTTCATGAGCTGCGCCTTCTGGCTGAACTCCTGCATGATCTTCGAGCACTCGGGGCAGACGGTATCGATCGCGAGGCTGAAAGCGAACCCCACCGCATTGTTCGCAACGGCCTTCAAGAGCGCGACCATCTCGCTCGCGTTGATGAAGGAGAAGGACCCGGCGAAGATATCGATACCGCCGCAGCCTGCGCGGGCACGCGGCAGCTGGAGATTGGCGATGTTGGTCGTTTTCTGCGGGAAGCGCGTCCAGACATTGCCAAGGCTGTAATAGCCCGCCGACTGGCCTTCGAACGCGCTCGGCCCGGTGACATTGGCCGCAGCGCCCATGTCGTCCATGAAGCGGTCCATGCTGTCGCCGACGTTTGCGGCGACGGGGGACGCGACCATGCTGGCGGCAGCTATGCTGAGCGCCGCATTGCGGATGCTAGTAATCATGTCCGGCTTCCTTTGAGGTGAGGAGGTAGATTCGGTCCTGCAGCTCGTCGGCCGACAGCACGCCGTATCCGATCGGGATCGGGCGCTTTGCCACGCTGTCCCACAGCACGAGCGCCGGGGTGATGCCGGGCTCGAGCCCCATGCGTGGACGCTGGCCGCTTTCGACCTTGTAGTCGGGGAAGTGCCGGGACGGTCCGCCATCGGTCGAGATCGCCCGGACAGTGATATGCCAGCGGTCCGCTACCGAGCGCACGATCGGGCTCATCACTTCGCAAGCGCCGCAGGTCTGGGCGAAGAAGTAGAACAGGCCATAGCGCTCGGAGAGCCTGGCCATCACCGCATCGCGGTCGGCAGCGCGCGCGTCCTGCCATTGCTTCTTGGCGAGCGCGCCAACCGGTCTCTCGAGCGTGTAGTCGAGCTCGGGATCCTGCCAGATCGCGCGCTGCCAGACATCGGAGAACAGCGAAGCGCGGTCGAGCTGGGCACGCTGGAAGCGGATATAGGCAGTGACGTTTTCCGGGGTTGGATAGAGGATCGCGCGCGCCTTGAGTTCGCGCAGTTCCCCCGTGACCGCGTCGAGTTCTTGCGTGGCGGTTACCTGGGCCGTTGGCTGCGCCATCTGCGGCTCCTCTGCCGGCACCGGCTTTACGCAATAGAACCAGTAGCCGAGCCTGCGCTGCTCGCAGTAGAGGCTGTCTGCCGAGGCAGCTGGCTCTGCCTGGCGCGCTTCCTGGGCAACTGCCCGAACGGGAAGCAGTGCAGCGATACACATGGCCAATGCTGGGAGGGCCAGCATCGTTAGTGATTGGCGGCGCGTCATTGGCCACTCCTTGCGTAATAGTCTTCGATTTTCTGCTGGATGAGGATGCTGGTCTCGAGCTCGTCGGGGAGCCGTGCAGCCTCGGTGAACTCGGCATAGACTTCGCTGAAATCCATCTGGCTAAGGTCGAGCTCGGCGAATTCGTCGAGCGAGAAACCCTCGCACTGCTCTTCCTTGGGCTTGTCCCACGGCTTGGGCAGTTGGCGTCGGCCCTGTTCCTGCAGGATCCGCGAGAGCTTGCTCTCGAAGCAGCAGTAGACCTTCTTCTTGGTCAGGCAGACGCCGAGGAACTTGTCCGAACAATAGGTCCCCACATAAGCGCACAGCCCTTGCGCATCGCGTTCGTGGAGCAGCACTTCCTCGCGGCTGCAGCCGAGCGCGACCAGCAGGCTGATGCCGGGGATGAGCGGGAAGCCCTTGCCTTTACAGCAGTTGAGCACGCCGAAGACCTTGGAGGAGCAGGTGTTACGCGTGCCGCGGAACAGCGTCAGCGTCTCGGGATCGAACTGGCCGCGAGCCTCGTCCATCGCATGGAGCGCGGTGACGGCATCCTTGAACTCGTCGTTCGCGGTGCGCTCGATCGTCTCGCAGCTGCCGTCGATGCAATAGACATCGCCGTCGCAGACATATTGCGTGCCTCCGCTATCGCCTGCTGGAAGTGGGCACTCGTAAACGCGCTCACTGGTCGAGCATGGCGTATCGTCGGTGAGGCAATCCTCGCGCAGGAAGCGGCAGCTCCCGTTCGCTTCGAGTTCGCTGCAGTCGTTCCCGGCTGTCCGGCGCGCGCAGCTGTAGCTGCGCTGCCAGGCCCAGCAGCTTTGCGTGACCTCGACACCGTCAATGATACGGGTCTGCGGAGTGCTGTCGGTGCAGGTCTCGGCATCAAGCGTGCATTCGCCATTGTCGAGGAAAGCCGAGCACTGGCTCTCGTTGCGCGCCGTGGTGACGACATTCTCGCTGGTCACAGTATAAGGGGTGGCACCCGGCACCAGCTCGCTGCAGCTGACCAGATCGACGCGCAGCGTTCCGTAGCAGCCCCAGTAATAGCCCGAATAATAGTCGTAGCCGCACGGGATATCCCAGGACTGGACCACGCGGCATTGCGGTCCCTGGTAGTGATCGCAGGCATAGGGGCTCGACGGATCGACCCCGGTTCCGGCGATGCAATAGTAGCCGTAGACATCACGGGCCTCGACCCTGGCATCGAGTGTGACCGGGCAGGTGGCCGAGCGGCGAGATGCTGGTGAGCCCGTAGAACAGCTTCACGAGTTTCTTGCCGGCCTGGAGCTCGGCCTGGACGTGGCGCCATTCGGCCGACTGTTCGGCGAGCTTCGGGAGAAAGCGCGCGCTCTTGGTCTGGCTGAGGCTGGTCGTGCGCATGAACTTGAAGCCAGCGCGCGCCGAGGCGGCTTCCTGGTCGGGGTAGACGAGGCACAGCATGGTCGCCGTTGGACAGGGGAAGCGCAGCTTGTCGGTAAACATGTCGCCGATGAGCCGCGCGCATTCCCAGGGTGCCCAGCGCTCAGGGGTGGAGCGTACGGCATAGTGCCGCACGTCGAAATGGTCGGGATAGCATTCGCCGACTTCGGGATTGCTCTCCTCGTCTCGGCCCGTCTCGCGAAAGCGCTCGGTCCGGAGGATCAGGCGATCGTCGCCGACCTCGAGTTCGATGTCGCGGCGGATCGCCTGGACATCGAGCGTATCGTGCGGGTTCCACGCATGGATGTCGGTCTCGTGCGCGGTGGTCGGCGAAGTAAGCTCGTCGATCAGCGCCAGCAATCTGCCCGGACGCAGCTCTTGCGCGTGCAGTCCGAGCGAATGAAGCATGCCCATCAGCCCTTCGCGGCATTCGGAGAGTTCGGCATCGGTCACACTGCCGGGCACCGGCACGCCGAGCGAGACGATCAGCCGGACGTTGCGGGCATGGAACGGCGCATGCGCCGAGCCCGAGCTCCAGACGAGATCGTAAAGGCGCCTGGTGCGCGCCCTGGCGATGGCCTCGTAGATCCCGCCCTGCTCGTAGCGCGGAGCGAACCAGGGGCCGACCACGCTACCGATCCGCGGAGATGCGAAGTTCAGGACCTGGAGGCAGGCGCCCTGCGGCAGGCCTTCGGAGAAGAACTGGCCGAGGATCTCGCCGGTCCGTTCGTCGGCCCCGATCAGCGGGGTGACTTCGAGCACGAAGCCCTTCGAGCGGGCGTTCCGGTAGAGCTTCGCCCCCTCGTCATAGACCCGGTAGGGCAGCCAGTCCGAGAGCATGTCGAGCCCGAAATGCGCCTGCGGCTTTTCGGGCCGAGCCGTGTCGGCAAACAGGCCCCGCGAGAGTGCGTCGCGCGCGGCAGCAAGGGATAGCGTCACCGGCTCTCTCCTTCGGTCATGTCAGGGTGGGGGACCGGCTCGCGGGGAGGGGAAAACGAGCCAGGTCCCCCGGGTTCCGACGCGTCAGCGCCGGGCATCGCCGGAACGGGCTGCGAGGGGATGAACAGCTGTTCCGGCAATGTGTCTGTGGGTTGGAAATCGGGTGCGGCGTTGCCCTCGCGCGTCGCGGCAATGGTCGATGCCAGCGAGCGCAGGACTTCGCGGCGGCCCTGCGGGGGCCGCCAGCCTGTCCCTGCCTGTTCGGGCAGCGTCAGGTGAACGACGCGCGCCTCATGGTCGCGGCCCGCCGCGTCACGGTAGGGCGTCAGCACGACCTGCAGGCGGCGAACCGCTTCGCCGGTCGGGGTCACCGTCCGATGCGCGTCAGACGTGTCAGCCTTTTCGATGCCGGTCGCCCCGGCATCGATCGCGGAAGTCGGCGCGCAGGTCCCTTCGGGAGCGCGGCAGGCAAAGCTGCCTTTGACGTTGCCGCCAAGGCTGGCGCAGCCACTGGCGAGGAGGAGCGGCGCAGCGAGCACCACGGCGCGAAGGATCGGGAGCCGGCTCATTGCGCCCCTCCCTTGCCCTCGGCGACGAAGCGGCGGATCGCCACGGCGTCGCGGTAGCCATGAAGCACCGCCCCATCGCGGGCGCGCACGATGACCGGAGTTCCGGCAAACCCGTTGGCCTTCGCGAAGGCTTCGTTGGCATCGAGTGCCTTGGCGTCCTTGCAGCTCTTGCCGGTCGCCGGAGCCTGCCCGGCATAGGCCTCATGCAGCGCCTTTGCCGGATCCTTGGCGCACAGCACCGCCTCGGAAATCTTGCGGCTTGCCGAGCCGAAGATCGAGATCGGTCGCTCTTCGACATGGACCTTGGCCTTGGCGAGTTCGGCGGTCAGGCGCTGGCAATAACCGCACTGGATATCCGAGAAGACGACCAGGCGTTCGCCCCTGGGGTTACCCCAGTGGATCGCGCCGGCAGCCGGAAGCGAGGAAAGGTCGACATGGCTGGCGGCCGCCTGCACAGGCGCTTCGTCGCGTCCCGCAGGCGCGTCGCTGGCTACGCGCGCCGCACCGGCCGCGAGCAGGTCGGGATTGAGTTCGAGCAGGCGGGCGGCGGTCACGTCGCGCCGCTCTTCCATGTCGTAGAGACGGCCCACGAAGAGATAGCGCGCGGTCTCGTCGATGTAGAACAGCGTGTCGCCCGAGACGACTTCGCACCAGGGGCCAAGCGTGTCGCAGCTGATCGCATCGATCGGGGTCTTGGGCAGCCGCAGTTTCAGCGCCTGCGCGACATCGCTCGCCATGCCGGCAGCGCTCGCAGGCATCGCAGTGACGGCAGAGACGCCGAGCGTCAGCACGGTTGCAGCGCTCGAAAGGGCAAGGGCAAGGTGGGCGGCGCGGGCCTTCAGGCTTGGCGGCGAGTCATTGTAGTTCATTTGGAGGGGCTCCTGACGTGGACGCCGTCGAGAAAGACGATCTCGACCTCGATGCCGGTCGGCATCTCGACGACGGGTTGGTATTGTTCGGCGCGTTCGATGAGGTATCGGCTGACGGTGTCGGCGGCCTCGCCGGCACCCTGGCCGAAGCCACCGGCGAGGATGTCGGTCGGCGACAGCGCTTCGCGCTGACCGTTGGCGCCGACCTGACCGGTGAAGATGCCGTTGGCGTTGGCGGAAAATCCGCGCCCGAAGCCGCCGACAATCCCGGCCAGCAGGGCCTGGCTGACAAGGCTGCCCTCGCGGCTGACCACGCGGCCGCGCACGCCCGACTTTCCGGCAAAGGAGATGAACCCCTTGACCTCGCTCACTGCGAAGCGGCCACCGGGCTGCGCGCAGGTCATGCGCACCAGCTTGACGTAGACCTTCTCGGCCGAGAGATCGCCGCGTGCAGCGCCATTGACGAGGCAGCCGGTGATGTCGGTGGTGAGCAGCTTGTTGCCGCGCATCACCGAGCGGGCCGGCCCGGTGATCCGGAGCACCACGGGAAGCGGATCGCTCTGGCTGGCAACGCCGGTCGAGGCGTCGACACCCACGATGACCATTGCCGGTGCGTAACTGTTAGGCGGCAGGTAATCGCGGCTCGCTTCGAGCAGCAAGGCTGGCGCAGTCTCTGCCGCACGCGGCTTGCCGTCCTTGCCCGTCTCCGCGCCGAAACTCATCAGGCTAAGCTGTCCGCCCTGCGTTTCCGGCGCTCCTTGTGGTGGCTGGACAGCTCCGCCGGTGCCGACGCCGGGGCCATAGGCAGGTGGCGGCGGTAGCGGCGGTGCGGCTGCAGGTGCTTTTGCAGCGTCGCTAAGCTGCGAACGCAAATTGGCATTCTCGGTCGAGATCGCGTCGATCGCCGCCTGGCCGTCGGAGCGCATCTGCGCGTTCTCGCTGCGCAGGGCTTCGAGCTCCTGCTCGATTTCCGGGCGCGGCAGCTGGGCTTGCTGCAGATCCTTGATCGCACGGCCCTGTGCATCGAGCCGGTTGCCGTAACTCGCGACGAACTCGCGCTGCGAGAGGTTGCGATTGACGAGGCCGCCGGTGTCGATCGTCGCTGCACCATTGGCATCACTGCCGCCCTCGTCGCCGTCGCCGCCGAAGATGAACATCCCGCCGCCGATGAGGGCGATGGCCCCGATCCCGGCGAGCAGCATCTTCTGGCGCTGCGCGATTTGCGAATTGAGGTTGCGCCGTCCGCTTTCGCGCGCTTCGGGCGAGCCCGGCAGAGGCCCTTTTTCGGCGTCCTTCTGTGTTGCCTCGGCCATCAGTCGAGCCCTCCCTTGGCAAAGACAAGGAAGGCACTGGTCGCTTCACCGGGAGCGAGTGCATCGCGGCCATAGGCAAAGGCGAGCGCGCCCGCGGGACCTTCGCGCTCGGAGCCAAGCGCAAGGCTCTCCTGGCCGAGGTTGCGTACGAGGAAGCGCTGTCCGGTGAGTTCATCGCCCTGGTATTCGGCGACCAGCTGGACCTCGATCCCGCCGGTACGGCGCGGAGCAGACAGTTCAGCACGAGCGGTGAACCCGGGCAGGACGGCATCGCTCGCCATCGCCTCGATCAGGCGGATCGCAGCGTCCTCGGGTCCGGTCTCGGTCTCCCATTCGTTAGCCGCGGCTTTAGCGAGCGCGGGATTGGTGATGAAGAGCTGGGTCGCTTCCTCACCGCCGAGGCGGCAGGCGAACTTGTAGACATAGCCCGCCTTGCTGGTCGCAAAGAAACTGACCCGGGCAGCGGCAAATTGCGGGGGCACGGAGATATAGATGTCTCCGCGCACCGGCTCGTGCGTCACCTGGAAGTCGTTGTAGGGAAGCCGCTCGCGATCTTCGAGACATTGGCAAAGCCATCATCGATGAGCGCAATCCTGGTAAGTTCGCCGCGGGCGAGCTCGCAGTCGATGGTCGCGTTGTCGGCCGCTTCGACAAACTGGTCGGCATGCGCCGGGACCGGCGCGAGCGCGAAGGCAAGCACGGCCAGGCCGGTCAGCTTGAGTCCGGGATCGGGGCGCCTTGTCGCGCCGATCGCGAAACAGGCAAGGCCGGTTCCGGCAAGCGCGGCAGCGAGGGGAGATGGGAGAAGGCTCATTGGCCGGGTTCCTCCTTGTCGGTGGGAAGTTGCTCGAAGCCGGCGAGCGCGAGGCTGAGACCACGCTTCGACCAGCGGAAACGGAAGGAGCGGCGCTGGCTCGCGATCACCTGCGCGCCAACAAAGGTCTTGAGCGTGCCGGTGACGGTCGAGGTCAGGGCCTTGGGGTCGACATGCATTTCCGCGATCACGAAGGCCTGGCTGATGTCCGAGCCGCGCTGCTCCTCGACGATTCTGACGAGCTCGGCCTTGAGGCGGCCGTGCGCGGCGGGATCGGCGAGCTTCAGAATGTTCGCCATCCAGTAGTCGAGGCTTTCGGGTGCCCGGTTGAGGAGCATCAGCGCCGTGTCGCGGGTGACGAGCTCGAGATAGGGCGCGTCGATCCCGCCGCTCGAAACGGTGATCCGCTCGGCAGTGATCGGCACCAGCACAACCTGCTCGTCGCGGGTCACGGCGGCGCCAAGGCTGACCAGCGTGGTGAGGCCAAGGACACTTGCCAGCACGGCAAAGCGGTTGCGTTGCCGAAGGTAAGTCTGCGCCTGTTCGTGCGCGAATTCTGCTCGCATGGTTTGCCTCCCTCAGCCCGCCAACAGGCGGCAGTGGGAGGGCGGCGTGGCTTTCAGCCCGAGAAAGCTCCCGGGCAGGTACCAGTACGCAGCATGCACCAGTGCCGAACCGGCGCCGCGTGCCTTTGCCTTCCGCAAGGCGAGCCAGGCCCCGGCGGCCAGGCCGATACCGATGAAGATATGCTGCGAGAGAATGCCCCAGGCGAAGGGAATGAGAATCCCTGCAAACTCGTCGATGGTCCAGAAGCCGATGAGCTCCGGGTCGTCGAGCCGCCGTGGAACAAGGTACCTGTCGGCCATGCCGCCCTCCTGTCGTGACCGGATCCGCTGATCAGATGACCGCGGTCACGACCGAGGTGACAATCGGCACGCCGGTGCCGACACCGATCCCGACGCCGACCGGGACTGCGACCTGGCCGAGCGAAAAGCGCCCTGAGGCGAGACCGATCAGGCCGCCCGCGAGGCTGAGTACGGTGATGATCTTGCCGCCCGAGCCTTCGAGAAAGTCGGTGAACTTGGTCAGCGCGGGATCGAAGGTGGTGTCCGCGCCGGCAAAGGCGGCACCGGCGCAGGCCAGCGCCACGCAGGCGGGAAGAATGTAGTCGCGGCCACGAACGCGGTTGAGCGTGCGCTGCTGGACCGGAAGGGCAGTCTTGGTGGTCATGGATGGAACCTTTCGAGGGATTGAACATCAGCCAGCGATGCGTTCGCTGTATGTTCTTTCCTCTCTCCGGAACCGGGCTGTAGGAAATCGAGAACCGGATTTTGGGGCTGCCAACCAAGCAAAAAGCAACATCGGGAGGTGCGCTGGCCGGGATTCGCGCAGGCTGATCGCGGAGCAGCGCCGACTGTGCCGGCTTCTGAGCGATGCGAGCCGCGATCTGCGCTGGTGCGGACGGAATTCGCGCGAATCATCGAAGGAAGCTGATTCGTCCCTTCCTCTATGTTCTCTAGATGTTCTTTTCGTTTTCCTACAGGCTTCCTTCGCGGTTAGCCGGTGAGTCGATCACATCTTGAGAAAAGGATTCGTCGATGACCAACATGGCGCTCTTTGCCGAACAACAGGTTCGCGCCGATCTCGCCCGGCTGCTTGTAGCAGCTGTCGGAACCAGCGGCCGTGCCCGCTGCGACATCGCGCGCGACGCGCAGATCCATAAAGATGCCCTGCGCCGCGTCCTTGCCGGCGAACGCTCAGCCAGCCTCGGTGAAGCCTTGCGCATTCTTGCTGCGAGCGGTGTCGCTCCGCACGCACACCTGCTTCTTTTCCTTGTCAGCAGCGGAGATCACGCGATCGCCTGGCTGCAATCAGACCTCGCGCAGTTCTTCGAGGATTTTTCTGGCGAACTGCCTTCAGCGCTCGAACGAGTCCTCGGCAACCAGGTTCACGATGTGAAGCCGCGCTGGGCTAAGGGCACCGCGCATCGTGTTGCACGGCTGCTCTCCGACCACATCGATGAACTCGAACGCAAGGACGCCCTGCTTGGCGATGTCTTTGCCGGTGTCGAAGGAGGCCATCGTGGGTGAAGGGGTCGCGAAGGGGGCGACCGAAACCCGCCGGGTCACCCGTCTCATTCGTCTTCCGGAAGTGCAACACCGCGTGGGGCTAGGCCGTTCGACGATCTATCGCTGGATGGCCGAGGGCAAGTTTCCGAAGCCGGTGCAACTCGGTGGCTATGCGGTGGCATGGGCGGAAGACGATGTAGAAGCTTGGATCGCTACCAGATTGGAGTGAGTCGAACGGTCGGACAGGACCGGATTGCGGGATATATTTGCCAGTCCGCCTAAACCCTGGTCAAGCGCGACGGATAACCTTCTTGCGAGAACCGCAAAGCGTGCAGGTATCAACCTGGCGATGGAAACCCGATGACCCGGCCAATTCCCGCGTTTTGTGATTGGCGTGTTGCCTCACTGACAATCCCAGCCGATCGGCAATGCAGTCATCGCAAACTGCATCCGGACGTAAACGCTCAACGAAAGCTCGCACCTGTTCAAAAACCGTCTCTGCCATAGGTCAATTCTATCCTGCGGGCCAATACTCATCGATTGTTGGATTTAGCATTCTTTTGTCTTGAAAAGCATCTTCGAAGAATGGGACAAGGCAAGTGCAATCTCGCGAATTGCCCTCTCCTCCTCTGGCTTGATAACCCCATCGGCCACCACGATTTCGCGGACAAATTCTAGGAGATCAGCATTGATTGCGTCTCGATTGCAGTCGGGGTTCGCTTCAAGAAACGTTTCAAGATTTTCGATCAGTTCGGCCGTTGTCTTGCCTGATACCTGATCGGCCAGACTGGCGACTGCCTTGGTAATGTAGTCGCGATCGTAACCCCACTCTCCATGCAAAACATCGCCAATCGCGCGCAATTCCGCCGGATGGAATTCGCCATCTACGGTCGCTACCCGCACCGCAAGGCCACCGAGGAGTTCCATCAAGCTCTGCGCAAGCAGATCCAGTGGGGTGTTGATATGATGTGGTACGATCTCGGCGACGCTGGTCTTGTCAGTCAGAAATTTGCCGAGGACAAGTACGGTCCCACCTGTCGCGACAGCCGATGCAAGCACCCAGCCGACCGGTGTGGCGGCTGTCGCTAGCCCGAGCCAGGCGGCCAGGCCGGTCGGGGCAAAGAATGAACTTGCGACTACTGCCGAGCTTGCTGCGCCTGCGCCTGCGCCCGCACCCACTCCGGCAAGGAGAAAGTCAGCGAGGCGCTCGCGCGCACTCAGCCATTTATAAGCTTTGTCCTGGATGCGGAGCTTGTTCTTAAAAGCGACCGGGACAGCTATCACCTGCGTCGCTTCGATCCCGGCGAGAGATATCATCCGAAAATCCGGTTGAATTCAGCTACCAAGCTATCGACCCGGCCTCGCATATCTCCTTCGCGAAGATCCGCGAGACCTCCGATCGTCACGCCTGCAGCGAGCACAATCGGACCAAACAAGGGCTGCAGAAGCGGCCCCAATAATGGCACGCCGACAAGCAAAGCGTTCACCACCAGAGCCAGCAGAACGGCGAAGGTCAAACCTGGGAAATGCCGCACAGCTCTAAGGCGAAACTCACAATCCGTCTGCCGATTTCGATAACCCGATCACCCATTTGTGTCGTCAGGTCGGACATGCGGGTCAATGCTAGTTTGTGTTCGGCTGGAAGGGCGAGATTATCGATCCTCCGGTGCAATTCGCGGCGCGAGGGTAACTCGGCCCAATCGTACGGTACAATATCGGTCATCGTCGGCATGTCCCCTTGGCATCCGGCTAAAGACATACCGTATATGGTTTTTCAGGGAAGACGAGAGGCTCTGAAGACGACCGTTTTTGACGCACCTATGCTGGAGTAGTCGGTTAAATCCGATGATGGAGTGCTGAATGCTCGGACTGATCATTCTGTTGGTGGTGGGCGTGGTTGCTGCCGCGCTTGTCATATCCCTGCTCCGGTTTTTGTTCGAAATCGTGGTGCGCCTGTTGCTTGCAGTCGCGCTAGCTATATCTGTCGGCGTTCTTGGAGGAGCGATTGCCGCGTACAACGGGTATGACGGCGGACTTTCCGGTCTCGCTGTGGGGCTCGTAGCCCTGATGCCATCGCTGGTCGCTATATGCCGTTGGCGTGGCACGGTCGCAGAAAGGTTGAAAGGCCGAGCGCCAGATGTTGCGCCTGTACCTCTTCAGCAAATCCCCATCGAGCGAACACTGGGCCTAGAGGATGCAGAGAAGCTAGCGACCGCTTGGCTAGACGCTGAGAATTTAGCTGGCAGGAGTATCCTTGGCGAGCCACGCGAAGCGTGCGCGCAGTTTTTGGCTGCCTTCGAAAAAACTGATGATTGCGATCTTCAGGCAATCGAGCTCGCCACTTTTATTCGACGTCATGTGCCCGGGATTGTGTCGGACACGAAGGCGGTCCTCGATGGTGCCGACGCTGTTGACGGAGATGAAGCCCTAGCTGCGATGGTGACAGAATTGCAAAGCTTGGGGCACGATGCTCAGGAAGCGCTTTCGCGACGTCATCTCGCCGCGCGTGAGCGTCTGGATATACGGCGAGCGCGTTTTGCCGCCCGTGCATCGGAACACGGCCAGAGCGATTCATCTCTTTCATCACATTGATATCTAGCAGTTTATCCCACATTTTGGGATTTTCTGGATTTGCGGGATAAATCTGGTCAGGACCACCTATCCGAAGGTGATCGCGGCGCGTAATTTCCTTTCTGGAAAGCCAATGCTCGAAGATCACTCCGCGGACTGAAAGCCGGGCGTGTCGGTAAGCCCCTCGGGCAACGACTAACGTAACGTTCCCCGGTGGTCCCGAACGATGAACCATGAAGTCATCCGGGAGTGACTGGCGGTGGGAAGTCGAGCGAGCCGTGCTTAAGACCAAACGTCCGTTTTTGACGCATCAAAGTTGCACTAGCCTCTCATGAGAAATCGAAAAGCACTCTGCAGCAAGAACAACTACTCCTACGGGCTACATCAGCCAGCAGCAGCAAGCGATGGTGTGTCCGTCGTCAGAACATTTGGCACAACTCGCGGCGTAGAGTTACGGAGCGTGGGCCTCGTCTCGGTTTGATGTTTAGGCGGCGAGCTTGCGATGTTGCAAGCGCCGATGTTCGAGTGTCTTTCGCTTGATCCTTTCTCTTCGTTTGATGATGGCTGATGCCCTGCCGAAGTAGGCATCGGCAGGCGTGACGTTGTCGAGGCTCTCGTGGTAGCGCTGGTGGTTGTAATGCTCGACGAAGGCTTCGATCTGGGTCTCGAGATCGCCGGGCAGGAAGTAATTCTCCAGAAGGACGCGGTTCTTGAGCGTCTGGTGCCAGCGCTCGATCTTGCCCTGGGTCTGCGGATGGAAGGGCGCCCCGCGCACGTGGTCCATTTGCTTGCCATCGAGATAGTCGGCCAGTTCGCCCGCAATGTAGCTGGGGCCATTGTCGCTGAGCAGGCGCGGCCTGTGCAGCACATTGGCATGGTCGCAGCCTGAGGCTTCCAGTGCCATGTCCAGCGTGTCTGTGACGTCGCTGGCACACATGGTGGTGCACAGCTTCCAGGCGATGATGTAGCGCGAGTAATCGTCGAGCACGGACGAGAGATAGACCCAGCCCCACCCGATAATCTTGAAGTAGGTGAAGTCCGTCTGCCACATCTCGTTGGACCGCGTGGTCTTCGTGTGAAACGCCTCTGCCGCCTTGATCACGGTATAGGCCGGCCCTTCGACAAGCTCAGGAGGTGAACAGGTCATGGGCCTTCAGCAGCCGGTAAACCGTTGCTTCGGATATGAAGTAGCGCTTCTCGTCGGTGAAGCGCACCGCCAGCTCGCGGGGGCTCAGATCGGTCTGCTCCAGCGCCATCTCGACGATCTGTTGCTGGATATCGTCCCCGATGCGGTTCCACACCCGGCTTGGCGCGGATGGCCGGTCTGCCAGTGCTTCCGGCCCGCCTTCGAGGTAGCGGTCATACCAGCGG
>JGI24659J20068_1000140_pt1 | contig 22856 bp, 19 predicted proteins | sample MalvirmetaMSP131_FD_20068 | JGI IMG/M metagenome (IMG submission 20068) | reverse complement strand
AGTACACCTTCGATCTGGCCAACCGCTTTGCCGGCGAAGTCGAATCCACGGTGACCTTTGCCTTTAACTCGGCCCAGCTGGACGGGGCCGCGCAGGCCGTGCTGCGGCGCCAAGCGGGATGGATCCGCCAGTTCCCCGAGGTCCGCTTCCGCGTGTATGGCCATACCGATGCCGTCGGTTCGAACAGCTACAACAAGGCGTTGGGCCTGCGCCGAGCACAATCCGTTGTTGCGTTTCTGTCAACGCAAGGCATCAGCCGCAGCCGTCTTGAGGCCGTTGTTTCCTTTGGCGAAACACAGCCGTTGATCGTGACACAGGGCCGCGAACGGGCGAACCGTCGCACAGTGACCGAAGTCAGCGGCTTTGTCGGGCGTCATCCCACCGTTCTGGACGGCAAATACGCGCAGATCATCTATCGCGATTACGTTGCCAGCGCCGTGCCGCCGACTCAGCTATCGGGCGGCGCAACATCGACCGGTACCACGACGGAATAACCGGATAAAAGATACCTCGAGAAAGGCCTGATCGTCGCTGACGGTCGGGCCTTTTGCGTTTCAATCCGGCAAATCACTGCGGATCGTTTCAAAAGACCAAACAATAGAAACTATTTAGCCCCAATCTTGCCCAACTTGGCAGGGATATTCACTGCAATAGGACAGTTGCGCCCGGCCACCGTGGTCTGACGCAGGGGACCGCAAGGCAAAGAATAGGGCGACGCCCGATTAGCCCTTGCCGCGCCCCAAAGAGAAGAAGGGGAAGTTTAGGTATGAGCAGCAGTATGCCACAGATTGACGCACCACAGATCATCGCCTGCACTGTCAGCCGTGATGTACAGAACTTTGACCTGCTGATCGAGGATATGGAATCAGCTTTGGGCGAAGCCTGGGGTGATCTCGGCTTTTCTGAAAGCCTCGCTTTTTTCAGCCAGCCCGAAGCGGCGACGCTCGAGCTGATTGCACTGGCGCTTGATTCCGAGGACGAAGAGAACCTGCCGATGATGTCCGAAATCATCTCGCAGGCGAAATCGCGTCATATCAAGGTGATCCTGATCGCCGAAGACATGTCCCCGGCCTCGCTCCATTCTCTATTGCGTCAAGGTGCGGATGAATTCGTCCCCTACCCGCTGCCCGAAGGCGAATTGGCGGCGACCATCGAACGTCTGCGCGCAGGGCCCGAGCCCAAAGCCGAACACATCGAGGCAGGCCCCAAGCTGAAACCCGGTGCCGATAAAGACGGCGCTGTGATCGTGGTACATGGTTTGGCCGGTGGCACCGGTGCGACCAGCATGGCCGTTAATCTGGCGTGGGAACTGGCGACGTCCGACAAAAAGAACCCGCCAAAGGTCTGCCTGCTGGATTTCGATCTGCAGTTCGGGGCCGTGGCGACCTATCTGGACCTGCCGCGCCGCGAAGTCGTCTATGACATGCTGATCGAGACAGACGAGATGGACGAGGAAAGCTTTGGTCAGGCCCTGCTGACCTATGAAGACACGCTTCAGGTCCTGACCGCCCCCGCCGATATGCTGCCGCTTGATCTGATCACCTCGGAAGATGTGACGCGGATTCTGGATATGGCGCGCAACCAGTTCGACTACGTTGTTGTCGATATGCCGTCGACGCTGGTGCAATGGACCGAAACCGTGCTGAGCAATGCGCATGTCTATTTTGCCATGCTCGAACTGGATATGCGCTGCGCCCAAAACGCCCTGCGTTTCAAACGCGCGCTGCAATCCGAAGAGCTGCCGGTCGAAAAGCTGCGTTATGTCATGAACCGCGCGCCGAAATTTACCGACCTTAACGCCAAAGCGCGGGTCAAACGGATGGCAGAAAGCCTTGGTATTTCCATCGACGTGCAGCTGCCTGATGGCGGCAAGCAAGTGACGCAGGCCAACGACCACGGTCTGCCGCTCGCCAATACCGCCGCCAAGAACCCACTACGTCGCGAGATCGCAAAGCTCGCGTCTTCTATCCACGACCTCAAGGCTGACGAAGCCAAAGCCGCCTGATCCGGCCCAAGCGCCAGATAATTTAGAAAGAGTATTCAGATGTTCTCGAAGTATAAAAAGCCAGGTGACGTTGCCGTAGCCACACCCGCCCCAAAGGCGAAGGCTCCCGCGCCCCAGCAACAGCCAGAGGAAGCGGTCGCGCCCAAACCCGCCAGCATGCGCCGCGTGGCTCAAGCTGCAACCGTCGCCCCGCAGGATCGCGACGTGAAGCGCAAGCAACGCATGAGCGACATCAAGCTCGAACTGCACCGTGCCCTGCTTGAGAACCTGAACCTCGCCGCCCTTGAACATGCCTCGGAGCAGGATCTGCGCAGCGAGATCAACGAAATCTCGACCGAGATTCTGGCCGAGAAATCCATCGTATTGAACCGCGAAGACCGCGTTCAACTGAACTCCGAACTGTATGACGAGGTGACCGGCCTCGGCCCGCTGGAAACGCTGCTGAAAGACGACAGCGTCAACGATATTCTGGTTAACGGCCCGCAACAGATCTTCGTGGAACGCGCGGGTAAACTGCAGCTGACCGACGTGACCTTCAAAGACGAAAAGCACCTGCTGCGGATCATCGACAAGATCGTTTCCGCCGTTGGCCGTCGCGTCGATGAAAGCAACCCTTATGTCGATGCGCGCTTGAAAGACGGCTCGCGTTTCAACGCTATGGTCCCGCCGATTGCCGTGGACGGCAGCCTTGTCTCCATTCGTAAGTTTAAGAAAGACAAACTGGGCATTGATGATCTGGTAAGCTTTGGGGCCTTCTCGGAAGAGATGGCAGCCTATCTGCAAGCCGCCGTCGCCACCCGTCTGAATATCATCGTCTCGGGCGGTACAGGTTCTGGTAAAACCACCACGCTGAACGCGCTGTCATCGTTTATTGCCAACGATGAACGTATCCTGACCATCGAAGACACCGCCGAACTGCAACTGCAACAGACCCATGTGGGCCGCATGGAAAGCCGCCCACCCAACGTTGAAGGCAAGGGCGAGGTATCCCCCCGCGACTGTCTGAAAAACGCCCTGCGGATGCGTCCTGACCGGATCATCGTCGGCGAGACGCGCGGCGAGGAAGTGATCGACATGCTGCAGGCGATGAACACCGGCCACGACGGGTCGATGACCACGATCCACGCCAACTCTGCCCGCGATGGTGTCAGCCGTCTGGAAAACATGATCGCCATGGCCGGTATCGAAATGCCGCTGAAAGCGGTCCGCAGCCAGATCTCGTCGGCTGTGAACCTGATCGTACAAGCGTCGCGCTTGCAGGACGGGTCGCGCCGCATGACGTCGATCACCGAAATCACCGGCATGGAGGGCGACGTGATCTCTATGCAGGAAATCTTCCGCTTTCAGCGCGTCGGCCTGACGCCCGAAAACAAGATCATCGGCCACTTCACCGGCACCGGCGTGCGCAGCCACTTCTCTGAACGTTTCAAGATGTGGGGCTATGACCTTCCATCGTCGATCTATGAACCCGTTGTGGTCAAGTAAGGATTATCAATCATGAGTGCAGAACCCATTATCTATGGCCTGATCTTCGTCGGTGTCCTTGTGCTGGTCGAAGGGCTGTATCTGGTCGCTTTCGGTAAATCCATCAGCCTCAACAGCAAAGTCAACCGCCGGCTTGAAATGCTGGAAAAAGGGGCCCGCCGCGAAGAGGTTCTGGACAAGCTGCGCAAGGAAATGCAGCAGCACATGGATAATAAATCCATTCCGGTCTATTCCCTGCTCGCCGAGAAAGCACAAAAGGCCGCGATCGCCTTTGCGCCGAAACAGCTGATCATGATCATGGCCGGCCTTTCGGTCGTCGCCTTTCTGGGGCTGACCATCGGCACCAATACCGAAGTGCCCGTGCGCATCCTGATCTCTGTCGGGATCGGTGTCGGGGCGGTATTTTTCTGGATCTCGTCCAAAGCGAAAAAGCGCATGGACATGATCGAAGAGCAGCTGCCTGACGCGGTGGAACTGATGGTGCGGTCGCTGCGCGTGGGCCACCCTTTCACCAGCGCGATCTCTATCGTGTCCAAGGAAATCCAGGACCCGCTGGCGTCGGAATTCGGCGTGATCGCCGATGAAACCGCCTATGGCCGCGATATTGGCGAGGCGCTCAAGGATATGGCCGAACGGCTTGATATGCAGGATTTGCGCTTCCTCGCGGTGGCTGTGACCATCCAGCAGCAATCGGGGGGTAACCTTGCTGAAATCCTTGCGGGGTTGGCCAAGGTCATCCGCGCCCGCTTCCGCCTGTTCCGTCGCGTGCGCGCCATCACCGCCGAAGCAAAATGGTCCGGCAAGTTCCTGTCCGCCTTCCCGATCCTCGCGCTGATCGTGATCAAACTCGGTGACCCGCATTACTATGACGAAGTCATGACCCACCCGCTGTTCATCCCCGGCTGTATCGCGGTTGTCCTGTTCCTGTCGCTTAACCTCATCGTCATGCGCAAGCTGACCGATATCAAAGTCTAAGGGGGCCTCACTGTGAATTTCCTCAACTCACTCGACACCGCACTTGGTCCCATGGGCTGGATCGCCATTCTGGGCGCATTGGGCCTAACCATGGTGGGCGCAACGCTTGTCATGATCCTGCGCCAGCCCGAAGACCCTTTGGCCAAACTCAAACGGAGCCAGACCGAGGCTGCCGATGCAGGCAAGCAACAGCGCCTGCGCCAGTCGGACCGCAACGAGAAGCTGCAAAAATTCGCCAAGTTCCTCGAACCTGAAGACGTGGAAGAGCTAAGCGCCAAGGCGCTGCTGCTGCGTCAGGCGGGCTATAGCTCGCGCGATGCGGTACGGTTCTTTCACTTTGCCCAGATGGCGCTTGGTATTGCCGGGCTGGTGATCGGCACCGTCTACATCAACTTCCTTGGCGGCGGCGAAGGCATGACCACCAACAAGATGATGCTGTATACCGTGGGCCCCGGCGGCATCGGATATTTCCTGCCGCGCTATTGGGTGACCCGCCGCGTCGCCGAGCGAAAAGAGGAAATCACACGCGGTTTCCCCGATGCGCTGGACATGATGCTCGTCTGCGTCGAAGCCGGCCAGTCGCTTGATCAATGTATCGTCCGTGTGGCCCGCGAATTGCGCGCCTCCTACCCTGCGCTGGCGGAAGAGTTCGAAATCGTCGCCTATGAGATGAAGGCCGGTAAAGACAAGGTCAGCGTGCTGAACGCCATGGGCGAACGCTGCGGCGTGCAAGATGTGTCGTCCTTTGTGACGGTGCTGGTACAATCCGCCGCCTTCGGCACATCCATCGCCGACGCGCTGCGGGTCTATGCCGCCGAGATGCGCGACAAACGCGTGATGCGCGCCGAAGAGGCCGCAAACAAGTTGCCAACCAAGATGACACTTGCCACAATGATGCTGACCGTTCCTCCGCTGCTGATCATTCTGGTCGCGCCATCGGTGATGAACATTACCAAACTAGGTCAGTAAGGCTCTGCATGATCCACATTCCCAAGCGCGCGTTACCCTTCAGGCTCGCGCTTTGTATGACCCTGATCGCCGGATTGGCCGCTTGCTCTGCAGGCGGTCTTTCCGCGTTTGGGGGCAAGCGCGCCAGCCCTGACAACCCCTTTGCCCCCGGTGTCAACACCCGCAAGGACGCCGAAGACGGGGTAGAGGTCGCCCACCGTCTCATGCGCGCGGGCGAATACGAACTGGCCATCCGCGCCTTCAACCGCGCGGCGCTCGCCTCCCAGTTGGACGCCGAAATCCTGTCGGGACTGGGCAGCGCCAACCTTGGGCTGGGGCGATTGGGTCAGGCGGAAAAGCTGCTGCGCGACGCTGTAGAAAAGGACGAAACCCACCCCGAGGTCTGGAATAATCTCGGCGTTGTGTTGATGGAACGCGGCAAACTCGCCGAAGCCCAGCTGACCTTTCGCAAGGCCTATGCGCTCGATAATGGCGAAAGTGACGCAATCCGTGACAATTTGCGCTTAGCACTCGCAAAATCGGAAAACTCTGTTACGATCCCGGATCAAGAAGACAGTTATAAATTGGTGCGGCGCGGCTCGGGCGACTATCTGGTTCGGCCAGCATCATAACGAGGCAGAGCAGTAAAAGGACGCAAAAATGCGCCACCCTATCCTATTGGCCGCCTGCATTGCAGGCGTCGTCGCAGTAGCAGGCTGCGGCAAGAAATCCGGCGAGGATACCGTCACCCGCGCCTTCCAGGACGTGAACGTCGTGGATGAAAGCAACCTCAACGATGTGATGCTGACAGTGGCCGACCCGAACGAGGCGGTCAGCTATTTCACCCGCACCGCGCAGGAAAACCCCGACCGCATCGACATCCAGCGCAGCTTGGGCAAATCCCTGATCCGCGCCAAACGCAACCAAGAGGCCGCATCGGTCTGGGGCAAAGTTGCCGCTTCCAAGGATGCCACCGCCGACGACAAGGTTGATTACGCCGATGCGCTGATCCGCGCGGGCGATTGGGCCAAGGCGGAAAAGACGCTGGATTCCGTCCCGCCCACCCATGAAACCTACAACCGCTACCGGCTTGAGGCGATCGTCGCTGACAGCAAGCAGGAATGGGACAAGGCCGACAGTTTTTACGAGATCGCCATTGGTCTGACCACCAAGCCCGGTTCGGTCATGAACAACTGGGGCTACTCCAAACTGACGCGCGGCGACTATCAGGCTGCCGAACGCCTTTTCGGCGAGGCCGTAAAGCAGGATTCAACGCTGTTTACCGCCAAGAACAACCTGATCCTCGCCCGTGGCGCGCAACGTGAATACAGCCTCCCCCCGATCGAGATGGACCAGACGGAGCGCGCGCAACTGTTGCACACCCTCGCCCTCTCCGCGATCAAGAAGGGCGACGTTGAAACCGGTAAAGGGCTGCTGCGCGACGCCATCAGCACCCACCCGCAGCACTTCGAGGCCGCCGTCCGGTCGCTGCGCGCGCTGGAAAACGCAGGCTAACGCGTGGAGATCACCAGCTCCGCAGCGCTGTGGTTTCTGCCCTTCGCGCTGCCCCTTTGTGCCTATACGATCTACACCGATCTGGCCTTTATGCGGATCACCAATGTCACGGTGATCGCATTGGCCGCCGTGTTTGTGCTGATCGGCCCGATCGCCCTGCCCTTTGACAGCTACCTCTGGCACCTGCTGGCGATGGTGGTAGCCCTTGTTGTGGGCATCTTCATGAACGCAGGCGGGCTGATGGGCGCGGGGGATGCGAAATTCATCGCCGCCGCCACGCCCTTTATCGCGCTCGGGGATGTGCGCTTTGTCATGGCGCTGTTCATGGCGACGCTGGTTGCCGCCTATATCATTCACCGCGCCGCCAAATATTCCCCTCTGCGCAAGCTTGCCCCGCAATGGGTCAGCTGGCACGAAGCCAAGAAATTCCCCATGGGCCTCGCCCTTGGAACTGTGCTTGCCGCATATTTAATGCTCGGTGCCTACTTCGGGGCCTGATTTCGCCATATTCAACCGCTACGCCTTGGGGCACGCCCGTGTCCCCATGAAAGAAGCCTTCATGAATATGCAAACCAGCGCCGTCATGGCCCCCCCTCCGCCGCGCACCATCCAAGAGATGAAGCTGCCCGTGGTGATGATGCGCGACATCATGATCAAGACGATGTTCCGCAAGAATGTCACCATGGTCAGCGAGCTCGCAGCAGCGATCTGCCTGCCGCTTCAGGTCACGCAGGAACTGGTGGATCTGTCGCGCGAACAACGCCTTCTCGAAGCGACGGGCACGCTTAACGCGAATAACGGCAATGAAATGGGCTACCAGCTGACCGATCTGGGCAAGGCCCGCGCGTTGGATGCCTTGGCGCAATCGGAATACTTCGGCCCGATGCCCGTGCCGCTTGATGTCTACCGCGAACAGATCAAGCGCCAGTCCGTGCGCAACATGCAGATCACCCGCGCAAAGCTCGAAGCCGCCATGGGCCATCTGGTGCTCCCGTCCGAACTGATCGGTAACCTTGGCCCAGCCGTGACGGCCGGTCGCTCCATCCTGATGTACGGCCCCCCCGGCAATGGTAAATCAAGCATCTCCAACGGGATTCGCGACGCGCGCGATTGAATACGCCGGTCAGGTGATCACGGTCTATGACCCCATCGTGCACACCGCCATTTCCGAGGAAAAACAAGACCCGAAATCCCTGCGCCGCGTGACGCGCTTTGACACCCGCTATGTCAAATGCGAACGCCCCACAGTGATCACCGGGGGCGAACTGACGCTCGATATGCTTGATCTGGTCTACAACCCCACCGCACGGACCTATCAAGCCCCGCTGCAACTGAAATCCACCGGCGGCATCTTCATCGTCGACGACCTTGGCCGACAGGCAGAATCGCCACAGGCGCTGGTCAACCGCTGGATCGTGCCGCTGGAAGAAAACAAGGACATCCTCGCCCTGCAATCGGGCGAGAAGTTCGAAGTTCCCTTCGACACGCTGGTGGTCTTCTCCACCAACTTCCACCCCAATGAGATCTTCGACCAGGCCGCCCTGCGCCGGATCTTCTTCAAGATCAAGATCGACGGGCCCAATCAGGAAAACTTCCTCAAGATCTTCGCCATGGTCGCAAAGAAACGAAACATCAAACTGGACGAGGCGACGCTGATCCATTTGCTGAAAACGAAATACCCTACGATCAACAATGTTTTCGCCAACTATCAGCCGATCTTCCTGATCGACCAGATGATTTCCATCTGCGATTTCGAAGGTATCCCGCACCAGATGCGCCCTGATCTGATTGACCGTGCTTGGGCCAATATGTTCGTCGAGGATGAAACCATCGTCAGGTAGCACCGCGCTCGAAACGGCTGCGGGCATCCGCTTCATTTTGCCAGATAAACTCCGGGGGTGCGGGGGCTGGCCCCCGCGTGCAAACAGCCTATCTTACGCCCCATGCAGACCCTGCCCCCCAAGTTCTCCGACTGGTTCGCCACCAAAGGCTGGTCCATCCACCCCCACCAGCAGGACATGCTGGACCGCGCCGACGCGCCCGCGCTGCTGTTGATCGCGCCGACGGGGGGCGGCAAGACGCTGTCGGGTTTTCTGCCCACGCTGGTCGATCTGGCCGAGGGCGATCACGACGGCATGCACACGCTCTATATCTCGCCGCTCAAGGCGCTGGCCGCGGATATCAAGCGCAACCTCACCACCCCGGTGACCGAAATGAGCCTCCCCATCCGGATCGAGGACCGCACCGGCGACACCTCGCAAACGCGCAAACGCCGGCAACGCGCCGACCCGCCCCATATCCTGCTGACCACCCCCGAAAGCCTTGCGCTGTTGACCTCCTACGAGGATGCACCGCGCATGTTCAAAGGGCTCAAACGTGTCGTGATCGACGAGATCCACGCGCTGGCCGACAGCAAACGCGGCGACCAGCTGATGCTGGCGCTGGCGCGGCTGCAACGTCTGTGCCCGGGGCTGAAACGGGTGGGCCTGTCCGCCACCGTCGAAGATCCCGCCGCCATCGCGCATTTCATGGCGCGTCACCCCGACCCCTGCCCGATCCTGCTGGCCGATCCCGGCCCGCCGCCCGACATCCGGATGCTGCGCACGGACGCGGCCCCGCCGTGGTCCGGCAATGGGGCTGCCTATGCGATTCCGGCGGTGCTCGACCAGATACGCCAGCATAAAACCACCCTGATCTTCCACAATACCCGCGCTCAGGCCGAGATTTTCTTTCACAATCTCTGGCTCGCCAACGAAGATAGCCTGCCCATCGGCATCCACCACGGCTCGCTCGATCGGCAGCAACGCGAACGGGTCGAAGCCGCGATGGTGCGCGGTGATCTGCGCGCGATTGTGTGCACCGGCAGCCTTGATCTGGGGATCGACTGGGGCGATGTCGATCTCGTGATCCAGATCGGCGCCCCGAAGAATGTCAAACGGCTGGTCCAGCGCATCGGGCGGGCCAACCACCGCTATAACGCGCCCTCCAAAGCGCTGCTGGTGCCTGCCAACCGGTTCGAGGTGGTCGAATGTGTCGCCGCCCTCGACGCCGTATTGGCAGGAGAGCTTGACGGCGACCCGCGCGGCCCCGGCCCCCGCGATGTGTTGTGCCAGCATATCCTGATCACCGCCTGCGCCGGCCCCTTCGACGCTGACGCGCTCTATGCCGAGGTGACCTCGGCCGGGGCCTATGCCAGCCTCAGCCGCGCCGCCTTTGACGCCTGCCTCGATTTCTGTGCCACAGGCGGCTACGCCCTGCGCGCCTACGACAGATGGCAACGTCTGATGTGCACCGACGGCAAATGGCACCTGCGCGACCCCCGCAGCAGCCAGCGTATCCGTATGAACATCGGTACCATTCAGGACACGGACACGCTGAAGGTCCGCATGAAGCGCAACCGCGGCGGTGCCCCTTTGGGCGAAATCGAGGAAGGTTTCGCCGCCTCGCTCAGCGCGGGCGACACATTCCTGATCGGCGGCCAGATCGTCAAATACGAAGGGCTGCGGGAAATGACCGTAGAGGTCAGCCGCTCCGCCGCCAAGAAACCACGCGTCGCCACGTTCATGGGCACCAAATTCGCCACCTCGACCCAGCTCTCCGCCCGCGTGCAACGCATGTTCACCCAAGACAGCTGGCCCGAGTTGCCGCGCCACACGGCCGAATGGCTGACCCTGCAACGCGAGGTCAGCCAACTGCCGCAGCCGGGCCGACTGCTGATCGAAAGCTTCCCCCATGAGGGCCGCGCCCAGACGGTCTTCTACGGCTTCGCCGGACGCAACGCGCAGCAAACGCTCGGCCTGCTGCTGACAAAACGGATGGAGGAACTGGGCCTCAACCCCCTGGGCTTCGTCGCCACCGATTATGCCACGCTGATCTGGGGGCTGGATCCGGTCGACGACCCCGCCCCGCTCGTTGATGCCACAGCCCTGCATGACGGGTTGGACCATTGGCTGGCCGGCAATGCGGTGATGAAACGCACGTTCCGCGCCGCCGCCACCATCGCAGGGCTGATCGAACGGAACACTCCCCAAGCCCGTAAGTCTGGCCGGCAGGCGACCTTCAGCTCTGATATCCTGTATGACACCTTGCAGAAATACGAACCCGATCACCTCCTGCTCGATATCACCCGCGAAGAGGCCCTGCGCGGACTGGTCGACTTTGGCCGGATCGAGGAAATGCTGCATCGTATCAAGGGCCGGATCGACCACCGTATCCTCGACCGTGTCAGCCCGCTGTCCGCACCGCTGTTTCTGGAAATGGGTCGCGTGCCGGTCAAGGGGCAGGCAGAAGAGCGTCTGCTGGCCGAGGAATCCGCGCGGTTGATGGAAGCCTCCGGCCTCGCACAGATCACACCCGCGCCGGATAACATCTCCCTCAAACGGCGCTAGACATGGCAATCGCTGCGCAGCTGAGTATTTTTGAAAGGGTGAATTAACCTTCGCTTAGGTATTTTGCCCCATGATCACCCCGCGGTACAGGCTGGAGAGCCGATGACCGCAAAGGGTGAAGACGCCCCCACGCCCCTCGGGATCAGCGGGGGCGTCTTCCGCTTCACCCTTTTTCAAATACTCCTGCGCCCCGCCATAGGCGCGTCCATCGGCCAGCGCCCCTTGCGCCCGCGGGCAAACTTGGTGATGAACGCAGCATGAACATCGGGTATGAATTCGACTTTTGCGGCGCGCGGCTGACGGCGCTTGGCTCTGGCGCTTTGTGGTGGGCAGATCACGGGCTGCTCTGCGTGTCCGACCTGCATCTTGGCAAAGCCGAACGAATTGCGCGGCGCGGCGGCACGGCGCTTCCCCCTTACGAGACGATGGACACGTTGACCCGGCTTGCGGCGGCGCTTGACCGTGTACCCGCGCGCGTCGTGGTGTGTCTGGGCGACAGTTTCGACGATCTGCACGCGGCCCACGCCCTGCCCGAACCAGCGCGGCTGACGCTGGCGCGGCTGCAGGCAGGGCCGGCAGTGGCTGTGGGTAGAGGGCAACCACGACCCCGGTCCCGTCGAACTGGGCGGGGAGCATCTGGCCGAGCTTGTGATCGGCCCCCTGCAGTTCCGGCATATCGCGCAGACCAGGCGCACAGGCCGAGGTTTCGGGACATTATCACCCCAAGGCACGGCTGCGGCTGCGCGGGCGGTCGGTGACGCGTCCGGCCTTCCTGTATGACGACCGACGGCTGATCATGCCTGCCTTTGGCACCTATACCGGTGGCTTGTACAGTGACGCGCCGGTGCTACAGGCATTGATGGGTCCGCAGGCCTGCGCCATACTTACCGGACCGCAGCCCACCGCGATCCCCATGCCGCGCTAGTCGCAGCCACGGGGCCGGCTATCCATGTTGAAAGAGCCCCTATGACCCCGCAAGAAATCGCCCGCATCCGCGACAGCTTTGACGCACAATCGATGATGCAGACCCTCGGCGCTGAACTAGTGATGTATCAAAGGGGCTCATCCGGATCGAGGCACCGATTCTGCCCGGCACGCGCCAGCAGCAGGGGTTTGGCCACGCGGGGCTGACGTTCTCTATCGGGGACAGCGCTGCGGGCTATGCCGCGCTGACGACACTGCCCTTGGAGTCCGAGGTCGTCACCGCAGAGATCAAGATCAACCTGCTGGCCCCCGCCCGCGGAGACCGGCTGATCGCGATTGGCAAGGTGGTGAAACCGGGCAAGCGGCTTTGTGTGGTCACGGCCGAGGTCTTTGCCCAAACCGGCGACCAGCAGGTGTTGATCGCCTTGCTTCAGGGCACGATGGTGCCGGTTCCGGCAACCGCCGCTTAGGCGGTCAGCCCTTCGGGTTCGGGCAGCTCATGGGCACGGCAGCAGGCTGTAACCGTATTGGCCAGCAGGCAGGCGATCGTCATCGGGCCCACGCCCCCCGGCACCGGGGTGATCGCACCGGCCACCTTGGCGCAGCTGTCAAAGTCGACATCACCCACCAGACGGGTCTTGCCCTCACCCCGCTCTGGCGCGTCGAGACGGTTGATGCCCACGTCGATGATTGTGGCCCCCGGTTTGATCCAGTCGCCCGGCACCATCTCGGGGCGGCCCACGGCGGCGATCACGATATCAGCGCGGCGCACAACAGCGGCAAGGTCTTTGGTCCGCGAATGGGCGATGGTCACGGTGCAGCTGTCGTTGAGCAGAAGCTGGGCCATAGGTTTGCCCACGATATTGCTGCGCCCGATCACGACGGCATCCATCCCCGACAGGGTGCCGTGGTGGTCGCGCAGCATCATCAGACAGCCAAGCGGCGTGCAGGGCACCATGGATTTCTGCCCCGTGCCCAACAGACCGACGTTCGAGATATGAAACCCGTCGACATCCTTGGCCGGATCAATCGCGCTGATCACAAGGTCTTCGTTCAGGTGATCGGGCAAGGGGAGCTGTACGAGGATACCGTGGATCGTATCATCGTTGTTCAGCGTGTCGATCAGGGTCAGAAGCTCCGCCTCTGATGTGGTGTCTGCCAGCCGGTGTTCGACCGATTTCATGCCCACTTCCTTGGTCATCTTGCCCTTGGATTTGACATAGACCTCGGAGGCAGGATCGGCCCCGACAAGCACCACAGCCAGCCCCGGCGTGATCCCGTGATCGTCCTTCAGCCGCGTGACATGCTGGGCGACCTGCCCCCGCACCTGTGCTGCAAATGCCTTGCCGTCAATGATCGTCGCTGTCATGGGGACCGTCCTTTGTCTGTTGTGGCGCTGCTATCACCTGCCACAGCAGGCGAAGGCGCGAAGGGGCGACCCTCCGCGCCCTGTTCATACGCGCTTAGAACAGACCTTCAACATCGCCGATGTCATTGAGACGAATATTTTCGGCAGAAGGCACCCGCGGCAGGCCCGGCATGGTCATAATCTCACCGCAGATGGCCACGACAAAGCCCGCGCCGGCAGACAGGCGCACCTCGCGCACGGGGATGGTAAAGCCGGTTGGCGCGCCGCGGGCTTCGGGATCGGTGGTAAAGCTGTATTGCGTTTTGGCCATACAGACCGGCAGATCGCCATATCCCTGCTCTTCCCAGTCTTTCAACTGGTTGAGGATCTTCTGATCCATCACCGCCCCATCCGCGCGGTATATCTTTGTTGCGATGGTGTTGATCTTATCGGCCAGCGGCATCGCGTCGGGGTAGAGCGTCGCGAAATCCGCCTTGGCCCTTATCAATCGTCGCGACCACTTTCTCGGCAAGTTCGGCAGAGCCAGCGCTGCCCAATTCCCAGTGGCGGGACAGCACGGCCTCGGCCCCTTGCGAGGCGACATAGTCTTTGACCGCTTGCACCTCTGCGTCGGTGTCGGTGACGAAATGGTTGATCGCGACGACGACGGGCACGCCAAAGGATTTCAGGTTCTCGATGTGGCGGCCAAGGTTGGGGCAACCGGCCTGCACGGCGTCGACGTTTTCAGCGCCCAGATCGGCCTTGGCCACGCCGCCGTTCATCTTCATCGCGCGCACGGTGGCCACAACCACGACGCAGGACGGTGCCAACCCCGCCTTGCGGCATTTGATGTTCAGGAACTTCTCTGCCCCCAGATCGGCACCAAAGCCCGCTTCGGTCACGACGTAATCGGCCAGCTTCAGCGCGGTGGTGGTCGCGATGACAGAGTTGCAGCCATGCGCGATATTGGCGAAAGGCCCGCCGTGGACGAAAGCGGGGTTGTTTTCCAGCGTCTGGACAAGGTTCGGCTGCATCGCGTCTTTCAACAGCACGGTCATCGCACCATCCGCTTTGATATCGCGCGCATAGATCGGTTTACGCTCGCGGGTATAGGCGACGATCATGTCGCCAAGGCGCTTTTGCAGGTCGTTCAGGTCTTTGGCCAAGCACAAGATCGCCATGACTTCGGACGCGACGGTGATGTCGAACCCGGCCTCGCGGGGGAAACCGTTCGACACACCGCCCAAGGACGCCGTGATCTGACGCAGGGCGCGGTCGTTCATGTCGACGACGCGGCGCCAGACGACGCGCCGCAGGTCGATCTCTAGCGCGTTGCCCCAATAGATGTGGTTATCGATCATCGCGCTGAGCAGGTTGTGCGCCGAGGTGATGGCGTGGAAGTCACCGGTGAAATGCAGGTTCATCTCTTCCATCGGGACGATTTGCGCATAGCCGCCCCCCGCGGCCCCGCCTTTCATGCCGAAGTTCGGACCAAGAGACGCCTCGCGGATACAGACGGCCGCGTTCTTGCCGATGCGGTTCAACCCGTCGCCCAGACCAACGGTGGTCGTGGTTTTCCCCTCGCCCGCGGGGGTGGGGTTGATCGCGGTGACGAGGATCAGCTTGCCATCGGGACGGTCCTGCACCGAGTTGATGAACTTTTGCGACACCTTCGCCTTGTCATGGCCGTAGGGCAGCAGATCATCGCTGCTGATGCCCAGCTTTTGCCCGATCTCCTGAATGGGGCGTTTGCTGGCTTCGCGTGCGATTTGGATGTCGGATTTAAAGGTCATATGTCCTCCCTGATGCGCCGTCGGCGTTCTATGTTTCTTATGTCCTCAATACGCCTGTGAGGGCATGGGCAGAGGGGGCAATTCCGACATATCCGGCGCTTGATGCGGCGATCCGGCGGGTGTGTCGCTGATTTGAGCATGGCGGGTCGCTGTGACCCCGCGCCCCATTGGGTCTAGCCGTGCTGCCAGGCTGGCTGGTCGGGGATGAACAGGCGCAGCGTATCCCCGACGCGCAATAGCCCCTCGCGTTCGATCCAGGCGGTCACGCCGCGACGGTTCTCGGCGGCGGATTTGAACTTGGGACCGTGGCCGGGGCTGTCTTGTTCGATCTCGCGACCGGGCAATACGCAAGGACGGTTTTCGGTATCAATCGTGATCGTCGCACCCGAGGCAGCCTGCAGCCGCGCATTGGGCGGCACATGGGTGAAATCGGGGATGCCCTTGATCACCATCGACGTGCCAAGATGCATGGGGTCCAGTGCCTCCATCCCCATGTCGGCCGCGATCAGGGCCATTTCTTCCGCGGACAGGATCGACAACTGGCGCACGTTCCGGATCTCGGTGCCCTTGGGATAGAGGTTCGTGACCCGCACACAGGACGCGCGGGTCAGCCCCGCGTGCACGTCATCCTCGAAACCGGCGTAGCTGGCGAAAGCTTCGCTCCGGGGTTCGGCGCGGATACCCTTGGCCAGCTTGGGCACCACACCAAGCCATGTGATCGTTGCGGTAAACTCGGTTTCTTTCATCGTCGGCATGACCGGCATCCTTTCGCGCTGCGTTGTCCGTAACCTGCGCAAAGCCGCGACAAAAGAAAAGGCCCCGCGGGTGCAGGGCCTTTTCTTTCGTATTCTGGTGATCAATGCCTAGGCGTCAGACGCTTGGCTCTGGCTCCATCCCGCTTGGCGGAGGCGTCTTCTTGCCTTTGGCCTTGGGGATCGCGGTCAGGCTTGGTTTGTCCATGCCGCTGGTGTCATCGCCGTCCGGGTCTTGTGGCGGTTTGCCTTCCATGACGCGCTTGATCTCCTCGCCGGTGAGGGTCTCGTATTCCAGCAGACCTTGGGCCAAACGTTCGAATTCTTCCTCGTGATCGGTGATCATTTTATAGGCGCGGTCGTAGCCTTCGTCGATGATGCGTTTCACTTCGGATTCGATCAACTCTTTCGTAGCCGCAGAAACGCTGAACCCGCCCGCGCCGCCGTTGGCCTGATAGCCAGCCGCCGCTTCCGAATAGTCGATGTTCCCGACCTTGTCGGACATGCCCATGCGCATCACCATGCCACGCGCCAACTGGCTGGCCTGCATGATATCGCCCATCGGGCCCGACGATACGGTTTCAGCGCCATACTTGAAGATCTCAGCCGCTTTGCCCGCCATCGTCATGGCGATCTTTTGCTCGGCTTCGTCCTTGAACATTTGCAGTTTGTCCATTTCGGGCAGGCTCATCACCATACCCAAGGCACCGCCGCGCGGAATGATCGTGGCCTTATAGACAGGGTCGCATTTCGGCAGCTTGATCCCGACGATGGCGTGACCGGCTTCGTGGTAGGCGGTCTTTTCCTTCTGGTCCTGCGTCAACACCATCGACCGGCGCTCGGCACCCATCATGATCTTGTCTTTCGCGGCCTCGAAATCCATCATCGCGACAAAGCGACGGCCCACGCGTGCGGCGGTCAGCGCGGCCTCGTTCACGAGGTTCGCCAGATCCGCACCCGAGAAACCGGGTGTACCGCGCGCGATAATGCGCAGGTCTACGTCAGGGCCAAGCGGTGTCTTGCGCGCATGCACCCCAAGGATTTTCTCGCGGCCCTTGATGTCGGGATTGCCCACGGTGACCTGACGGTCAAAGCGGCCCGGACGCAGCAAGGCAGGGTCCAGCACGTCTTTGCGGTTGGTCGCGGCGATGATGATCACGCCTTCGTTCGCCTCAAAGCCGTCCATCTCGACCAGCAGTTGGTTCAAGGTCTGTTCACGCTCGTCATTGCCACCACCGTAGCCCGCGCCACGGGACCGGCCCACGGCGTCGATCTCATCGATGAACACGATGCACGGCGCATTTTTCTTGGCCTGTTCGAACATGTCGCGCACGCGGCTGGCACCCACGCCAACGAACATCTCGACGAAATCGGAGCCCGAGATCGTGAAGAACGGCACACCCGCTTCGCCGGCAATCGCCCGCGCCAGCAGGGTCTTACCAGTACCGGGAGGGCCCTCAAGCAGTGCGCCTTTGGGGATCTTGCCGCCCAAACGGCTGAACTTTTGCGGGTTGCGCAGGAATTCGACGATCTCTTCCAGCTCTTCCTTTGCCTCGTCGATGCCCGCCACGTCGTCAAACGTCACACGACCGTGTTTTTCGGTCAGCATCTTGGCCTTGGACTTGCCGAACCCCATCGCCCCGCCTTTGCCACCGCCCTGCATGCGGTTCATGAAATAGATCCACACACCGATCAGCAGAAGGATGGGCAACAGCGACATCAGGAAGGTCTGGAAACCGGATTGTTGCTGGGGTTCAGCGCGCACAGGGATGTCCTTGGACATCAGCAGGCTGGTGACCTCGGCGTCTTCGGGCCGGATCGTGACATAGTCACTGCCATCGGCACGACGGAAACGAACCTGTTCACCATCAAGCGTGACGTTGCGCACGTCCCCTGCTTCGACAGCGGTCACAAATTCGGAATAGCTGATTTCACGGCTTTGCAGCCCGCCAGTCGAGCCGCTGAACAGATTGAACAGCGCCAAAACCAAAAGCATCAATACAACCCAAAAGGCGAGATTGCGCATATTACCCAAAGGAAAGTCTCCTACATCCGGGGGACGGCACCAAACACAGCGCCCAATGCGTGTAAGATAGACACGATCGGCGCATGTTCAATGCGTCATATGTGCGGCAAAAAAGGCATCTTCGCCGCGTTCGAGCACTGCTTGCCAGTTTTGCGACCGACCGACAAGGGGGGCAGCGACCAGTTCCGCGCCCTGCCACACCGCCGGAGAGGCCAGCAAGACACCGCGCGGCACGCCCAAATCGCGCCAATCAGCAAAGCTGCGCAGCCCCTCAGCGCCCAAGGCACGGATCGTGGTTTGCGTGTCGGGCGCGGGCGCATCGCCGCAAGGTTCCAGACGCCAGCGGCCGTCCCAAAGTGCGCCCACGGGCGCATCAACTGCCCGCACTGCCCGCAACTCTCTGTAAATCCACAGTTTATCGCGCTTCAAACGCAGCTCGCACCCCTGCACGGTCGCGGCACCGGCATCATCAAGCGCCGTCAGCACCTCTGCCACGGCGCTGCTGCGTGGGGCGTAGGTGGCCCCGTTGATCCAAGCGATCGTATGGGTCAGCAATCGGCGGCGTGTCTCTGTCGGGAGGTCACACAGCGCCTGCCAATCCATCGCCACGGCACCGCATTGAACTTGGGCATGGGCGCGTGCGGCGGCAAACATCTGCGCGTCAAGCGCGGTACGGGCATCGGCAAGGTGGCGCGAGACATCGGCAAGTGCGGCAGAATCAACGCCCAGATCGGTCAGCACCGCCAGCGCCTTGCGGATGCGCACCCGCGCAAAGCTGTCATCCTCGTTGCTGGGGTCATCGACCCAAGTCACCCCGCAACGCGTCAGATGCGCGCGCAGGTCGGCGCGGCGAGCGTTGAGTAAGGGCCTGTGCCAACGCATGCCGTGACGGTCGAACATCGCAGGCATGGCGGAAAGCCCGTCGACCCCTGCCCGGCGCCCCAAACGCATCACGAAAGTCTCTGCCAGATCGTCGGCGGTATGCCCGATGCAGACAGCGCCAATGCCCTGCCCCCGTGCCCAATCCGCCAACAACCGGTAACGTGCCTTGCGGGCCTCGTTCTGCAAATTGCCGCTGTGGTCCCAGCCCGTCCACCTCAGCGTGTCATGCGGAACGCCAAGCGCGCGACACTGGCGGGCGACCATCGCGGCTTCGCGGGCGGCCTCGGGTCGCAGGCCGTGATCCACGGTCGCTGCGTGCAGCGCGATCCCGCGGCTGCGGGCATAGCCATTCAGAAGATGTAAAAGCGCGACAGAGTCGCCGCCCCCCGACACCGCCACACCCAATACGGGCGGCGGCGCGGGGTCAAAGCTGGCGGCGATGCTCTGCGCCAGCGGGTCGGTCATCGGATCACTGGCAGGCAAGCACGCTGCGTTCGGATTGGGCTTGCGCGACGAAAGGGCTTGTGGGGAAGCGCGATGCGACTTCGCCCAAGGTGACGCAGGCTTCTTGGGTTTGGCCCAAGGCCCCCAGAGAGCTGCCAAGCTGGTACAGTGCTTCTGCCGCGACAGGCCCCGCGGGATCGGCGCTAAAGCTTGCCAGATAGGCGCGTGCCGCTTCGCGGGTATCGCCCAGACCGTCCAGCGCGTCGCCGCGCCGCAGGTCGGCTTCGGGGCCTAGCGGTCCGCCCGGGTAGGTCTGATTGAAGGTCGCAAACTGGTCTGCGGCGCTGCGAAAGTCACCGTCAGCGAGCGCCGCCTTCGCCCGCTCGAAGTCTGTTTTTTCACCCACCGCAAGTTCTGCGGTATTGGTGGGGGTAGAGGTATTGGCCAACGGGTCCGCTGGTGCGGGCACGGGCGTGGCGGGTGCCATGGTCGCGGGCATCTCGCCCCCGCCAAGGGTAGAGGTCTGGCCGAGGCTACCCACGTCGCCGCCTTCAAGCTCCACGAGCCGGAATTCCAGATCACCGATCCGGTTGGTCCCGTCGGTGACCACGCGGTTGATCCGGTTTTCCAGCTCTTCGGTTTTAGAGGTCAGGCGCTGCAGTTCGCTTTCCATTGCATTGACGCGCTCAAGCACCGACCCACCGGTCACGGCAACGCTCGCGCCGCCCGTGGTGGACAGTTCCCGGCGCAGCTTTTGTACCTCGACGTTCAGCACCGTCAGTTCCTGACGCACATCCGCCAAAGTCTGCGCATCCTGCGCCTGCGCCGCGACCGGCCCAAAGGCCAGTCCAAGCGCTACAATCAAAGCAAACCGCATATTAAAATCCTAACCTAACGTAGACGACTTAGCTGGTCAGACCGCCCGCAAGTACGGTCACGGCCCGACGGTTCTTGGCATAGCATGCCTCGCTCGAACAGACTTCGATCGGGCGTTCCTTACCATAGCTTACAACGCGAAGACGGCTGGCGGCGATCCCGCGCGAGATCAAATATTCGCGCGCTGCATTGGCGCGGCGTGCGCCAAGCGCAAGGTTGTATTCCCGTGTGCCCTGCTCGTCCGCGTGGCCTTCGATCACGGCTTGGTAATCGGTGTTGGTGTTCAACCAGGCTGCCTGACCGTCCAGCGTCGCTTGGCCTTCGGGTGTCAGGTTGGATTGGTCAACCAGGAACAGCACGCGATCCCCAACGGCTTGCTGGAAATATGCCGTAGAAGCCGGGTCGTTCGCGCTGCCGGGGATAATGCCCCCGTTCAGGCCTGCGCCATTCGCGGCACCGTTATTCATGCCGTCCGCGCCAAAGCGGTCAGGGTTGGTACAAGCCGATACGGCCAGGGCTGCGATCAATAGAGTTGCGGTGAGAATGCGGTTCATGGACTGTGCCTTTTTGACGATAGCATTTTAATGTGTCTGTTGTGACGGTGTTACCATAGTGCCTTGGTATTGGGAAACACCAAGGCACTATGGCTGTTGTTTACTTCTGAAGCGGCGACCAAGACGGATCCGATCCGCCCTCTTGGGTGCGCACAGGCTTGAGGTTCCGGCCCGAGATATCGACCGAATACAGCGACGACGCCCCGCCTGCCCCTTGGGTTTCCCGCGCGAACATAATGACGCGGCCGTTGGGGGCCCATGTGGGGCCTTCATCCAGGAACGACGCGGTCAGCAGACGTTCTTCCGACCCGTCCAGCCGCATCACGCCGATGTGGAACCGGCCCTTGTTCTGCTTGGTAAAGGCCACCAGATCGCCGCGCGGCGACCAGACCGGCGTGCCATAGCGCCCTTCGCCAAACGAGATCCGCGTAGCCTCGCCGCCTGTTGCTGGCATGATATAGAGCTGCTGCGATCCCGAACGGTCGCTTTCGAAAACGATCCGGCTGCCGTCCGGCGAATAGCTGGGCGCGGTTTCAATTGCAGGCGTATTGGTCAGCCGTGTCGACTGGCCGGTGTTGATATCCATCGTGTAGATATCCGTGTTCCCGCCTTGGGTCAGCGAATAGACAACCGTATTGCCGGACGGAGAGAACCGCGGCGCAAAGCTCATGGTGCCTTCGGCGCTTTCCAGCACGCGACGCTGCACCGACCCGATGTCGAGCACATAGATCCGCGGGAAGCCGCTTTCGTAGCTGGTGTAGAGAATACGATCCCCCGAGGGCGAGAACCGCGGTGCCAGCACGATCGACGAGCTGTCGGTCAGATAGCGTACATTGGCCCCATCGTAATCCATCACAGCCAGCCGTTTCGCGCGGTCATCCTTGGGCCCCGTCTCGGAGACATAGACGACGCGGCTGTCGAAATAGCCCCCTTCGCCCGTGATACGCGAATAGACGGCATCGGCCACCTTATGCGCCATGCGACGCCAGCCATCGACCGTGCCCGAAAACTGCAAGCCCGACCCCAGTTCAGCGCCCGAAAATACGTCATACAGGCGGAACTTCACATTCAACGTATTGCCCGAGACACTGACGGCACCGGTGATCAGCGCCTGCGCGTTGATCGCCTTCCAGTCAGCATATTGGATCGGCGCGTTAAAATCGCTTACGGTCGAGATATAGGCGCTTGCCGGTACTTCACGGAACAGACCAGAGCCGACAAGATCTTCGGACACGACCCGCGCCAGATCAACGGCCATCTGCCCCGCGTCCCCGCTTTCGGGCTGAAAGCTGGGCACGGCAAAGGGCAAGGGTTCAATCACACCTTCGGTAATCTCGATCCGCAATGGTCCATCCTGCGCCTGCGCGACCGAGGCAACACCGCCGATAAGCGCGAGACAGAGGCTCAGAATTCGTACAATCATTTGATGCGCATCCTTTCAGGATTAAAGGTCATCTCAATATTCTGCCATTGACCGAATTTTTCTACAGGAAGCTGATACCCGCGCGCGCCGCAGCGGATAATTGCCCGCCGTGCGGCCTCGAACGCCTGATTGGCAGCCCCCTGTGATCCGCCCGAACTGCTGGTCATCTTGATCGAATTGGTCTGTGGCGTGCCATCTTGGTTCATTGCGACACTCACCACTACAGTAGTGCGCAATGCCTCGGAGGAAAGGGACCCCACGTTCCAGCACGACGATACCGCCACGCGCAGCGATTCTTTCTCGCCAGCCGACAATGGCGGGCCCGAGGGTGCCGCCGGCGTTGCAGGCGCGTCGGTCTCTCCCATGGCTTCGGCGAGCGCGGCTGCCACGGCGTCCTTATCCGTTGTCGGTTCGGGCGTCGGCTTGGGGGCCTCTGGCTTGGGTGTGGCGGGCTTTGGCGCTTCGGGTTTCGGCGTCTCGGCGGGTGCCTCTGCCACCTGCGGCGCAGGAGGCGTGGG
>JGI24659J20068_1000129_pt1 | contig 23792 bp, 24 predicted proteins | sample MalvirmetaMSP131_FD_20068 | JGI IMG/M metagenome (IMG submission 20068) | reverse complement strand
AGGGTCGTGGCGGTACTCGCCCGCACCCGCGACAGCCCGTAGCCGAAACAGATATAGCCCAGAAACATCGGCACAAACGCCATATAAAGCCCGACCGTCGCGTTCCCCCACGAGGCCAGCAGCGGGCCGCCAGTCGCCAACAGCACAGGCATCAACATCAGCCCGCCCAGTCCAAAGGTGGCACCCATGGCCACCGAAGACCGCAGGCCGCGCAGCATCATCGCGCGCGCCGTCCAGCTATAAAGCGCATAGGTAAACCCGCCAAGCAGCCCCAGCACGACCCCAAGCGGCACATTGGTGCCCCCCACGGCCCCATGCCCGCCCTCGGCCAGACAGATCAGCACCATGCCAGCGACGCCCGCCAGCGCGCCAAGGCTCCACCGGAGGGTCAGCAAGGAACGCTCCATCACATATTCGATCAGCGCGGCAAACAGGGGCGCGGTGCCGATGGTGACAACGGTCCCGATGGTCACCCCCGCCAACCGCATGGAGCCATAGAACGCCAGCGGATAGATCATCACCGCCAAGGCCCCCAGCAGCAGCAACCCGCGCTGCTGCCAAAGTTGCGCACGCGCATGGGCGATGCCCCGCAGCGCCAGCAGCGCCTGCGCGATGCCGCCGATTCCCATCGCCGCGGCACCGATCGCCGCAGCACTCACGTCAGGGGCAAAGGTCGCGGCGGTGCCGGTGGTGCCCCAGACAATGCCCGCAAAAAGCACGCCCGCCACGCCAAGTGCATTGCTCTGGCGGCCCGAGCTTTCCTGATCCGTCATTCTGTCATCCCCTGCGCTGCGCGGTCCTGTGGCGTAGTGATGACCCGCCAAGCGCCTGAGGTCAAAGCATCATTCGGACTGCAAACGCGATACGATACTGCCTGCGGTCACGGTGCCGATCGTCTCTCCGTCCTCGACCACGGGGATCGCCTGCGCATCATCGCCGATCTTGCCAATCAGCTCGGCCACCGGCGTCTCGGCGGCGACGGCCCCGTCCGATGTCGCGGCGGGCGGGCCCATCACATCGCGGGCCGTCAGCACGCCAAGCGGGTTCATATTGGCCACGAATTCCGCCACATAGTCCGACGCGGGGTTCGAAAAAATCTCACGCGGGGTGCCGCATTGCACGATGCGCCCGCCCTCCATAATCGCGATGCGCCCGCCCAGTTTGAAGGCTTCGTCCAGATCATGGCTGACGAAGATGATCGTGCGTTTCAACTCGCGTTGCAGATCAAGCAGCTCGTCCTGCAGGCGGGTGCGGATCAGCGGATCAAGGGCCGAGAAAGGCTCGTCCATCAGCAGGATCGGGGCTTCGGTGGCAAAGGCGCGGGCCAGCCCCACACGTTGCTGCATCCCGCCCGACAGCTCGCTGACCTTGCGATCGGCCCAATCGGCCAGACCGACAAGCCTAAGCTGCGCCTCGGCCCGTTCAAGTCGTTCGCGTTTGGGAACATCGGCCAGTTCCAGCCCGAGCGCCACGTTGTCGCGCACCGTGCGCCACGGCAGCAATCCGAACTGCTGGAACACCATCGACACACATTCGCGGCGCACGCGGCGCAGATCCGCGGCAGAGCTGGCAGTGACGTCACAGCTCCAGTCGCCATCATGCACCCGCACCGATCCACGCACCAACGGGTTCAACCCGTTGACCGCGCGCAGCAAGGTGGATTTGCCAGAGCCGGACAAGCCCATCAGCACAAGGATCTCGCCCTGTTTGACGTCAAGCGTGCAGTTATGCACCCCGAGGATCTGCCTGTCTCGGCCTCGATTTCGGCACGGTCTTGTCCGGCATCCATCAAGGGCAACGCCTTGGCCGGTTTCGGGCCAAAGACGATGGACACATTGTCGAATTCGACGGCGTTTGCGGGGTTGGTCATTTGATCGCTCATTTTCGTGTCACCCGTAGCATCCGGTCCAGCATGATGGCGACCACGACGATGATCAGCCCCGATTCAAAGCCAAGCCCCGTGTTCACCTGATTAAGCGCGCGCACCACCGGCACGCCAAGGCCATCCGCCCCCACGAGGGCCGCGATCACCACCATCGAAAGCGACAGCATGATCGTCTGGTTCAGACCGGTCATGATCTGAGGCAGCGCATAGGGCAGTTCGATCTTCCACAGGGTCTGGCTGGGCTTCGCGCCAAAGGCCTGCGCGGCCTCAAGCAGCGCCTTGGGGGTGGACGCGATACCAAGCTGCGTCAACCGGATCGGCGCGGGCAGGACAAAGATCACCGTCGCGATCAGCCCCGGCACCATGCCGATGCCGAAAAAGACAATCGCGGGAATAAGATAGACGAAGGTGGGCAGCGTCTGCATCAGGTCCAGCACGGGTGCCATATAGCGGTACATGCGCGGTCGATGCGCCGCGGCGATGCCGATGGGAACGCCGACGCCCATGCAACCACACAGGCCGACAGCACCAGCGTCAGGCTTTCGGTGGTTTCTTCCCAGTAATCCTGATTGAGGATGAACAGAAACCCCAACATGATCAGCAGCGGGGTTTTCCAGTTGCGCTGGATCGCCCAGGTCAACGCGCCGAAGACAGCGATAACGATCAGCGGATGTGGCGTTTGCAGCACCCAGAGGATCGCGTCAATCAACCACTCCATCGCGACGGCCAGCCCGTCGAACAGCCAACTGGCGTTGATCAGCAGCCAATCAAAAACCGCCTCTGCGGCGTCATCAATCGGGATCTTGTTATCGGTGAGCCAGTTCATGGGAACCTCCGGAGGCTGGTATCATGCGATGATGGCAAAAAGGGCCCGCCCGATGGCAGGCCCTTTTCACATCCTAAGGGTGGATTACTCGACGATGGTCTTGGCGGCCGCCATCGCGTCGCCACCGTCCACGGTGGTCACGCCGTCCAGCCATGTGTCGAGCACATCAGGGTTCGCCTTGATCCAGGCTGTCGCCGCATCGCGGGGCTCTTCGCCGTCATCCAGAATGGCCCCCATGATCTCGTTCTCCATGGCGAGGGTGAATTCCAGATTGGTCAGCAGCTTGCCCACGTTGGGGCATTCCTCGACAAAACCGGCGCGGGTGTTTGTATGAACGGTCGCACCGCCCAGATCGGGGCCAAAGAAATCATCCCCGCCTTCCAGATAGGTCAGATCAAAGTTCGCGTTCATCGGGTGCGGCTCCCAACCAAGGAAGACGATAGGCTCGCCCTTGGCGGACAGGCGTTTGACCTGTGCCAGCATCCCCTGCTCCGAGGATTCCTTGACCTCGAACTCGGCCAGATCAAAGGCGTTATCGTCGATCATCGACTGGATCAGGCGGTTGCCGTCATTGCCCGGCTCGATGCCATAGATCTGACCGTCCAGCGCGTCTGCATTGGCGGCGATATCGGCGAAATTCTTGATCCCCATGTCAGCGGCGGCTTTATTCACGGCCAGCGTGTATTTCGCGCCAGTCAGGTTCGCACGCACGGTGTCAACGCTGCCATCCTCGCGGTAGGGGGCGATGTCCGCCTCCATCGTGGGCATCCAGTTGCCAAGAAACACATCCACATCGCCTGCGGCCATCGACGTGTAGGTCACTGGAACGGATAGGATTTTCACGTCTGTCTCATAGCCCAAAGCGTCCAGCACGACGGTGGTTGCCGCAGTGGTCGCGGTGATGTCGGTCCAACCTACGTCGGAAAAGGTGATCTCGTCACAGCTTGCGGCAGCAAGGCTGCTGGCAAGGGACAGGGTAAGCGCGGTGGTTGCTGCAAGAACTTTCATGGCAGAGGAACTCCCGTTATGTTTATTGTTGATCGCGTAATAGAGCGCGATTGCGCGCTTTGATGCAACCCGATTTCTACACGACCGCGCGGCAAGACGCGGCTCAGGCAAGGAGACACCCCATGATCGGCACCCCCTATTTTCCCATTCCCCTCTTAACAGGCCCCCGCGCGTGAGCGGTGCAAGCCCCGCGTGGATCGGGGTCGATGTCGCGGATGGGCATATGCATCTGTGGGTGCATGATCCACGCGGCGATGTGCTGGCGCAGGCCGACGGGCCGGTCGCTGCCTTGCCTGCGGAAGACGGCTTTGTCGTGGCCCTTACGGATTTGCTGTCGCCCTATCTGTCGGACCAGCAGCGTTTGCCGGTGATCGTCGCGGGGCTGCCCGCCCTGCCCGCCAGCAGCCTGCGCCCCGTTCCGGCAGAGTCCTTGGGCGGGGTGCTTGCCCTGGGTGTTGATGACCCGCGGCTGGAACTGCGCGCGGTGCCCGGCCTGAAACAGGCCAGCCCCCCCCAGATCACGCAAGGGGCCGAGACGGCGATTGCGGGCTACCTTCAGGCAGCGCCCGAGTTTGACGGGGTGATCTGTTGCCTTGATGCACAGTCCACATGGGCCCACATCAGCGCCCGCGAGGTCGTCAGTTTTCAAAGTTTTCTCACCCCCATGATGGCCACGCAGTTGTCGGCTACAGCCCCGCTCTCCAAGGCGGTTGTCGGTGGTGCGTTGGATGAGGATACTTTCGACGCCGCCGTGAATGATGTCATGGCTCGCCCGCAAATCGTTGCCACCGCGCTGGCCGAGATTTCGGCGCACGCCACCATAGATGGCCCCACAATGGACGCAGGCTGGTCACGGCTGATGGGTTTGTTGATCGGGCTAGAGCTGGCCGGTGCCCGCGCCTATTGGCTGGGCCGCGAGGTGGTCATCCTCTCCGACAGCCCCCTCGCCCCGCTCTATGCACGCGGGCTTGCCGCCCAGGGTCTGACGGCCAGCCACGTCTCGCGCCGCGACCATGTGCGCGCCGGGCTGCAGCTTTGCGCCGACGCAAGCGCGAGTTGATCTGACGCGCGCGAGATAAACGAGGACGCCCCCGGCCCTAGGCCGGGGTGCCACCGTTTTCAGGAAAGAAACACGCCGCGGCATGATGCCCCTGCGGCAGTTCTGGCCGCATGGCGCGGCATTTGTCGCGCACTTTCCAGCACCGTGGCGCAAAGGGGCAGCCATCGGGGATCGCCAGTGGCGATGGCAGTTCGCCTTGCAGCTTGATCCGCTCTTTCGCGCCGCGTGGGTCCGCTTGGGGCGTGGCCGACAGCAGCGCCTTGGCATAGGGGTGGAACGGCGCACCGAACACATCATCGCGGCTACCGCGTTCGACCGCGCGCCCCAGATACATCACAATCACCTCATCCGCCACGTGACGCACGACGCTCAGGTCATGGGAGATGAACAGATAGGCCAGTTGCAGACGTTCCTGCAGATCGACCAACAGGTTCAGCACCGAGCTCTGGATCGACAGGTCCAGCGCGGACACAGGCTCGTCCAGCACCAGCACTTTGGGGTCCAGCATCAACGCCCGCGCAATCGCGATCCGCTGGCGTTGACCGCCGGAAAACATATGCGGATAGCGGTCAAAATGTTCAGGCCGCAAGCCCACCAGACCGAGCATCTCGCGCGCTTTGGCGGTACGCTCCTTGCTGCTCATGTCGGGGCGGTTGATCTTGAGAGGTTCCTCGAGGATCGCGCCGATCCGCTGGCGCGGGTTGAGCGAGCCATAGGGGTCTTGGAACACGATCTGCACCGATTTGCGCAGCGATGCCCAGTCTTCGCGGACCACGGGTTTGCCATCCAGTGTCAGCGATCCGGCGGTCGGGTCTTCGATCATCGTGACCATCCGCGCCAAGGTCGATTTCCCGCAGCCGCTTTCGCCTACGACGGCCAGCGTCTTGCCGGGATAGAGCGCGAAATCAAGCCCGCCCACGGCCTTGAGCGTACGCGGCTTGCGAAACAGCCCGCCGCCGACTTCATAGTGACGCTCCAGCGCCGTTGCAGTCATCACAGGTGCGGTCATGATGCGACCCTTTCGTCTGTGTTCAAGGGGTAGAAACAACGCGCATAGCCCAGATCAGCGCCCAAGGCGGGCGGCGCTTCGGACTTGCATTTGGCGTTGGCGAATTTGCAGCGTGGCGAAAACAGGCATCCTGCGGGGCGGTCGAATTGCCCCGGCACCACGCCCGGAATGGTCGGCAGCCGCTTTTCCGTCGCCCGTTCTGGCAGCGCATCCAGCAGTGCCGAGGTATAGGGGTGGTGCGGCGCGTCAAACAGCGGTATCACCGGCTGTTCTTCGATCTTCTGGCCGGCATATTGTACGCTGACCCGTTCGGCGGTCTCAGCAACCACACCCATGTCGTGGGTGATCAACACCAACCCCATGCCCGTTTCCTCGCGCAAGGATGCGAGCAGATCGAGGATCTGCGCCTGAATGGTCACGTCGAGCGCCGTGGTAGGTTCATCGGCGATCAGCAGCTTGGGCTTGCAGGCAATCGCCATGGCAATCATCACCCGCTGGTTCATCCCGCCCGACATCTGGTGCGGGAAGGCCGACAGGCGCTTTTCGGGATCGGGGATGCCGACCTGTTCAAACAGCTCGATCGCGCGTTTCTGACGCTCGCGGCGGCCCATGCCAAGATGCACCCGCAGGGCCTCGCGGATTTGCCAGCCCACGGTGAAACAGGGGTTGAGCGATGACATCGGCTCCTGAAAGATCATCGCCAGATCATTGCCGACGATCTTGCGACGCGCCTTGGCATCCATCGTCAGCAGGTTGTGCCCGTCAAAGGTCAGCTCGTCCGCGGTGACGGTGGCGGTCCAGGGCAGCAGCCCCATCAGCGCCAGCATCGACACGGATTTACCCGACCCGCTTTCCCCCACAATCGCGAGGATCTCGCTTTCGTTCACGTCCTGGTCGACGCCGTCCACCGCCCGGAACTTGCCCGAGGCCGTGGCGAAATCAACGCTTAGGTTTCTGATACGCAAAAGTGTCATGGCTCAGCTCCGTTTCAGTTTCGGATCAAGCGCGTCGCGCAGGCCGTCACCCATGAGGTTGATCGCCAGCACGGTCACAAGGATCGCCACGCCGGGGAAGGTCACGACCCACCAGGCGCGCAGGATGAACTCGCGCGCTTCGGCCAGCATCGTGCCCCATTCAGGTGTAGGTGGCTGCGCCCCCATTCCCAGAAAGCCCAAGGCCGCGGCATCAAGGATCGCGGTCGAGAATGACAGCGCGGCCTGCACGATGATCGGCGCGAGGCAGTTGGGCAGCACGGTGACAAACATCAGCCGGAAGATCCCTGCCCCCGCCACGCGGGCCGAGGTCACGTAATCCTTTTGACGTTCCGACAGCACGCTGGCGCGGGTCAGGCGCACATAGTGGGGCTGCAACACAATCGCGATGGCGATCATCGCGTTGGTCAGCGACGGCCCGAGGATCGCCACCAGCACCAGCGCCAGCAGCAGGGACGGGAACGCCAGCACGATGTCCATGACACGCATGATGATGCTGTCGACCCATTTGGGCGCAAAGCCCGCGATCAGCCCGATGATGATCCCGCCGGTCGCCGCGATAGAGACAACGACGACCCCCACAAAGAAGGAATAACGCGCGCCCACAATCAGGCGCGACAGCATATCGCGCCCGAGCGGATCGGTGCCCAGGATATGGGTCCAGCTGCCGCCCTCTTGCCACGCGGGGGGCTGTAGGGTGGCGGCGCGGAATTGCTCTGTCGCGTCATGGGGGGCGACCCACGGACCGAACAGGGCCAGAAAGGCAAAGACCGCAAAGATCCATAGCCCGATGACAGCGCCGCGGTTTTCGCGGAAGTAGAACCAGAATTCGCGCAAGCGGCCCGGACGTTCCTGGACCATTGCGGCTTCGGCAGAGAGTGCGTCGTCCATGTTATCGCTTTCTGATTTTGGGGTTGATGACGCCGTAAAGCATGTCGACGGTCAGGTTCACGACCATCACCATCACAGCAATCAGCAGCAGCCCGCCCTGAACCACGGGGTAATCGCGGCGGAAAATACTATCGACCATCCACTTGCCGATGCCCGGCCAGCTAAAGATGGTTTCGGTCAGGATCGCACCGGCCAGCAGTGTGCCGACCGACAGACCAATCACGGTGATCACGGGGATCAGCGCGTTGCGCAGGGCGTGGATGCCGTTGATCCGCCCCGGAGACATGCCCTTGGCGCGGGCGGTGCGGATGTAATCCTCGCCCAGAACCTCCAACATGGCCGACCGCGTCTGGCGTGCGATCACGGCCAGCGGGATTGTCCCCAGCACGATCGTTGGCAGAACGAGATGGCGCACCGCTGACAGGAACGCCCCCTTCTGACCCGACGCCAGACTGTCGATCAGCATAAAGCCGGTGGGGTTGGGGAAGTAATACAGCAGATCAATCCGCCCCGACACAGGCGTCCATTGCAGGTTGCCCGAAAAGACGATGATCAGCAGCAGCGCCCACCAGAAGATCGGCATCGAATAGCCCACCAGCGCCGTGGACATCAGCGCCCGGTCAAAGAATTTGCCCCGGTTCACCGCCGCGATCACCCCCGCCGGAAGGCCAAGGGCGATGGCAAAGATCATCGCGCAGACCGCCAGCTCAAGCGTGGCGGGGAAGAGCGTAAAGAATTCGTCGAACACCGGGCGCTTGGTGACAAAGCTATTGCCCAGATCGCCCTGCAGCACGCCGGTCAGATAATCCCAGAATTGCACATAGATCGGCTGGTCATAGCCGAATTGTTTGGCCAGTTGGGCATAGCGTTCATCAGAGATGCCGCGCTCGCCCGCCATCACCTGGATGGGGTCGCCCGGCAGCGCGCGGATGAACCCGAAGGAGATCAGCGTCACCCCGATGAAAGTCGGGATGAACGTCAGCAGTCGTCCCAGAACATAGTTCAGCATTTTATCACCATCAGCTCTTTGGGGAAGTTGGTCAGCGTTTCATAGCCGTCGTCGGTAATCAGCACGTCATCCTCGATGCGCACGCCGAAATTTCCGATCTCGTAGAGGCCGGGTTCATTGGTGTAAACCGTTCCGGCGGGTAAAGTCATGTGGTTGCCCCGCATGATATAGGGGGCCTCGTGGACCTCGCGGCCCAGACCGTGGCCGGTCTTGGTGCGGATGCGGTCCCCATAGGGCGAGGCTTCCAGCACAGAGATCACGGCATCGTCGATGTCATGCGCGGTCACCCCCGCGCGGGTCACGGCAAGCCCTGCCATATTGGCGCGCAGCACGGTGTCATAGACATCGCGCCCCTCGTCGGTGACGTGATCCAGAAAAACGGTGCGGGTGATGTCGGCGGCAAAGCCGTTCTTGCGCGCGCCAAAGTCCAGCAGCAGCGCATCGCCCGCCTTGACCGCGTAATCCTCGCGCGCATGGGCATGGGGCCGGGCCGAGCCATCCGCGGCGGCCACGATGGGACCAAAGGACAGGTCATCCGCCCCTTCCGCAAAAAGCGCCTGCACCAGCGTCTGTTCGATCTGCTTCTCGCTCTGGCCCAGCTTGACGCTGTCCAGCGTGCGCTGAAGGGCGCGTTCGGAAATGCCGATCGCCGCGCGCAGGGCGGCGATATCCTCGGGGGTCTTGATCATCCGCAGGGCTGAGATTTCGCGCTCTGCATCGGTGATGATCAGATCGGGCTGTGCCTCTTTAAACGCATGGTGCACGAACACGCGCATCACCTGCCCTTCGACCGCCAGCGACGAGATCCCCAAATGCTGCGTCAGCGCGGCAAAAGCATCGCCATAGCCGGTCTGGTCGCGCCAATCAAACACCGCGCCGTCAAAGCCGACCGTGTCCCAGCTCCCCAGTTCAAGGTTCGGCAACAGCACCGCCGCAGGTTTATCCGCAGGGATCACCAGAACAAAGGGGCGTTCGTGGCTCATGAAGCTTTGGCCGACAGCGCGCGAGAAATTGGGTCCGGGCACCAGCGCCACGGCATCGACGCCCAGATCGGCGGCCACAGCGGCATAGTCGGCAAGACGTTGAGAGAGGTTCTTTGACACGGGGGGCTTGCGCCTTTCGTTAACGTGGCCGGGGCCTAGAATAAAGGAAGGGACGGCGCGACATGCACCGTCCCCATTGCTTTGTCATCGCTGTTATTGCGACAGGCCAACCTGGTTGAAGATGTGGCCACCCAGCGGGTGCACAACATAGTTTTCAACTTCGGGGCGCATTGGCATGTAAACAACCGAATGCGCGATGGTGGCCCAAGGGGCTTGGTCCTTGAAGATTTCCTGCGCTTTTTCATACAGCGGCGCACGCTCTTCTTGTGTTGGCAGAACCTTGGCTTCCTGAACCAGCGCGTCGAATTCCTCGTTGCACCATTGTGCGCGGTTGGATTTCTCTACGCCGTCACAGCCCAGCAGAACCGCGAGGAAGTTGTCGGGGTCACCGTTGTCACCTGTCCAACCCAGCAGAACGGCACCATCGCGGTCTTTCGCTTTGGAACGCTCAAGGTATTCACCCCATTCGTAGGACACGATCTCTACGTCGACACCGACCTTCGAGAAGTCTTCCTGCATCAGCTCGGCCATACGGCGGGCATTGGGGTTATAAGGACGCTGGACCGGCATCGCCCAGATTTTCAGCGTCAGGTCGGATACGCCTTCGGCTTCCAGCGCGGCTTTCGCGGCTTCCGGATCGTATTTGTCGTCCTCGATCGCGTCGTTATAGGACCACATTGTCGGCGGCAGCGGGTTCTTGGCGATTTCGCCGGAGCCCTGGAACACCACGTCGATGATCGCTTGCTTGTCGATCGCCATGTTCAAGGCTTTACGCACATTGGCGTTGTCGAACGGAGGCATCTGCGTGTTGTATGCCAGATAGCCCACGTTCAGGCCCTCTTGCTCCATCACGACGACATCTTCGGCGTCTTTCATCGCCTGCACGTCCGCAGGGTTCGGATAGGCCATGACGTGGCATTCGCCCGCTTGTACCTTCTGGTAGCGCACGGAGGCGTCCGGTGTGATCGCAAAGATCAACGCTTCGACTTTGGCTGGGTCACCCCAGTATTCGTCGTTGCGCACGTAACGGATCACGGCGTCTTTCTGGTAGGCTTGGAAGGTGAACGGGCCGGTACCGATAGGTGCCTGGTTCAGCATTTCCGGCGTGCCGGCTTCCAGCATCGCGTCGGCATATTCCTTGGACACGATCGAGGCAAAGTCCATCGCCATGTTGGCAATGATCGGCGCTTCGGCGCGGGTCAGGTTGAACTGAACGGTGTAATCATCAACTTTTTCGATGCTTTCGATCAGGTCAGGCATCGACATCGCACCGTAGTATTCCCAGGTGCCACCCGATACTTGGTTGTAGGGGTTGTCGGCGTTGCCTTGACGGTCAAAGCTAAAGATCACGTCATCGGCGTTAAAATCGCGTGTGGGCGTGAACTGGGCGTTGCTGTGAAACTTGACGCCTTTGCGCAGCTTGAACGTTACGGTCTTGCCGTCTTCGGACACCTCCCAGCTTTCGGCCAGCGCGGGAATGGTTTCGGTGGTGCCGACCTTGAATTCCGCCAAGCGGTTGTAGATCGGGTGGCTGGACGCATCAAAGGTCGTGCCTGCGGTATACAGGGCCGGGTCAAAGCCTTCTGGCGACCCTTCCGAGCAATAGACCAGCGACTGCGCCTGCGCCGCAACGCCAAGCGTGCTCAGCAGCAGGCCCGTGGCCATGATATTCTTGAAAGACATTCGATTTACTCTCCTAGTTGGTAAAGTGTTATCTCCCCACGGCCTCTCTGGGCCGATGAGGGCGATAGGGTTAACGCCTGAGGGGTAACATTTCGCGCGAGCTCTCTGCCGGCGCGGCCTCACTCTGTCCGATTTCCCCGGACTTATCGTATTTCATGCGACCGACCCATAAGATGCGGGCCTGCCGGTCTGTTCTGTTGGCCCAGCAATGGGGCGTGGTACCCAGATAATGCAGGCTGTCGCCCGCCGTCATCAGATACTCCCGTTCGCCAACCATCTGCGAGATCTCACCCTCAAGGATATAGATGATCTCTTCGCCAACATGGGTCACCGTTTCGGATTCATAGCCGGGCGGCACGTTCATCACATAGGATGTCATCTCGTGGCCCGCGCGTTCGGCACCGATCTGTTCATATTCAATCGACGATCCTGCCACCGCGAAACGGGGCCTTGCGGCACCGCGGGTCAGGCTGTCGACCGTGCGCGGGGTCCGCACGAAAAAATCCGCATCAACGTCAAGCGCGGCAGCGATCTGGCTGAGCGTGCCAAGCGTCGGTGTCGCGTTGCCGCGTTCCACCTGGCTCAGATAGCCCACCGACACACCGGAGGCCGACGACAGCTGCTGCAATGTCATCGCCATCCGATGACGCTGCATCCGCATGCGGTCGCCTAATCCCTCTGGCGGCGAAAGCGCCGCCGCCTGTATCGCAGTTGTTGACAAATAATCCCCCGAAGCACGCTTTGGCGTATCTTGGCGCTCAGACTGTCGCGCAACTTTGTTTACGTCAACAATAAAAATTATTGTCAGAGTGAAAACACAGCCCTTGGTCGCGACGTCACCTGACCTCTTTTACACCGGACCCTCCCCCGAACGCGCCCATGTGATTCTATTTATACGTGCGCATCCACGCAGTCCAGTTTCTGCACATTTTTTAGGCAAAAGCTAGAAAAACAATGCAAACCGCGCGATGAACACCTGTGCCCAGTTGCAACAATCGGTCCCGCACCACACGCTTGATCTATGGCTATGTCTTTACCCCTGCTGGTGTTTACCGACCTTGATGGCACGTTGCTGTCACATAGTTCCTATCGCTGGGATGCGGCCACCCCGGCCTTGGATACATTGCGCAAAATCGGGGCCGCAGTGGTGTTGGCGAGCTCGAAAACCGCGCCCGAGATCGCAGAGATTCGCGCCGAACTGGCATGGGATCACTGCCCCGCGATCATCGAAAACGGTGCCGGTATTTTACCGCCCGACAGCACCGACATGCCCAAAACGGACAGTTACGTGCGCCTGCGCCACGCGCTCGACAGCCTGCCTGCGGAGCTGCGCGACCCGTTTTGCGGGTTCGGCGATATGACCGTGGCACAGATCGCACAGATCACCGGCCTGTCGCATAATGACGCCGCCAACGCGGCAGAACGGGCCTTTTCCGAACCCGGCATCTGGTCGGGCAGCGCCGAGTTGCGCGGCGCATTTATCGACGCCCTGCACGATCACGGCATCCATGCCCGCGAAGGGGGACGGTTTCTGACCCTCTCCTACGGGCGCACCAAAGCCGACCAGATGGCCGCGCTGACCGACGCCTTTGCGCCGCGCCATACGCTGGCGCTTGGCGATGCCCCCAATGACATAGAGATGCTGCAAGCAGCCGACTTTGGCGTCATTGTCGCCAACCCGCACCGCGACCCCCTGCCCCCGCTGCACCCGGTGAGGACACCGGCAGGATCACCCGCACCACGCTCCCCGGCCCTGCCGGATGGAACGGTGCCGTGCTGGACCTGATCGCGCGGCTTAACCTGAACTAAGGAATGACAAAGCATGGCTGATTTTCATCAAAACGGGAATATCGCGACCCTGCACAATCTGCGCACCCGCTCGCTGGACGAAATGACCTACGAGCTCGAGACGTTCGCCCAGACCCGCAAAATGGCGCTGATCCTGCCCTGCCTCTACTCCGAGCTAGAGACCGAGGCGATGCCCCGCATTCTGGCAGAGCTGTCCAAGGTCACCTATCTGCACCGCATCATCATCGGTCTGGACCGCGCGGACGAGGCACAGTTCCGCCATGCGAAAGAGTTCTTCAAGGGCCTCAACCAGAACCACATCGTGATCTGGAACGACAGCCCGCGGATGCTGGCGCTTGGCGCGCAGCTCAAAGACATGGGCCTCGCCCCCGCCGAACAAGGCAAGGGCAAGAACGTCTGGTCCTCGCTCGGCTATCTGATCGCCTGTCAGGACAGCGCGGTGATGGCGATCCATGATTGCGATATCGTGACCTATACCAACGACCTGCTGGCGCGGCTGATCTATCCCGTCGCCAATGCGAATTTCCCCTATCAGGTCGCCAAAGGCTATTACGCGCGGGTGGGCAGCGACAAGCTGAACGGGCGGGTCACGCGGCTGCTGGTCAGCCCGCTGCTGATCGCGCTGAAAAAGGTCGTGGGCGACCGTGACTATATCGATTACCTGCGCGCCTTCCGCTATCCGCTCTCGGGTGAATTTGCCATGCGCACCAATATCTTGCCCGATCTGCGCATCCCCTCCGACTGGGGGCTGGAGATCGGCGTGCTGTCAGAGGCATGGCGCAACCTCGCGCCGAAATCGGTCTGTCAGGTCGAAATCGCCGACGACTATGACCACAAGCACCAAGATCTGAGCGAGGCCGACGCTGATGCGGGGTTGAACCGCATGTCCACCGACATCTGCAAGGCGATTTTCCGCAAGCTGGCGGCAGACGGCACCGTGTTCACGCCCAATGTCTTTCGCACGCTCAAGGCGACCTATTATCGCTGTGCGCTCGACCTGCTGGATGCCTATTACAACGACGCCAAGATGAACGGGCTCAGCATCGACCGCCACAAGGAAGAACGCGCGATCGAGCTCTTTACCGAGAATATCATGCGGGCGGGACACTTCTTTCTCGATAACCCGCACGAGACACCCTTTATACCCACGTGGAACCGCGTCCACGCCGCCGCGCCCGAGTTCCTTGCCAATCTGCGCGAGGCCGCCGCAGCGGATGACGCAGAATACAACTAGCTGAGGGCCGCGCGGGCAGCAGGGTCAGAACCGGTTGGTGATCCACATGCATTGATAGGGGGCCAGCGTGATGTGATCCGCACTGGCGTCAATCAAATCACCGCTGATCAGGTCCTGCCAGGGTTGATCCTCGATCAGGTTCAGTGCCGCCGCCGAAATCCCGACAGAGGCGTCGCTGACGTTGTGCAGCGCAAAGATCGACTGTTTGCGGTCCAGACTTTGCCGCCACACGCCGAACACGCGGTCATCTTGCAGGTTCACGGTGAATTGCGTCGCATTGGGGTGAAACGCCTTTTGCTTCTGCCGCACCTTTAGCCGCGCTGACAGATCGCCCAAAACGCGCGCCGGCGCGCTGGACGCATCGGCCAGCTGGTCGCGCAAGCTCGGATAATCCCATCGGTGTCGGTTGATCGCGCGACTCATCCCGCGATGTTCGACCTGCGCGTGATCATTGGGCGTCGCCAGCATGGCGTGGATGTAGAAGGCGGGTATCCCCTCCAGCGACATGACGATGGTCTGCGAACAGATGAACCGTGCATGATGATGGTTATCCTCGCCCTTAAAGGTCCGCGACAGCGCGTCGTAAAAGGTCGTGTTCAGCTCGTACGGGCTTTGCCCGCCGTCGGGCAGGCTGCGCATCGACACCAACCCGCCGACCTGTAGCACCGTATCAATGACCTGTTGTTTTTCATCCTCGGGCAGCAACCCTTCGGCGGGGCGCATGCCGATGCCGTCGTGACTGGCGGTGAAGTTCAGATAGGCGCAGCCCATGGGGGCCGGTGGCATCGTACGCTGCCAGCGCCTCAGATGCGCCCCATTGCCCGACATCATCGCATGCAAGATCAGCGGCGGCAGCGGGAAATTATAGATCGCATGAGCCTCGTCCCCTGCCCCGAAATAGCTGAGGTTTTCAGCCTTGGGCACATTGGTTTCGGTCAGCAGGATGATCTTTTCCGGCGCATAGTCGCACAGCAACCGCATCAGCCGGATAATCGCATGGGTTTGCGGCAGGTGGATCGACGGGGTGCCGATCTGCTTCCACAAGAACGCCACCGCATCCAGCCGGATGATCTGCACGCCATTATCCACATGCAGGCGGATGATCCGCAAAAACTCAAGCAGCACCTCGGGGTTGCGGAAATCAAGGTCGATCTGGTCATGGCTGAAAGTGCACCAGACGTGGCGCGGGCCGCTTGAGGTTTCTACCTCTTGCAACAGCGGCGTCGTGCGCGGGCGCACCACCTCGCGCAGATCATCCTTCGGCGAGGCTTCGAAAAAGAACTTGTCATAGGGGGGCTGCCCCTGACGGTAGGCGTTGAACCAGTTCCCCTGGCTCGACACATGGTTCAGCACCAGATCGGACATCAGCGTGAAATCGGCGGCGATGCGGTTGATATCAGGCCAATCCCCAAGCTGCGGGTTCACCGCGCGAAAATCGGACACGGCAAACCCGTCGTCAGAGGTATAGGGGAAGAACGGCAGGATATGCACGCTGTTCAATGTGCCGCGCAGGTAGCGATGCAGGAAGTCGTTCAACAAATCCAGCGGCTTATGCGCCCCGTCCACGATAGAGTTGCCATAGGTGATCAGCAGCGCGTCACGTTCCGACCAAAGCGCATTGCCGGCAATCCGGCCTCTTTTGCGGCGGGTTGCCCCCTCGGGCCAGAAGGCATCAAGCACCATGCTGGAAAGGATGTCGGCATCCAGATCGGGATAGACCTCTGCCAACAACGCGCTAAGCCGAGAGCCGAGAGAACGGGCACTGTCCGTCATGATGTCCTGCCTTGCCTGAATATCCTTTCCCAAAACCCTAACGCAGCCGCGCCCGTGTGACGAGCAGCCAAAAGCGGTGCCCCCATAATCCTGTCGCCGCTGCCCCCTGCGGCGCGTTTTAAGGCAAGCTGCACAATCTTGAAGCATTGCGCAGATTGAACGCCCGCAGATCTAAAGGCCCCGCAATTATGACGCGTACCAAAGCCAGCACGCCCAGCGCCCGCCGTCATCTACTGCAGCGCGTGTGGTTTCTCCCTCCGCTTCTGCATGGCGTCTGACACAGTTTCATCGTGCACCGTGTGCCGCGCACGCCCGGCTTGCTTAGAGCGGTAAAGCGCCGCATCGGCGTCCGACAGGACATCTTCGGCCACGGCGTCCTGCCCCGCTTTGACCCCTATGCTGCCGATGCTGGCAGAGATTTGGCACGCCGCGCCATCAAATTTGATCGGCTGTTCCAGTCGCGAGATGATCCGTTCGGCGACCTGTGCCAGATGCGCGCTGCCGGCAACCCCAGGCAGCAGCAGGGTAAATTCGTCACCGCCGACGCGGGCGACGGTGTCGATGTCTCTTGTTGCTTCCACCATGATCCGGGCCGCGGTTTGCAACACGTGATCCCCCGCCGCATGGCCCAGGCTATCGTTCACCGCCTTGAAGTAATCCAGATCGATCTGCATCACGGCAAACCCCTTGTTCCCCGCGATAAGCCGCGACAGCACGTGATCCATCGCGCGCCGGTTTTTCAAGCCAGTCAGCGTATCGGTAAACGCTTGCTCCTCCGCCGCGATCTTTGCGACCTCAAGCTTCTGGTTCAGCGCACGCGATGCCGCCATCGCCGCCGATTTCGCCTCCATCAGATAAAGCATTTCGACCGCGAGGTCGGTCGGCGCGAAATCGGCATTGCTCAGACGATGGGTGCGGACGCCGTTCAGGATCGATATCCCGAATGACAGGTTTATCAGACAGTCGGTTTCCGAGCCTTCCATCTGATCTTCGCCACAAGGCAGTGGGACCAGAACCCCTTTAAAAATCTGCTCGGGCCGGTCGTGCAACGCCAGATGCAGCTTGCGCCCCGCCATTGGGCGAATTTGCGCAATACTGTCGGCCATATTCGGTCGGCGCATGACAAACTGGTCGAAAAAACTGCTCCCGATCCAAGTGCCACGATGGCGCAGTTTGTGGATGGTGGGGCCCACATGCCGGATACGTCCGCAGGGCTGCACGATCACATGCATCGGGCATAGCACATCCAATGCCGCCTCATAAGCTGCCCCTACTGTCACCCGCGTGCACCCAGATCAAAGCTGCGCCCCTGCGCGTAGTGCCGGTCAATAATCGTGACGGTAATCACTTCCCCCTCCGGTGGGGCGGCTTTGCAATCGAGCAGGGCCAATGTGCCATAATCATCCGCAATCACCCGCATCACGCCCATCATCACATAGCCAAAGCCTTGCACTTTCCCGCGACAGGTGAGCGTAAAGCGCCAGTCATCAAGCTGCGCGACCTCCATCTGGGGCAGTTGCAGGTCTTCCACGGCGAGGGTGGCACGTTCTGGCAAATCGTTGAGAGAATGCAAGAACTCTTCAAAATCGTCGCCGCCAAAGCGCAGCAAGCGCCGCACGCCTTCGCGGTCGGGGTTGGACACAAGCCAGGCACCCAGATCTTCCAGAAGATCGGGGATCGCGCGTTTCATCACGGCAGACAGGCGGTTGATAACCCGCGGCGTGATGGCATCGTCATAGGTGAGCATCGGTTCGAAATCCGCCGTGCCCATAACGGCACAAAGATCGGCGCGCAGGGCGACCTGCGCCCAGACACGGTGGCCAAAGCTATCCAGCACGAACCGTTGGATCGTATGGTTGATCAGCCCCTGCATCGCGCCCCTTTCCGCCGTTTCACGGGGAAGATGGCGGATGGGAGTTAACAAAGACCGAAGGCTAAACCTCCGACGCGGCGGAATGCGCTTTGGTTTTGTCTTAAATGCAATCTAGCTGTCAGCCCTGCGGGTCATGCCTCTGCCCGTCCAGCCACGCGGGCAGATGGCCGATGTCGGGCAGAACCACATCGGCGGCCCCTTCTAGGTCCTGACGTGTGGCCAGCCCCGTCAGCACCGCAACGCAGGCCATACCCGCCGCACGGCCCGCCGCCATATCGTGCAGGCTATCCCCGATCATCGCGACTTCCGACGGGTCCACCCCCACGGCTTTGGCAAACGCCATGAGCTGCCCGGGCGTGGGCTTAGCACCGTGGCCGCTATCGAAACCTGCGATAAAGTCAAAATACCCGGTCACCCCCGCGCCGCCCAAATGCGCGCGGGCGGGCGCCTCGGCGTCATTGGTGGCGACGCCAAGCACCAGCCCGCGTGCCTTGAACGCCTCTAGCAAGGCAACCAGCGGCACCGCCTCTGCCTGAGGGGCGTTTTCGGCCTCGTGGTTCAGCAGGTCCAAGAGATCCGTCTTCGCCATCTCGACCACATGGGGGGCCAGCGCATCTACGACCTCCCCCGGTGTGCCCGCAATAACGATACTGTCGGGCGAGAATCTCTGCGTCCCGTAATCAAAGCCGATCTGCTGCCCCAGCAAAGCCGCTCTCTCTCCGTCTCCCTTGCTGATCCGGGTCAGAAAAGCATTGGCCCATGCCTCCCATGTGGCGGCGAAGTCGAACAGGGTTCCGTCTTTGTCAAACAGCAAGGCTTTGATCATTTTCAGGTCCAATTCATCTGCGCGCCGCCGGGAAGCGACTGACGGGCTTGCATGATACGATCGTAAGGGATGTTCACCGTATCACAAAACCCCGTGACCCAGGCGTCATCCATCATGATGAAATCCAGCACTGCGCCAAGAAACACCGGATCACCGGCCTGCGTGCGCAGATCTTCGGCAGATGCGCCCGTTGATCCCATAAAGGTGGGCATCAGGTCTTCGTTCGCGGCCAGCCAGGCTAATGCCTGCAGGGCGACCGTCTCGGCGGCATCTTGCTTCATCATATTAATTTCCATCACGGTTTCCCAAACGAAACCCTTTGTTAACCAATCACGGCAACAAAGGGCGCTTAAGCCAGTTACACGTGAGTGGAGAATGAAGACAAGTGCCCGGTAAAGTCCTGATTGTGGATACGGTTGCGACCAACCGCATCGCGTTGAAAACCAAACTCATGTCCGCCTCCTACGAGGTATGGCAGGCGTCCACCGTGGCACAGGCGGTCGACATCTCGCGCCGGTCGGGGCCTGATCTGGTCATCACGGCGCATCATCTGGACGGGCAGGATGCGACGGCCCTATGCACGATGCTCGCGGGGTCGCCGCGGACATCACGGATACCTGTCTTTGCCTTGGCCGATGGCGGTGGCGCGGCGCTGTGTTTGCACCTGCTGGCGAATGGCGCACAGGAAGCAATGGTCAAACCTGTCTGCGACAAGCTCTTTCTGGGACGGGTGCGCAGCATGATACGCGCGGGCCACGGGGCCAGCCACACGGCCATGCGCGACGCGATGTGCCCCCCGCTCGGGCTGGAAGAAACCGCCGCCACCTTCACCCGCCCGGGCACGTTCCAGATCGTCAGCCATGACAAGGCAGAGACACAGGTGCATGTCACCCAGCTACGCAAACGTCTGCGGGGGGCTGTCAGCCAGACGACCATCCGCGACGCGTTGACCGGTATCCGGCAGAACGCGCTGCCCGATGTCTTCATCCTGACCCTGACCGGTGTCGAGACGCGCGACGAGGCGCAACTGCGCCTGATCTCGACCCTGCGGGCAAATACGACGACGCGGCACTGCGGTATTCTCGTGCTGCAATCGCGCCCCCACCCTGACGGTGCCGCCCATGCGCTGGATCTGGGGGCCGACGACCTGATGCAGCATGGCTTTGATATCGAAGAACTTTCGCTGCGGCTGACCGGGCTCCTAGCGCGCAAACAGCAGGGTGACACGATCCGGCGTGATGTCGATACACGCCTGCGCGAAGCGGTTTTTGATCCGCTGACAGGGATCTACAACCGCCGGCACGCCCTGTCAGAGGTCGCGCGGCTGACCGTGCGCACCCGCCGCAAAGGGATACCGCTGGCCGTGATGCTGGCAGACATAGACCACTTCAAACGCGTGAATGACGCTTTCGGCCATGCCTCGGGGGACGCCGTGTTGATCGAGACAGCACGCCGGTTGAAATCATGCCTGCGCCCGCTCGACGTTGCCGCCCGCATTGGAGGGGAGGAATTTTTACTCATCCTCCCGGGCATCACAGAGGCAGAGGCCACCCGGATGGCCAAACGCATATGCGAAGCCTACCGCACGACGCCATTTACCATCCCCGCCAGCGCGCAGCCTATCCATGCCACGATCAGCATCGGGCTATGTACCGCACAGCCTGAAACCAGCGACGCCTTCCCCGCCCCACTTGATGCCTCGGCCATCGCGGCAGAGCTGATCGACCGCGCGGATCAAGCTTTATACAGTGCGAAACACCGAGGGCGCGATCGCGTCGGTCTGATCAGGTCAGCGGCGTGAAATCATCCTCTCCCCACGGTTGCAAAGCCGGAAAAATGCCGCCACTCTCGCCGCGATATGCCTGCACATCCGGGGCGTATCCCCCTGATCCTCGACAAAGGCTTTGCCATGCTGCCCGATAAACCGATGACCGGTATTGCCATGATGCTTGGCTTTTGCATCGTTGCCCCTGTGGGTGATGCGATTGCGAAACTGCTGGGGTCCTCCGTGCCGCTGGGTCAGGTCGTGTTTATCCGCTTTGCCGTGCAATTGCTGATCTTGCTGCCGCTGGTACTGCTGACGGGCAGGCCGCTGGCGATGCGGGGCCGAACGCTGTGGCTCGCCTTTGTGCGCACAGTGCTGCATGTCATCGGGATCGCGATGATGTTCACCGCGTTGAAATACCTGCCGCTGGCCGATGCGGTGGCGATTATCTTTGTCATGCCCTTCTTTATGCTTCTGCTCGGCAAATACGTGCTGGGGGAAGAGGTCGGCACCCGCCGGCTTCTCGTCTGTATCGTCGGCTTTTGCGGCACACTGCTGGTGGTGCAACCCAGCTTTGCCGAGGTGGGCTGGCCCGCATTGCTCCCCGTCGGCGTAGCGCTGAACTTTGCGCTGTTCATGCTGGTGACTCGGCAGATCGCCAAACACACCGACCCGATCAGCCTGCAAACGGTCAGCGGGTTTATGGCCGTGGTGATCCTGCTGCCCTTGCTGGGTCTGGGTCAAACCGTAGCGGTACCCGCCTTGGGCTGGCGGTCCCTGATGCAAACGCCTGGATGCTGCTGATCGCAATCGGCGTCCTTGGCAGTGTGGCCCATCTGCTGATGACATGGTCCTTGCGCTACGCCCCCTCGGCCACGCTGGCACCGATGCAATATCTCGAAATTCCCGTGGCGACGCTGGTCGGGTTGATCGTCTTTGGCGATCTGCCCAATGCGCTGGCGGCGCTCGGGATGGGGATCACCATGGCCGCCGGTCTCTATATTATTCTGAGGGAGCGGGCCACGCAGCGGCGTCTGGCTGCAGCAGCGATTGTGCAACCTGCGGAATGAGCACCCTGGGCACCATCACCAACGCAGCGGGACGATCGACCCTAAGGGTCGCGGGCCCCGTCGCACGGTTCGATGTCCCCAACCGCCCCAGCGGCGAAAGCTCTAGCCCGTCGAGCGGCCACTCAAGCCCGCTGCTTTCCCCGTGGACCGCCGCCAGCGGGTATATCGACACCACATCCCCCGCCCGTGTCGGCAGATCAAGCCGGGGCGGCGCGAGGAAAATCACCTGCTCTCCGGCGATGAGCAGGCAACGTTGGTGCGGATGCCGCGCCAGAGAGCTCAGGGCAGCAAGCTGATGGTCCACGCGCCCGCCCGAAAACCCCACCGCCACGATCAACGGCGCGGCCACCGACCGCAGCGCCTTGTCGAAATCGGTGGTTTCCTGCTCTGCCAGTTTGAACTGCCGTGCGAGCGGGATCTGCAACAGGGTCTCGGGCGTGACAGAATCGAAATCCCCCACCAGCGCCGCGATCTCTACGCCTGCGTCGCGAGCCAGATTTGCCCCGCCATCGACCGCCACACACATCGGGGCAAGCTGCAACGCCTCGTTCAGGTCGTTCGGACCGGGCTGCCCGCCCCCGATGACGGTGACAGGGCTGCGGCTTGCCACAATGGTTGTTTTCACGCGGTTTTACCTCAAATTGGAAACAATGCCGCAATTTTGACATTAAATGATACGTTGCAGGGCACAGATTCGAGCCGAATTGGTCTTGAACCTTATGGTAAACAGTAAGCTGCAAATAGGCAGAGGACGACCATCCGATGATGAATAACAACAAAATTCTGACGGTCTCATACGGCACTTTCTCGTGCACGTTGGAAGGCTTTGACGATTCATTCGGCACCATGAAGGCCATCGCAGAGTATTTCCGCGACCTGTCGTCGGAGGATCGGTATTTCGGTGCGGAACCCGCACAGCCCGATGCGGAGATGCTGGCCCATATCGCCCAGAAAGAAATCTCGCGCCGCGTCGAGGCGCGCCAGCAGGACGGTCAGATCGTCCTGAGCGCGCAGACCCCAGAAGAACCCGCAGCGCCAGCGCAGCCCGCCCCTGCGCCTGAAGCCGCCGAAACACCCAAGGCTCCTGCCGCACCGCAGCCGCAGGTCAGCAGCACGGCTGCCGGTCCGTCGGTGGTGTCGACCTCCTTCGCGCCGCGCCGGCCCAAGGAAATCTCTGCCTATTATGACGCCTACCGCATCAACGCGCTGAAATCTGCCGAGCCAGAGGCCGCACCCGCGCCTCAGGCCGAAGCCGCCGCACTGCGCGACGAGGTGGTCAGCCGTGATGTTGCCGCGCCAAAGCCCGAAGCCACGCAAGCCGAAGCGGCCCCTGCATCTGCGGCCCCCGCCCCCGAGGTGGATATCGTCCCCGGTCAACCCGACGAAGATGTCGAAGCGTTTTTCGCCGATAGCCCGCGCAACGAGGTGACCGTCGACGAACAAGACGCCGAAATCCAGCCCGTTGCGGCCCCTGTCGTTGATAGCATCGCGGCCAAACTGCAGCGCATCCGCGCCGTGGTCGCCAATCAGGACGCCCCCGCCGCACCGCAGCCTCAGGTCTTTGACGACGAGGACACAATCGACGCCGAAGACAGCACCGACGATGTCATCGCGGACGCGATCAACGACATCCAAGGCGCGCTGGACGCCGACGATACGGTCGAAGACATCGCACAATCCTCCGACCTCGAAGCTGAAGCAGAAGAAGACGTTGCCGCTGCACAAGAGAGTGAAGAACAGCACGAAGATGTTGCGGCTGATGAAGTGGAAGAAGCTGACGCCGCGCAGGTTGACGCTGACGAAACCGGTGAAGCCAAAGAAGACACAGCGCCTCGTGGTCGCGTGCTCAAGGTCAAACGCGCCGACATCGACCGTGCCATCGCCGAAGGCGAGCTGGAAGAGGTCGAAGAAGACGCGCCTGCGGTTCTCGAAGAGCCTGAAAAACCCGCCCTGCGTATCCAGCGCGACCCCGAATC
>JGI24659J20068_1000098_pt1 | contig 26886 bp, 27 predicted proteins | sample MalvirmetaMSP131_FD_20068 | JGI IMG/M metagenome (IMG submission 20068) | reverse complement strand
TTTTTATATGAAGCGCGCCCGTGTGGGTGCCGAATGGCTCGGGGACTACGGCTATCACGCTGCCCAGGTCGCCAAGCACAGAGGATTCTAAAGCATGGATATTCAAACACTTTTCGGGCTAGAGGGTAAAACCGCGCTGGTCACAGGCGGGGCGACCGGGATTGGCCGTATGGCCGCCGAGGCGCTGGTGCGTGCCGGCGCCCGCGTGTTGATCGCCAGCCGCAAGGGCGAGGCCTGCGAGGCCGTAGCGAAAGAACTGAATGCGCTCGGGGCCTCTGGCTCTGCCGAGGGGTTCGCAGGCGATGTCGGCACCGAGGAAGGTGTCGATGCAATGGTCGCAGCCGTGAAGGACCGCACCGAGAGCCTTGATATCCTGATGAACAACGCGGGCATCACCTGGGGCGCACCTTTGGGTGATTTCCCGTTCAAGGCCTGGGGCAAGGTCATGGACGTGAACGTCGCGGGTCTGTTCGATCTGACGCAAAAACTGCTGCCGCTGCTCAAGGCGAACGCGACAATCGACGATCCGGCGCGGGTGGTGAACGTCGGATCGGTGATGGGCGAACGCGAAATGGGCGATGGCGCCTATAGCTACTCTGCCTCGAAGGCCGCGGTGATCCACCTGAGCAAGATCCTCGCCAAGGAACTGGCAGGTGACGCGATCACCGTGAACGCATTGGCCCCCGGACCCTTCGTGTCGCGGATGACCGCCTTTGCGACCCACGACGAGGATATGCGCAACAAGGTGGGCGAAGACGTCCCCCTGCGCCGCGTCGGCACCGATACGGATATCGCGGGCTGCATGTTGTTCCTTTGTGGCAAGGGCGGCGCCTATATCACCGGCGCGATTGTCCCCGTCAGCGGCGGCATCAATGTGATGAGCGGGCCGAACATCTTTGAACAAGCACTGCACTAAGGGGCGATGATGGATATTCGTTTTGACAACCGCGTCGCTATTGTCACCGGCGCGGGCACGGGCCTAGGGCGCAGCCATGCGCTTGGCCTCGCGGCGCGCGGCGCACGCGTCATGGTCAATGATCTGGGCGTGACAACCGACGGGCAAGGGTCTTCGTCGGCGGCTGCCGAAGCCGTCGCGCAGGAAATCCGCGACGCAGGCGGCGAGGCGATGGCGCATGGCTGTGATGTCTCGGACGAGGCCGGTGTCAAGGATATGGTCGCGCAGGTCATGGACGCCTGGGGCCGCATCGACATACTGGTGAACAACGCAGGCATCCTGCGGGACAAGACGTTTTCCAAGATGGAGATGTCGGATTTCCGCAAGGTCGTCGACGTGCATCTGATCGGGTCGGCGAATGTGACCCACGCCTGCTGGCCGATCATGCGCGAACAGAAATACGGGCGCATTGTGCTGACCTCCTCGGCCTCGGGGCTGTATGGCAACTTTGGTCAATCCAACTACGGTGCGGCCAAAGCGGCGATGATGGGGCTGATGAACGTGCTGCATTTGGAAGGCGCGCGCGACAATATCCGCGTCAACACGCTGGCCCCCACAGCGGCCACGCGGATGACCGCCGATCTGCTGCCTGAACAGGCCCAGGCCCTGCTGGCCCCCGAAACGATCACCCCCGGCCTGCTGTACCTCGTCAGCGAGGACGGCCCCAGCCGTGTGATCCTTGGGGCAGGGGCGGGCGGCTTTGCCCAGACCCGTATTTACGAAACGGAAGGCGTGACCTTGACCGGCGACGAGAATACCCCTGAAGGTGTCGCATCCGCTTTCGACAAAATCACCGACGCAGGCGGCCAGCAAGAGCTGACCGATGCCTTTAGTCAAACGAAGAAATACGCGCTCAATGCAGCCAAGGCCCAGGGTCTTGATCTGGATTGGGGCTAACAGACGAACTTTCAAAGGGAGATCACCATGCGTGACGCAGTAATCGTATCCACCGCCCGTACCCCGATCGGCAAAGCCTATCGCGGTGCGTTCAACGCCACCACACCACAGGCGCTTGCCGCCCACGCCATCGAGAACGCCGTGAAGCGCGCGGGTCTTGACGGGTCGGAAATCTCTGACTGTGTCATCGGTTCCGCCCTGCAGCAGGGGCATCAGGCCGGCAACATCGCGCGTCAGGCCGCCATCCGCGCAGGTCTGCCCGTGACCGTTGCAGGCATGTCGCTGGACCGTCAGTGCGCATCCGGCATGATGGCAATCGCCACCGCGGCCAAGCAGGTGATCACCGACGGGATGGACATTGTCATCGGCGGCGGTGTCGACAGCATCTCCCTCGTGCAAACGCCAGAGATGCGCGTCAGCGCCGACCCGTGGCTCAAGCAGAACAAGCCCGAAATCTACATGACCATGCTGGAAACAGCCGAAAACGTGGCAGAGCGCTATAACGTGAGCCGCGAAGCGCAGGACGAATACGCGGCGCGCAGCCAAGAGCTGACGCATCAAGCGCAACAGGCCGGCCGCTTTGACGACGAAATCGTCGCGATGACCACCACGATGATGGTTCAGGACAAAGAGACCAAAGAGATTTCAAAGCACGAAGTCACCTTGGAAAAAGACGAGGGCAACCGCCCCGGCACCACGGCGGAAAGCCTTGCCGGTCTGAAGCCCGTGTTCAAAGACGGCATCCACCTGCCCGAAGGCAAGTTCATCACCGCAGGCAACGCCTCGCAACTGTCCGATGGTGCCTCTGCCGCCGTGGTCATGGAAGCGAAAGAAGCCGAACGTCGCGGTCTTCAGCCACTGGGTCGCTATGTTGGCGTGATGGCCGCAGGCTGCGAGCCCGATGAGATGGGTATCGGCCCGATCTATGCCGTGCCAAAGCTGCTGGAAGCGCACGGGCTCAAGATCGAAGACATTGGCCTGTGGGAACTGAACGAAGCCTTTGCCTGCCAGGTGATCGCATCGCGCGACAAGCTGGGCATCCCGGACGAGCTGTTGAACGTGGACGGCGGCGCGATCTCTATCGGTCACCCCTACGGCATGTCCGGCGCGCGCATGGTTGGTCACGCGCTGATCGAAGGCAAGCGTCGCGGTGCCAAATACGTTGTCTGCACCATGTGTGTTGGCGGCGGCATGGGTGCTGCTGGCCTCTTTGAGGTTCTGTAAACCATCATGGGAGAGCTACTGGTCATCCGCCACGGTCAGGCGTCTTTCGGGGCTGACAACTATGACAAGTTGTCGGACCTCGGGCACCGGCAATCCGAGGCCGTCGGCCAGCTGCTCCGCGATACCGGCTGGGTGCCGGACCGGACAATCACCGGCACCCTGACCCGCCAGAAAGAAACGCTTGCCTCGATGGGATTCGAGGCAGGCGACACCCACCCCGGCCTGAATGAGTATGATTTTCAGAACCTGCTGGACGCGCGCTATAAAGGGGCGGTTCCGGAACTGGTCAAGGGCGACCGCAAGGTGCATTTCCGTACCCTGCGCGAAACCGTCTTTCAGTGGCAGGCAGACGAGATCGAAGGCCCCGCCGAGACATGGGCCAATTTCACCGATCGCGTGGAAGCCGCCCGTCTGATCGCCTGTGCCGAAGGGGCGGAACGCGTGCTTGCGGTAAGCTCCGGTGGGGTGATCGGGCAGCTGACGGCCGCGTCACTCGGCGCACCGCATAAAATGATGATGACCTTGAACCTGCAGATCAAGAACACATCCATCACCAAATTCGTCTTCACCAAATCCGCGTTTTTCCTGCATGAATTCAACGCGACCCCGCATCTGATGTCAGCCGAGACCGCTGACATGCTGACCTATAGTTAAGGAACGGTAGCCATGAGCACAGACACCCAGACACTCGATATTCCGAAGGTCAGCGCCTATCTGGAAAAACACCTTGAGGGCTTTGAAGGCCCGCTTGAGGTCTCCAAGTTCCAGGCCGGTCAGTCCAACCCGACGTTCCTGCTGAAAACCCCGTCGCGCAACTATGTGCTGCGTCGCAAACCGCCGGGGGTTCTGTTGAAATCCGCCCACGCGGTTGATCGTGAGTTCCGCGTGCAAAAGGCGTTGCAGGATACCGATGTGCCGGTGTCGAAAATGCACCTGCTGTGCGAAGACGACGACGTGATCGGGTCGGCGTTCTACATCATGGATCATATCGACGGGCGCAACTTCATGGACCCGCGCATGCCCGACATGGACAAGGCAGGCCGCGCCGGCGTGATTGACGAGATGAACCGCGTGCTTGCCGCCCTGCACGAGGTGGACATCGACGCGGTGGGTCTGTCGGATTACGGCCCCCCCGGTAACTATTATGAACGTCAGGTCGCCCGCTGGACCAAGCAATACCGCGCGTCCGAAACCGAAGACCTGCCCGCGATGAACCAGCTGATCGAAAAGCTGACCGCCAGCATCCCTGCGGATGACGGGCAGCGCACGCTGGTGCATGGCGACTACCGTATCGACAATATGATGTTCGAGAAAGACGGCACCAAATGTCTGGCCATTCTGGACTGGGAACTGTCAACCATCGGCCACCCTTACGCTGACCTTGCGGCCGTTATCATGCAGTGGCAAATGCCCGCGGGCACCGAAGGGCGCGGCTTTGGCGGTGTGGACCGCGCAGCGCTTGGCGTGCCGAGTGATGCGGAATTCATCGCCAAATACTGCGAACGCCGCGGGCTGGACGGGATCGACAACTTTGGCTTCTACCTCGCCTTTTGCTTCTTCCGCATGGCGGGGATCATTCAGGGCGTGTTGAAACGCGCGCTGGACGGCAATGCCTCCAACCCCGAGCGGGCGATGAAGGTCGGGGCCTATGTCCCTGTGTTTGCGGAAAACGGGCTAAAAGCGCTGGAAGGCAAGTAAGATGGCCTCCAACGAGTTCGCAACAGATCCGGCAGAGACGAAGGACAGAAACTTTGTCACGGCGCTTGCCCGCGGGCTGGATGTGTTGCGCTGCTTTCGGGAAAACGAAACAGCCCTGACCAACACGGATTTCTCCGAACGGACAGGGCTGCCCAAGGCGACGGTGTCGCGCTTGACCCATACGCTGGTGGAACTGGACTATCTTGTCGCCGACGCCCGCACCGGCACCTATCGGCTGGGAGCAGGGGTGCTGCAGCTTGGCTTTGGCGTGCTGTCGAGTATGGAGATCGGCGACCGCGCGCAGGAAGAGATGCGCAAGCTGCGTGACGGGCCCAATTCCTACGTCACCATCGCGATCGGAGAGGTCCACCGGCTGGACGTTGTCTATATCGCGACCAAACGCTCGCGCGAGGATGTCGCGTTGCAAATTCGCGTAGGGTCACGGCTGCCGCTGTTTGATTCCGCCATTGGTCGCGCCATCCTGACCGGCATGTCCGACGAAAGCCGCGACCGCGCGTTCCGCTATGCTGCAGCCGAAGGGCCCGAGTTCGAAACCCGCGCGCGCGACAGCTATGCCGCCGCGATGAAAGAGTTTGCAGATAAGGGATTTTGTTCAAGCTATGGCGATTGGCGTCCCGATGTGAACGGCATCGCGGTACCAGTGTTTTCGCCCAACGGATCGCAGGTTTACGGGCTGAATGTGGGCGGCCCCGCTTTCCACGTGAAGAAACGGCAACTTGAAACGACCTATGCACAGCTTTTGTCGGCAGCGGCGCAAGCCATCAGCATCCGGTTTTAGGGTGTGGACCCGCAGGACGGGAGAATCAACTTGGCCGGTCGTATAGATTTCAACCACCGCTGCCAGCAGCTTCGTTCCAGTGGCTGGAATTGGCAAAACTGCGGTGCCATGACAATTGTCAGGATCGCACCCGCCGTCGCAAATTTTTTTTGAATAGTGTCCAGCGGACATCTGTCAGGCACCGCGTAAAAACTGATCAGCCGTCACAATCTTGTGCAATTCATTAATACATTTATTTTCAAATGCTTATTTCTGACCCTGCGTCAAAAAACGGCAGCGGGCAAAATTTCACGCAGGTGATTTCGCCCGTACCGTCACGCAATATATGGCATAACCGACGGTGCAGGCTCGCAACTTATGAATAGAGGCGCTTGACAATAAATCGCATTATGCAAGGCTCTTCCCAAGGTCTGGCAATCCAAAAAACGCATTAAAAGCGCCGGGCCGTCCTTGGGAGGATTAAAATGAAAAATATCGCTAAGTACGGCGCGGTTTCCGCGCTTTCTTTGGTCATTGGCGCGAGCGCAGCCTTTGCCGAAAACATCAAGATCGCGTTCATTGACCCGCTGTCAGGTCCATTCGCAAGCACTGGCACCAACGGCCTGCATCAGTTCGAATTCGCGGCTGATTACATGGTAAACGACAAAGGCGGTCTGCTGGACGGCCAAAAAATGGAAGTGCTGCCTTTTGATAACAAGGTCAGCCCCAAAGAATCCCTTATTCAGCTTCAGGTCGCGATTGACCAAGGCGCGCGCTACGTCGTTCAGGGGAACTCCTCTGGCGTCGCGAACGCATTGACCGAAGCCATCGACAAGCACAACCGCCGCAACCCCGACAGCCGTGTTCTGTTCCTGAACTATGCCGCTGTGGACCCTGCGCTGACCAACGACAAATGCAACTTCTGGCATTTCCGTTTCGACGCCAACTCTGACATCAAGATGGACGCGCTGACCGATGTGATCGTTCAGGACAAGGACATCAAGAAAGTCTACATCATCGGGCAGGACTATTCCTTTGGTAAGGCTGTGTCTGCCGCCGCTAATGAAATGCTGGACGCGAAAGGTGACGGCATCGAGGTCGTCGGTGACGAACTGCACCCCATCGGCAAGGTGAAAGACTTTACCCCCTACGCGCGCAAGGTTGTATCCTCTGGTGCGGATGCCGTGATCACGGGAACTGGGGCGCTGACATGCTGGGCATCGGCAAGGCGATCATCGACAACGGGTTCGAAGGGCCGATCTATACCTATTACGCTGCGGGTTCCGGCATCACAGCCGCCTTTGGTGAAAGCGGTAAAGACAAAATCCGCCTGATTTCGCAAGGCAGCATCAACCCGATTGCTACCGAAGAAGCGCGCGACACCTACAACGCCTTCCTCGAGAAGTATCCAGACGGCAACATCGACCAAAGCCGTATCTTCAACACCATCGGTATGCTGGCCCAGGCCATCACCGAAGCGGGCTCCGCCACAGATGTGGTCGCGGTGGCCAGCAAGCTGGAAGGCATGGAATACGACAGCATGTGGGGTGGTAAACTGTTCATGCGTCCGCAAGATCACCAGATCATTCAGGACATGCATGTCGGCGTCCACACAAACGACAACCTGGACTTTGACTATGACCAATCCGGGTATGGTGTCGTGACTGAATCGACCGTCGAAATGGCGTCGATGGACAGCCCGACAACCTGCGAGATGAAGCGCCCCGAATAAGGCGATTTTTCTCGGGTCCGCCTGCGCTGGCGGGCGGGCCCCTCTTGCACCTTGCCACCACACTACTGGAGGGGCCTCATGGACCTCATTCTCGTCAACCTCATCGACGGGCTGGTTACTGGATTGCTGTTGTTCATGCTCTCCGCCGGTCTGACCCTAATTTTCTCGATGATGGGTGTTTTGAACTTCGCTCACGCCAGCTTTTACATGCTTGGTGCCTATTTCGCCTACCAGATCAGTCTTGCGCTCGGCTTCTGGATGGGGCTGCTGATCGCGCCGCTCGTCGTGGGTGTGATGGGGGCAGGGGTTGAACGCTACGGCCTGCGCCGGGTTCACCAATACGGACACGTGCCCGAACTGATCTTTACCTTTGGTCTGGCGCTGTTGATCGAAGAACTGGTGCAATTCATCTGGGGCAAGAACCAACTGCCCTACGCCATTCCTGACGCGTTGAACTTTACCGCGTTTGCGATCTCGGGGAATTCGATCCCCGCTTATAAGATATTCATGATCTTCATCTCGATCAGCATCTTTATCGGGCTGCTTTACGTGCTGACCAAGACCCGCGTCGGCATGATCATTCAGGCCGCGCTCAGCTATCCGCGCACGGTCGAAGCCTTGGGCCACAATGTGCCGCTGATCTTTATGGGGGTGTTCGGGGTCGGCACGGCGCTGGCCGGTGTGGCCGGTGTGATTGCCGGACCGGTGCTTGGCACCTTCCCCGGTATGGCCTTTGTGCTTGGGTCGATCGTGTTCGTGACCATCGTGATCGGCGGCCTCGGGTCGCTCTGGGGGGCGCTGATCGCGTCGCTTTTGATCGGCTGGATCACCACTTTCGCCAAATCCTATAACATCGAGATGGAGAATATCCTGACCGGCCTTGGCATCTCTAAACCCGAGAGCCTGGATGACAGCATATTCCGCGACTTCTGGAGCCTCACCAGCCCGCAGATCGCCGACATCTTGCCCTATATCCTGATGGTGCTGATCCTCATCTTCCGCCCGGCAGGTCTTTTCGGAAAGCGCAGCTCATGACAGTTTCAGATCCAAGAACCGACATTCCCAAAGGCGCCCGCCCGAAAGAGCAGATCACCACGGACCCGTCCAAACCCGCGCAGCGTATGCGGTCAGGGTCGCTGGTGCTGACATTGGCCCCCTGGGTCATTGCCTCTGTCGTGCTGGCCATCCTGCCGATGGTGTTTACCAATAATTCGGCACTGACGATCATGAACCAGATGTCGATCACGATCGTTTTTGCGCTGGCCTATAACATGCTGCTCGGGCAGGGGGGTATGCTGTCCTTTGGCCATGCGGTCTATGCCGGTGTGGGCGGCTTTGCCTGTATGCACATCATGAACATGTCCGATTTTTTCTCGACCATTCCCCTGGTGATCCTGCCGGTGTTTGGTGGTCTTTTCGGCATGGGTCTGGCCATGATCGTCGGCGCGTTTTCGACCCGTAACGCGGGCACGGTATTCGCCATGATCTCGCTGGGTGTGGGCGAATTGATCGCGGCCTGCTCCGTCATCATCGTCGCGTTCTTTGGCGGCGAGGAAGGCATCAGCGGCGACCGGACCTACGCACAGCCCTTCTTTGGCGTCGAATTCCTGCAACAGATCGAGGTCTATTACCTGACCGCTGGCTGGGTCGTGATCTCTGCCGCGCTGATGTACCTCTGGAGCCGCACCCCCGTGGGTCGCATGGCAAACGCCGTGCGCGACAATCCCGAGCGGGCAGAGTTTCTGGGCTATTCCTCGCGGTGGGTCCGCTTCTACAGCTTTGTCGCCTCTGGCTTCTTTGCAGGCGTGTCCGGTGGGCTTTTCGCGATCAACTATGAAATCCTGACCGAGGAAAACCTCAACACCGCCTCGTCAGGGATCATCCTGCTGGTGACCTTCCTTGGCGGCGTCGGGTTCTTCTTTGGCCCGATCATCGGGGCCATCGCCTTTACCCTGCTGCAAACCGTTCTGAGCCTGTCGACAGAGCTTTGGGCCTTTTATGCGGGCGTCCTGTTCCTATCCACGGTGATGTTCTTCCCCGGTGGTCTGGCGGGTCTGCTGATGATGCATGTGCCTGTGTTCAAGCTGGGCAAGGCATCGACGTTGATCATGCCCTATCTCAAGACGCTGCTGCCAGCGGCAATCGGTTTGATGGGGCTGGCCGCGCTGGTCGAGATGACGTTCCACTATCGTCATGGGGCCACGGGTGACAATGAAATGACCGTCTTCTGGACCACATTCGACAGCCACACGCTGATGCCGTGGCTGGTGGCGGGCGCGGTCGCGCTGATCGGTCTGGGCATCGCCAGGGCCACAGCACCGGCTTTGAAAGACGCCTGGAACGAAGCAAACACAGCAGGAGGCGCGTCATGAGCACACCCGCACTTGAACTGACTGGCCTCAAGAAAAGCTTTGGCAAGGCCGAGATCATCCGCGGCATCGACCTGAGCATCGGCAAGGCGGAACGCCACGCCGTGATCGGGCCGAACGGCGCGGGCAAATCGACGCTGTTCAACCTGATCACCGCACGGTTTGCGCCTTCGGCTGGAACGGTAAAGCTGCACGGCGAGGATCTGGCCGGGCTCGAACCCTTCCAGATCAACCGCAAGGGGCTAAGCCGCTCGTTCCAGATCACCAACATCTTTCCGGCGATGAGCGTGTTTGAAAACGTGCGCTGTGCGCTCTTGTGGTCGCAGGGCTATAAATACAGCTTCTGGAATCTGGTGAACCGGTCCCGTGAACTGACCGAGGGCGCGGACCGCATCCTTGACCAGATCAACCTGCTGGAACGGCGCAACCTGCCCGCGGGCACCCTGTCTTACGCCGAACAGCGCGCGCTTGAAATCGGGATCACCATCGCGGGCGGTGCCGATGTCATCATGCTGGACGAACCGACGGCGGGGATGAGCAACACGGAAACCGACTATATCACCGACCTGATCCTCAAGGTGACCGCGGGCAAGACGCTGATCATGGTGGAACATGACATGAGCGTGGTCTTCGGTCTCGCCGACCGGATTTCGGTGCTGGTCTATGGCGAAATCATCGCCACCGGAAAACCCGAAGAGGTGCGTGCAGACGCCCGCGTACAAGAAGCCTATCTGGGCGCCGCATTGGAGGCAGAACACTAATGATGCTCGAAGTCACGGATATGCACGCCTTCTACGGCAAGTCCCACATCCTTCAGGGGGTGAACCTGAACGTCAAAGAAGGCGAGATCGTCGCGCTTCTGGGGCGCAACGGGGTGGGGCGGTCTACCACCTGCAAGGCCATCATGGGCGAGGTCGAACCTAAAGGATCGGTCAAGTTTCAGGGGCAGGAGATCAGCGGCAAGAAAGCCTTCCAGATCGCCAATATGGGGATCGGCTATGTGCCCGAGAACCGCGATATCTTTCCCGGTCTCACCACGCGGCAGAACCTGACGCTGGGTCTGAAGCCGGGCCAGAAGGATGGCGCGGGCCGTTGGTCGATGCAGTCGATGTTCGACATGTTCGAAAACCTCGACCGCCGCGCCGACGTCGAAGCCTCGGTTCTGTCGGGGGGGGAACAGCAGATGTTGACCATGTGCCGCACGCTGATGGGCGACCCCGATTTGGTCATGATCGACGAACCCACCGAAGGTCTGTCCCCGCAGATGGTGCAGAAGGTCGCCGAGGTGCTCAAAGAGATCGCCAACCGCGGGATCTCAACCCTGCTGGTGGAACAGAAACTGTCGATCGCGATGGACATCGCGGATCGGGTCTATGTCATGGGGCATGGTCAGGTGGTCTATGAGGGCACGCCGGCTGAATTGCGCCAGCGTGATGACGTGCGCAAGGAATGGCTTGAGGTCTGATGACCTAAGCCAGACCATTATCAGTAAATCATCTATTGAAATCGTCGCGTTCCGCGGCCTCATCCTCCTGAGGCGCGGTCGCGGCTCGGGAGGAAAGTTTTTTGGCGTTCGACACAAATAAGCTGGGCCGCATCGGGGACTGGATGCAGACCTATGTGGACCGCGAACGGTTTGCCGGATGTTCGGTGCTGGTGGCGCAGGGCGGGCAAGAGGTTTACTTTGATGCCAAGGGCCAGCGCGACACGGATACCGGCCAGCCGTTCACACGCGACACGATCGCCCGCATCTATTCGATGACCAAACCTGTCACCTCGGTCGGCATCATGATGCTGGCGGAACGCGGGCTGTTCCACCTTGACGCGCCGGTCTCCGATTTCATCCCTGCTTTCGCCGATATGCGCTGCCTGATCGACGGTGCCACCGCGGCGGACCAGACCGAACCCTGCCAGACGCCGACACTGCACCAGCTGCTGACCCATACCTCGGGGCTGAGCTATACATTCAACCCCGGCATCACGGCGAAGGCGATGGACGAGGCCGACATCCTGTTCCGCGCCGATCAAGGGTCGCTGGCAGAGATGACCGACCGCGTCGCCGCATTGCCGCTGGCGTTTCACCCCGGCACCCGTTGGGAATACTCCGTGGGCATCGACGTGCTTGGCCGCGTGATAGAGGTCGTTTCGGGCAAGTCGCTAGAGGCGTTTCTGGTTGATGAAATCCTTGGCCCCCTTGGCATGGACGAGACGCGGTTTTCCGTGCCCTCAGGTGGCATTGACCGCTTTGCCTCGCTTTACACCCCGCTGGCGGGCAGCGCCTATGGCATGAACGCGGCCAAACCAGATACGCCCGTGCTGCGCTGCGTGGACAAGCCCGACACGTCCCCCTTCCTGAACGCCGAGATGCATTCTGGCGGCGGCGGACTGGTGGGCACCATTGATGATTACCTCAAGTTCACCGAGATGCTGCGCACCGGTGGGGCGGGGCTGATCTCGCCCAAGACGCTCGACTTTATGATGCGCAATCATCTGCCCGGCGACATCGCGTCGATGGGGCCCGCCAGCTTTGCCGAACAACCGATGGAAGGGATGGGCTTTGGCCTTGGCGGTGCCGTGGTGCTGAACCCCGGTCGCGTCCGCGTTCCCAGCAGCCTAGGTGATTTCAGCTGGGGCGGCATGGCCTCTACCTTCTTCTGGATTGACCCGGTGCTGGATCTGTCTGTCGTATTCTTCACGCAGCTTGCGCCGTCCAGCTCGTACCCCGCGCGCCCCCAACTCAAGGCCCTCATCCACGGAGCGATGACATGAACGATATCCTTTGGACCCCGACAAAAGAGCGCGCCGATGCCTCGACCATGGCGGAATTTGAACGGTTCCTGAAAGACCAACGCGGGCTGACGTTCGACCACTACAACGCCATGTGGGAGTGGAGCGTGACCGACCTTGAAGGGTTCTGGTCCGCGATCTGGGACTATTTCGACGTACAGGCCAGCGCGCCCTACACGACCGTCATGGCGAAGCGTCAGATGCCCGGTGCCGAATGGTGCCCCGGCGCGATGCTGAACTACACCGACCAGATCATGAAGCATGTGGACAGCCAGCCTGACGGCGATGCGCTGATCGTGCAGTCCGAAACCTTTGGCCGCAAACGTCTGTCCTGGTCCGAGCTGCGCGCACAAGTGGCAAGCGTCGCCGCGCATCTGCGGGATATGGGCGTGACCAAAGGCGACCGCGTTGTTGCCGTGCTGCCCAATACCGAAACCGCGATGATCGCCTTTCTGGCTACCGCAAGCATCGGCGCGATCTGGTCGCTTTGCGCCCCCGATATGGGGCATGTCGCCATTCTGGACCGGTTCAAGCAGATCGAACCCAAGGTGCTGATCGCGCAAGACGGCTATGTCCACGCGGGCAAAACCGTGGACCGTCGCGAGATCCTCGCAGGGCTAGAGGCGGCGCTGCCCAGTCTGGTGCAATGCGTCACGGTGCCTTTTGTCGGGGATCTGCCCAAGGGGCATATGGCGTGGGACAGCCTGCTGGACCGCAACGCACCCTATGAAAGCACGCAAGTCCCCTTCGATCATCCGCTGTGGATCGTCTATTCCTCCGGCACCACCGGCAACCCCAAGCCGATCGTGCACGGGCACGGCGGGATCATTCTGGAATCCGCAAAACAATCACTACACCATGATCTTCGGCGCGGCGGACGCTATTGCTGGCTGACATCCTCGGGCTGGATCATGTGGAACTCGCAATTCACCGCACTGGGGCAGGGCACCACGGTCGCGATGTTCGACGGGGCGCCGAATTATCCTGACATGGGCGTGATCTGGCGCTTTGTCGCGGATGAAAAGCTTGATTTCTTTGGCGCGGGCGCGGCCTTCTTTAGCGGTTGCATGAAGGCAGGGCTGACCCCACGGGACGAGGTCGACCTTTCCGCGCTGCGCTCGCTCGGCTCGACCGGATCACCGCTGAGCTCTGATGCCTATGACTGGATATACGCGCAGGTGAAGCAGGACGTCTGGCTGGCGCCTATCTCGGGCGGGACCGATCTGGCGGGGGCCTTTGTGCTGGGCCATCCCGGCATGCCCGTGCGCGCAGGTGAAATGCAGTGCCGCGCGCTTGGCAACGCGGTGCGTGCGTTCGACGAGGATGGCAATGACCTGACCGGCGTGGTGGGCGAATTGGTCTGTACCGAGCCGCTGCCGTCGATGCCGCTGTTCTTCTGGGGCGACGATGATGGCAGCCGCTTGCACGACAGCTATTTCGACACCTATTCCGGCATCTGGCGCCACGGCGACTGGATCGAGATCAACGAAAACGGCGGGTCGGTGATCTATGGCCGCTCTGACGCCACGATCAACCGCAAGGGTCTGCGCCTTGGCAGTGCGGAAATCTATCAGGCCGTCGAAGGGCTGGACGAGGTGATGGACAGCCTTGTTGTCGATCTCGAATTTCTGGGCCGCGAAAGCTTTATGCCGCTCTTCGTGGTGCCGGCCCAAGGCGTCGCCTTTGATGACGCCTTCAATGACAAGATCAACGCGGCAATCCGCAAGAACGTCTCGGCCCGGTTTATTCCGAACGAGATCATCGAGGTCGCCGAGATCCCCCGCACCCTATCTGGCAAAAAGCTTGAGGTTCCTGTGAAAAAGCTATTGCTTGGGCAGGATCCGGAAAAGGTGGTGAACAGGGATTCAATGGCCAATCCGGACAGCTTTGATTTTTATGTCGCCTACGCCAATGCGCGTGCGACCCAGAAGGACTGAACCCAGATGACCGATGTGGCCCGCCAACTCCTTGAATTGCTGGATATCGAACAGCTTGAGATCGACCTGTTCCGCGGCATCGGGTCGGGCGGGGAAACCACCACGCGCATTTTTGGCGGCCATGTTATCGCGCAGGCTTTGATGGCCGCCTATCGCACGGTGCCGGACCGGATGTGCCATTCGCTGCATGCCTATTTCATCCGTCCCGGTGACCCGTCGATCCCGGTGATCTATCAGGTGGACCGCGCCCGCGACGGGGGCAGCTTTACCACGCGGCGGGTCGTCGCGATCCAGCACGGCAAGCAGATCTTCAACCTCTCGGCGTCCTTCCACGTGCAGGAAGAGGGCTGGGATTACCAGCACAAGATGCCTGACGTAAAAGGGCCGGAACACTGGCTTGACCGTCCCGACCTGCGCGAACCCTATATCGAAAAAATCTCGCCCAAACACCGCGACGATTTCCTGCGCGAACGCCCTATTGAGATCCGCGAGGTTGATCCGCGCGATCTGTTCGAACCGGAAAAGACCTCGGACAAGAATTACCTTTGGTTCCGGATGGAAGCGGCAAAGGGGCAGTCCCCGATCATGCAGCACTGCCTGCTCGCCTATGCGTCCGATATGAACCTGCTTGGCTCGTCGCTGCGGCCCCACGGGCTGACGTGGTTCCAGGGGCAGGTCATGACCGCCAGCCTTGACCACGCCATGTGGTTTCACGCGCCGATCGATTTCTCTGACTGGCATCTGTACGAACTCGACGCCCCCTTTACTGGCGGCGCGCGCGGGTTCAATCGCGGGCTGATCTACAATCAGAACGGCCAACTTGCCGCGACAACGGCGCAAGAAGGGCTGATGCGCCCCTATAAAAAGAAAGAAGCTGCTTCATGACACAGACGGGGGGCCGCTATCCGGGTTGGCGACCGGGGATCGAACTGCGCGACGACTGGCTGGGACTGGTCCCCGAGACCGCAATCGACCCGCAGCGCGAGATTGTGGACCCCCACCACCACCTCTGGCGTCACGGCACGCCCGATGCCCCCGCCGTCTACGAGATGGACGCGCTTTGGCGCGACACCGGCGCCGGGCATAACGTGGTGCAGACGGTCTATATCGAATGTCGGTCCTATTGGGATCGCGACGCGCCCGCGCATCTGCAATCGGTGGGCGAGACCCGCACCGTGGCGCAGATGGCGGCGCAGGTGCCGCGCGGTCAGGCGCAGATCGCAGGCATTATCGCGCAGACCGAACTGGTGCTGCCCCCCGACCAGCTGCATGCCGCGCTCGACGCGCATGAGGCCGCAGGGAACGGGCTGTTCAAGGGTATCCGCAACTCCGGCGCGCGCGATGCGGAACCGCAGCATCTGGCGATCCCCGGACGCGGGGTCGAAAACCAATACGGCGATCCAGACTTCATCCGCGGTGCCGCGATCCTGGGCGAGCGTGGGCTGACGCTGGACAGCTGGCATTACCACCATCAACACCAAGAGTTTCTGGACCTTGCCCGCGCGGTGCCGCACACCACGCTGATCCTTGACCACTTCGGCACACCCTTGGGCGTTGGCCGGTTCGAAGGCAAACGCGACGATATCTTTGCCGCGTGGAAAGACCATATGTCAGAGTTGGCGGAATGCCCCAATGTGATGGCCAAGCTGGGCGGGCTATGCATGCCCGACAATGGGTACGGCTACATGCATCGTGACCTGCCACCGTCCTCGGACGAGATCGTAGAGACGCAGGGCAAATGGTACGCGCATATGCTGGATGTCTTCGGCCCCGAACGCTGCATGTTCGAAAGCAACTTTCCCGTGGATCGCACGGCGGTCAGCTATGTGGTGATCTGGAACGCGTTCAAGAAGATGTCAGCGCATCTGGACGACGCGGCGCAAGCGGCGCTTTTTCTGGCACTGCGCGGCGCGTCTATGGGCTGCCGCCCGCGTGACGCGGACGGCAGATTTTTACGTTAGGCGAATTTGAAAAAGCACAGTTTGTTGCCATCAAGGTCGCGGACATAGGCCCCGTAGAACCGGTCCGGCACCCTTTGCCCCGGCGCGCCCTCGTCTGTCGCACCGAGCGAGATCGCCTTGGCGTAGATCTCGTCCACTTCCTCTTTGCTGTCGGCGGTAAAAGCGACCATCACCCCGTTGCCGGGGGTGGGGGCCTCTTTGTTGTAGGGTTCGCAGACAGAGATCATGGGCGTGCCGCCGCCGGTGCCGATCATGGCGATCCGGCCGCTGTCGATCAGCACCTTGGCACCCTTGCTTTCGAACAGGTCGCAATAGAACTGCTTGGCCCGCGCCATGTCGCTGGTGCCCACGGTGGTATAGCCGATCACGATACATTCCCCTGCGGGTTTCTGCGGTCGCCATACATCCGGTGCAGCTTGCGCATGCCCCCGATCCAGCGATCGTAGTTCTCGGTTTTCTTGCGCATATATTCCAGCACTTGCGGGTGGGGTAGCACAAGGAACGTCTCGTTGCGGATGGTTTCCAGACAGGCTTCGGCCACGGGTTCCGCTTCCAGCAGACCGTCGAGTGCGGCGACAGAATCCTCGTGACCGCGGGTCATCTCGCTGCGGACAGCCTGAGGGCAGAGCACCGACACCTTGATCCCGTCATCACCATGGGACATCGCCAGCCATTCGGCCACAGCAACAGCCGCGTGTTTGGTCACGCCGTAAGGCGCGCAGCCGACCTGGTTCAGCAGACCTGCCGCCGACGCGGTGTTCAGCAGATAGCCGCCCCCGCGTTCGGTCATGCGCGGCACCAGATGACGGGCCGCCCAGACGTGGGCCATCACATTGATGTCCCAGATGCGCTGCCAGTCTTCGTTCGGCACTTCCATGCCGCCCGCGATCAATATGCCCGCGTTAGAGCAGAACAGATCAATCGGGCCGATGTCGTTTTCCACGGCATCGATCATATCCGCGATCTCTTGCTCGACACCGACATTCACACCGAAAGCCACGCCGTCGATTTCATCGGCAACCGCCTGCGCGCCCTCTTTGTTGAGGTCGACACAGACGACTTTCTTGGCCCCTTCCGCGGCAAAGCGGATGGCCATCGCCTTGCCGATGCCGCTTGCGGCACCGGTGATGACGATGATTTTATCCTTCAGTTCCATAGCAGCCCCTTACGTCCACATGTTCGACCCGCCACAAACGGTCAGCGCCTGACCGGTCATGTAGCGGCTTGCATCAGAGGCGAGGAACACGGCGAGCCCCGCGAAATCCTCTGCCTCGCCAAGGCGGCGCAGCGGGATCTCGTTCTTGATGCGTTTCTCGACATCGGGATTGTCCCACAGCTCGCGCGCGAATTCGGTTTTCACCAGACCCGGACAGATCGCGTTGAACCGCAGACCCTTGGGCCCGAATTCGGCGGCAAGGTTGCGCACAAGGCCGATCAGCGCCAGCTTGGACATGCCATAGGTGCCCAGCATGACCGACGGTTTGAACGCCCCGATGGACGAGGTGAACGCCATCGACCCGGCGCCTTTCTCGATCATATCGGGGGCCACCATCTGTGCCAGCCAAAGATTGGACAGCACATTGGCGTTCATCGTCTTTTCATAGGCATCATCCGGGATCTCGGACGTGGGCCCATAGTAGGGGTTCACGCCCGCGTTGCCGATCACGATGTCGATCTTGCCTGCCAGCTTGTGGGTCTCGTCCACCAGCGCTTGCAGCTGCTCTTTATAACCAACGTTGCAGGCGACGCCGAACGCTTTGCCCTTGCCAAGCGCGTTGATCTCGGCGGCGGCGGCGTCCAGCTGGTCTTGCTTGCGCGCCGAGATGACGACGGTCGCGCCATGCTCGGCCAGACCCTTGGCCATCGCCAGCCCCATGCCCTTGGAGGCGCCGGTCAACAGCGCCACCTTTCCGGTCAGGTCAAACAGGGTCATACGCCACCTCGCGTACGGCCTGTGGCGATCTCTTCACGGGCGCGCGATGTGCGCAGGTTGGATTCCTGATAATCCTTGACCTCGGCGCGGGCGATCACGTGGTGGTGGACCTCATCAGGGCCGTCCGCATAGCGCAGCGTGCGCTGCGAGGTGTACATGCCCGACAGCGGCGACCACTGCGAAATACCTGTCGCACCATGCACCTGCATCGCCTGATCGATGATGTTGCAGACTTTTTCCGGCACCATCGCCTTGATCATGCTGACCCAGATGCGGGCCTCTTTGTTGCCCAGAACGTCCATCGCCTTGGCGGCTTTCAGAACCATCAGGCGCATGGCTTCAATCTCGATCTTGGCGCGAGAGATCGTTTCCATGTTCTTGCCCAGATCGATGATTTTCTTGCCAAAGGCTTCACGGCTCAGCCCGCGTTCGATCATCAGGTCCAGCGCCTTTTCCGCCGCCCCGATGGAGCGCATGCAGTGGTGGATACGGCCTGGCCCAAGACGCACTTGGGAGATTTCAAAGCCTTTGCCTTCGCCCCAGAGGATGTTTTCCTCGGGCACGCGCACATTGGTGAACTTGATATGCATGTGACCGTGCGGCGCGTCGTCGTGACCAAAGACATGCATCGGGCCGACAATTTCAACACCGGGGGTGTCGATCGGCACAAGGATTTGCGACTGCTGACGGAAAGGTTCGGCATCTGGCGACGTCTTGACCATGGTAATCATGATCTTGCAGCGCGGATCACCGGCACCGGAGATATAGTATTTCTCGCCGTTGATGACCCATTCACCGTTTTCCAGCACGGCAGAGGTAGAGATATTCTTGGCATCCGAAGACGCCATATCGGGTTCGGTCATCGCGAAGGCCGACCGGATTTCACCGGCCAAAGCGGCTTGAGCCACTTTTCTTTCTGCTCTGGCGTCCCGATCCGTTCCAGCACTTCCATGTTGCCGGTGTCGGGCGCGGAACAGTTCAGCGATTCAGAGGCCAGCGGGCTTTTGCCAAGCTCGGCCGCGATATAGGCGTAATCGAGGTTCGACAGACCTTCACCGGTTTCGGCATTGGGCAAAAAGAAATTCCACAGCCCATTTTCACGGGCCTTTTTCTTGGCGGTTTCCAGCAGCTCCAACTGGCCGGGCGCGTGTGACCAGCGGTCGGCACGACCTTCGCCAAGGCGGAAATACTCGTCGGTGATCGGATCGACATTTTCGCGGATGTGTTTGATGACGGCGGCCAACAGCGGCTTGGCCTTCTCGGACATCTCGAGATTATTCATTCCGGCCATAGCTTCGTTATGTGACATAGAGTGCCTCCTGGCAGTTGGTTCGATTATTTATTGACCCAGTTGGGTTTGCGTTTTTCGACAAAGGCGTTCACGCCTTCCTTGAAATCTTCGGTTTTGCTGAGATCCGCGATCACCTCGCGTGAATAGGCGATGCTGTCTTGCATCCCGTCGCGCTTGTACATGTCGTTCAGGACGCGTTTCGTGGCCTTGACCGCCGACGGCGACACGGCGCACAGCTCTTCGGCCTTTTCCATCGCTTTCGCCATCAGCTGGTCGGCAGGGTAGACCGCGTTGACGCAGCCCATCGACAGCGCCTCATCGGCCATGATGGTGCGGCCGGTGAACATCATCTCTTGCGCGGCAAGCCGTCCGATATAGCGCGACAGGCGCTGCACGCCGGAAGCCGCGGCGAAGAAGCCGACCTTGACCTCGGGCAGGGCGAATTTCGCCTGATCGGAGGCGAGGATAATGTCGCACGACAGCGCGGTTTCAAATCCGCCGCCCATGGCGAAACCGTTGACGGCTGCGACGATGGGCTTTTCCAGATCAAAACGCGAGGACAGACCGGCAAAGCCGCTGGCGGGCATTGTCGCCTTTGACCCGCCCGCAGCCGTGGCTTTCAGGTCGTTCCCCGCGGAGAACGCCTTGTCCCCCGCGCCAGTCAGAACCGCGACCCAAAGATCCTGATCCGCTGCAAAAGCGCCCCAGCAATCGGCCATTTCATTATGCATGTCGACGTGCACGGCATTGTACACCTCGGGGCGGTTCATGGTCACAACAAGGATGTGACCCTTCTTTTCGGTGGTGATATATTGATAGCTCATACCTTCAGCCCTCCGGTGTCAATTTCAGTGAATTTCCCGCCATTCTTGGCCAGGTCGCGCAGCAGCTCAGCGGGCGCGAATTCGGGGTCTTCGGCGCCCAGCTTTTCCATCACGTCCAGCACGGCCTGCGCACCGACCATATCGCCATAGAACATCGGGCCGCCCTTATCGGCGGGCCAGCCATAGCCGTTCAGCCAGACCACATCGATGTCAGAGGGACGCTGCGCCTTGTTTTCCTCAAGGATTTTGACCGCTTCGTTGATCATCGGGTAGATGCAGATCTCGATGATCTCTTCCTGCGACATCTGGTTGGCCTCGGCACCGGTGATGTCCTTGATCACACCGGCAACCACATCCGACGGGATCGGGCGGCGGGATTCATCATAGTCGTAGAAACCCGCTTGGGTCTTCTGGCCGCGACGGTCCATTTCACACAGCGCATCGCGGATCGGGTTTTCGGTCTTGGCCCCTTTGGACCAGCCGATATCCAGACCGGCCAGATCGGACATCTGGAACGGCCCCATCTTGAAGCCAAAGGCGTTCAGCGCGGCGTCCACATCCCACGGCATCAAGCCCTGTTGCAGCAGCTTGTTGGCCTGTTTCTGGCGCGCGAACAAAATGCGGTTGCCGACAAAACCGGGGCAAACGCCGACGAGTACAGCGATCTTGTTGATCTTGGCTGCCAGATCCATCGAGGTCGCGACCACATCATCGGCAGTATGTTTCGCGCGCACGATTTCGAGCAGTTTCATCACGTTGGCAGGCGAGAAAAAGTGTAGCCCGATTACGTCTTCGGGGCGCTTGGTCATCGCCGCGATTTCGTCGATGTTCAACGCCGAGGTGTTCGTCGCAAGGATCGCGCCCGGTTTCATCACGCGGTCCAGCTCGGTGAAAATCTTGCGCTTCAGCTCCATGTCTTCGAACACGGCTTCGATCACCAGATCACACTCGGCCAAGGCCGCCAGTTCCAGCTTGCCGTCAAAGCGATCCATCCGCGCTTCGACTTCTTCTTGCGGGAAACGGCCCTTGTCGGCGCTGCGCTGGTAGTTGCCGCGCACGACCTTCAACCCGCGGTCCAGCGCTTCTTGCGTAGTCTCGACGATGGTGACGGGGATGCCCGCGGTGGCAAAGTTCATCGCGATGCCGCCGCCCATCGTACCCGCGCCGATGATGCCTACGGATTTGATCTCGCGCTGTTTGGTGTTGGCGGGCAGGTCCGGGACCTCCCATGCGGCTTTGCCGGCAGCACCGATATAGGCACCAATTTCTGCGTCGGTTGGGGTGTTCATAGTCTTCCTTTCTTCCGGCCCGGTTGGTGGGCCTTATGTGTCCAGACAGGCCGCGCGGATCGCACGGCGGTCAATCTTGTCGGTGGCACCACGGGTCAAAGGACCGTCCTGGCACCACAGTTTTTCGGGTATCTTGAATTTGGCCAGCCGCCCGTCGAGGTGCGCCGCCATGTCGGCTTGCGTCAAAGGCTTGCCATCGCGGGTCTGCACAGAGGCCCCGACGACTTCGCCCAAGCGCGGGTCCGGCACGGAAAATGCGCAAGCCTCGATCACATCGGGATGCGTGTGCAGCGCGCCCTCGACATCCAGACAAGCGATGTTTTCGCCGCCCCGGATGATGATGTTCTTCTTGCGATCAAGGATGGTGATATAGCCTTCGGCGTCGATCACACCCAGATCACCGGTGCGCAGCCAGCCGTCTTGCATCGTCTCTTCGGTGGCTTCCGGCTTGTTGAGGTAGCAGCGCATATTGGCCGGGCTTTTGACGGTAATTTCGCCCAATTCGCCCTGCGGAACATCGTTGCCCTTGTCGTCCAGAAAGCGGATGTCTTGCAGCGGCGGATGCAGCTTGCCTGCGGCGTCGGGGCGTTTGTTGTATTCCTCGCCCACCATGCCGATGCCAAGCGCGTTCGTCTCGGTCATTCCCCAGCCTGTCGCGATATCGGCGGCGGGGAACTGGTTTTTCAACTGCGCCACCTGCGCCGCAGGGCGTTTCGCCCCGCCTGCGCCAAGCCAGGTGAGCGTCGGCAGGGTTTCCCCCATACGCTTTGCGGCTTCCAGCAGGTCGGCAGATTGCGTCGGCACGCCGAGAAAACGGGTCACGCCTTCGCGGTTGATCACGCGCACCGCTTCTTCCGCGTCCCACTTGTGCAACAAGGAAATCTTGGCACCAGCGGGCAGGCTAAGCAGAAACAGCGGATGCGTCGCGGTGACGTGGAACAGCGGCGTGACGATCAACCCCGACGGGCGCGGCGCGGGCGGTGCGCCGGGTTCAGGGGGGGTGACCAGCGGCGCGGCGACGGCTTGTAACAGCCAGCTGAACACCGCGCTAAGCGCGCCACGGTGGGTCTGCACCACCCCTTTCGGCTTGCCCGTCGTGCCAGAGGAATACATCACCGCAAAGTCATCGTCCGTGTCCAGATCGACCCCTTCGGGCGGCGTTTCGGCCATGCCCTGCATCAGCACCGACAGCTTGTGCGGGCCCATTTCCTCTGCATCGCGCACGCCGATGAGACGCAGGCCCAGATCATCCTCGAGCGGTTTCATCCGTTCAAAACGGGGGCCATCGGCAAAGACCGTCTTGGCCCCGCTGTCTTGCAACGCATAGTCAAGCTCTTCGGTGGTCCACCACGCATTGACGAACACCACCACAGCACCCGCTGACGCGACCGCCAGCGTGAGCATCAGCAGTTCGGGATAGTTGCGCATCGCGATGCCGACACGGTCGCCGGTCTTGATCCCCAGCCTGTCGCGCAGCCCGTTGGCGATGCGGTTCACATCGGCGGTGAACGCATCATAGGTCCAGCGTTCATCCTGATAGACCAGAAACTCTGCCGCGCCATTGCCCTGGATTTCGCGGCTTGCCTGGATCAGCCCGCCCAGGGTTTTCGGGATATTCTTGAATGTTTTATAGGTGACGCCACGGATATTACTTTCGGTTACTTCGAACGTCGGGTTCGTTGAAACCACGTGGCGAATGGCTTCTTCGGGGGTCATTGCGGTCATATGCACCCGCCCGCAGACAGCATAGATACAGATAGTGTGGCCATTTCGTCCTCCCTTATCGAGCCTGTTGCCGGACACTCCTCCACGATTGTCCGCGACTCTGATTTCTGCAGCCTAAGCGCTAAAATTCAAACTGCCAATACCGCATGATGGAACGATGTTCCGCAAGCTGACGTTTGACAGGATTTTACGCGCACCAAGGCCCTCCGCACCTGCGGCCCCATATCTCGGCGAAAATTGACCATGAATATAAAGGTAAGGAAAGCCCTACTTTCCCCGAAACCGGGGAAAGCGGCCAATGGCACCTGCGATGTCATTGAAACATCGCGTCACTTGAGGCGCGGCAGATCCCCCGCCGCAGCCGCTTGTGCCGGCGTTCAGGCGCCGACGGTGCCGCAAATCAGCTCGGGGAGCCGCGTGGCAGGGGGCGTATTCCGGCTGCGCAGGCTGCGTACCACGCCATCAATCACCGTCATGCCAACACCGGGCAGATTACCCAGTTGCACCGATTCAAGCATATTTTTGCCGGGCGCATGCTGTGCCTGATCCATCAGGACGAAATCGGCGCATTTGCCGACCTCGATCAATCCGGTGTCCAGCTTGCGTTGCCGTGCGGTGTTGCCGTTGGCAAAGCAAAAGGCGACCTCGGCAGGTACATCGCCAAGCGACGACAGCATCGCAACCATGCGCATGATCCCCAAAGGCTGCACGCCGGACCCAGCCGGACCGTCGGTGCCCAGGATCAGCTGATCAAGCTTGCCCAACTCGCGCGCTGTATTCAGCGTCAGCAAGGCGGCGCGTTCGTTCCCGTTGTGCACGATCTCAAGCGCGGCCTTGCAGCCCTCGCACAGGCAGATGATCTGATCGTCGGGCAGGGCAGAGTGCCCGCCGTTGATATGCCCGACCACGTCCGTTCCGGTTTCAAGCACCATATCCGCATCGATCAACCCTGATCCGGGGATCGACGGGCCGCCGGTGTGGATCGTGCTTTGCATGCCGTATTTGCGTGCCCATCCGACCATCTGCGCGGCGGTCTTGCCGTCCTTGACCGTGCCCAGTCCGACCTCGCCCAGCAGGGTCACGCCGGCCTTGGCCATCTCGGCAAAGTCTTCCTCTACCATGCCCTGTTCGATCACCGGCGCACCCGCGTGAACCTTGACGCCCGAGGGGCGGAAGTTTTCGTACCAACGCTGCGACGCGATCGCCATCGCCTTGAGACCGACGATATCCTTCGGGCGGCCCGGCATATGCACTTCGCCGGCAGAGATCAGCGTGGTCACCCCGCCGTGCAGCGTTGAATCGATCCACCCCAACTGCTGCTGGCGCGGGGTATAGTCGCCCACCACCGGGTGCACATGGCTGTCGATCAACCCCGGTGCCAGCGTCGCGCCATGGGCGTCGACTTCTGTCGTGGCCCCGTCGCAATCCATATCCTTGGCATAGCCCCATTCCGTATCTTTCCGTCCATCGCGATCAGGCAATCCCCGTCGGCAATGGGGTCTTCCATCTTGCCGGTCAGGATCATCCCGATGTTCCGGATCACGAGTTTTGCAGAGGTGTCTGACATGGGGCACGCCTTTCAAGCAGCATCAGTTTCATTTGAACGCTAACAGAAAAATACGACCGATCAAGATGAAACACTTGACAGATAATCATTCGCATACAAACAATAATACATCCGCAGCCGATAAGGACTTTCCATGGACGCCGCTTCTCTCTCTCGCCCCAGCTTCCCGATCCCCGCCGGTGTCTTTGCCGAAACGGTGACGCAGGTGCAGCATTATACCGACAGCCTGTTCCGCTTCCGCATCACCCGCGACCCGTCCTTCCGCTTCCGGTCGGGGGAGTTCGTGATGATCGGGCTACCCAATGCCGAAAAGCCGGTGTTCCGCGCCTATTCCATCGCGTCGCCGTCGTGGGACGAGGGGGTCGAGTTCTACTCTATCAAGGTGCCGGACGGGCCGCTGACGCAGCACCTGCAAAAGCTCAAGGTCGGTGATACCGTGCTGATGCGCCGCAAGCCGACGGGAACGTTGGTGAATGACGCCTTGCTGCCCGGAAAACGGCTGTGGATGTTCGCCACGGGGACCGGCATCGCGCCTTTCGCGTCGGTCATCCGTGACCCCGAGACGTATGAGAAGTTTGACGACCTGATTCTGTGCCACACCTGTCGCACCGCCAAAGAGCTGACCTATGGCCGTGATCTGGTCGCCAGCCTCAAGGCCGATCCGCTGGTGGGGGAATTGGCGCAAAGGCTGACCCTATACGACACGCTGACCCGCGCGCCGTGGCCACGCGAAGGGCGGCAAACCGACCTGATGGCGTCGGGCAAGATGTTCCTCGACTTGGACGTGCCGCCGATCTCTCCTGATTCCGACCGCGCGATGATCTGCGGGTCGATGGCCATGTTGAACGACACCAAGGCCGCGCTCGAATCCTTCGGGCTGGTGGAGGGGGCAAATAACCGCCCTGCCGGTTTTGTGGTCGAAAAAGCCTTTGTCGGCTAACGACATGCGAATTGATTTGACACGAAGGCACCCGACGCACTTCTATTCGTATACCAACAAGTTTTACGCCCGCAGCAAAAGGTGACCGGATGAGCTACCTGACCGCGACGACATTGGATCAAGCGCTAACCACATTGGCCGCGGGGCCGGTGTCGATCATCGCGGGGGGGACCGATTGGTTCCCCGCACGCGGCGACCGCCCGGTGACGGGCGACCTGTTGGATATCACCCGCTTGCCAGAGCTGCGCGGCATCAGCCAAACAGACCAAGGCTGGTGTATCGGGGCGGCGACCACATGGACAGACATCATCCGCGCTGATCTGCCCGCCGCTTTCGACGGGCTCAAGCTGGCGGCGCGCGAGGTCGGGTCGATCCAGATCCAGAACGCAGGCACCATCGCGGGGAATCTGTGCAACGCTTCTCCTGCCGCCGACGGGGTGCCGCCGCTACTGACACTGAATGCCGAGGTAGAGCTTTGCAGCGCAAACGGATCGCGGGTGCTGCCCTTGTCGCAGTTCCTGCAAGGCGTGCGCCAGACCGACCGCGCCCAGAACGAGCTTGTCACCGCTATCCACATCCCCGCGCCCCCGGCTGATAGTCACAGCAGCTTTGTCAAACTCGGTGCGCGGAAGTATCTGGTGATCTCGATCTGCATGGTCGCGGTGCTGGCAAAGATCGAGAGCGGCAGGCTCACCGATATCCGCATCGCCATCGGCGCCGCATCCCCCGTCGCGCAGCGGCTCACCGCGCTTGAGGATCAGCTTCGCGGTAGCGCCCTTGGCGATGTAGAAAACCGCATGACTGCTGATCTGGTGCAATCGCTAAGCCCCATTACGGATGCGCGCGCCAGTGCCGACTACCGCCTTGCCGCCAGCGTCCCTTTGGTCCGCCGCGCTGTGACGCGCGCCTTGAAAGGGGCCCTGTGATGGATAGGCCGACCACGACAGAAGTGACCTCTTTCACCCTGAACGGGAGTATC
>JGI24659J20068_1000091_pt1 | contig 28705 bp, 20 predicted proteins | sample MalvirmetaMSP131_FD_20068 | JGI IMG/M metagenome (IMG submission 20068) | reverse complement strand
CCTCGATCCGGTCAAGGGACCGCCACAGGCTCTGGAGTTCGGCATCCATCTGCCGGCGGGTGCGGGCCTGCATCTGCGGCGAGGCGGGGGGCACGATGATGTAGAGCTGTCCACCGGCAGCCTCGATTTGCGCATGGATGTCGCTGATGGCCTCGGCGGCGCGCCCGGACACGCCCGGGTCATAGTAGGCGATAGCGTTGATGTCGGTCATGCGATCCGACGCCTGGCCGTCGGCAAGGCCGCCTTCCAGCGCCGGATCAAGCTGGCCCTCAAGTCGCCAGATTAAACTGTCGATCGGTTTGGCGGGCGCGCGGAGGCCCACCGTCACCAGCATCTGTTGAAAGCGCCGGCGCCAGTCCTGATAGCCGAGCGCGGGCGAGATCCGGGTCACGGCATACTGGCGCCAGTCCCCGTCGATCAGACCATGGCGTCCATTCACGAACAGGAAGCGATAGGTGATCCGCCGGTTATGGCTGCGCCCCGACGCGGGGATGGCGTTGTTATAGAGGGTCGCGCCCGGGCTGAGCGCGAGGAACCACTTTCCGGGCGGGTCGGGACGACTGAGCACCAGCTCGACCATGGCCCGGGTCTCGAACACATCCTGAAGGACAAAGAAGAAGTCGGCCCCGTCGAGGCACAGGGTGTCGAACCGGATCGCGCCGCCGATGGAACTGCCGACGATGATGGCCTCCTTGCCCGAGGTATCGTCCAAAAGGGCATTCATGGCCTCGATCTGACGGCCGTCGTCGAATACGCGCGAGACGATGTTGAGCCCAACGATGAGGGCCAAGGCGAGGACGAGGAACAGGATCAGACGGCGCATCGGATCCCCGTCAGAAGTTGAAATAGAGGAAGCCGGGCTTGTCGAAGGTCCCGAACATGAGAATGACCGCGATCAGGGCATAGTAGAACCCCCAGGCCACGACCGGGCCGCGGGACTTCAGGCGCTCGAACACGGACTGGCGGCAATCGAACCACTGGAAGATCTCCAGGCCGACGATGGCGATCACCAGATAGCGCGGCAGGATGCCGAAGCCGGACAACAGGGCACCGGGGTCCTGTAACGCCCAGGCGGGAAGCTCGGCCATCCGGCCCCAGGCCTGGATCGCCAATTGCCAGCTGGGCGTGGCCACCATGGAGCCCAGCAAGACGAGGAAGCTCCAGAGCACCAACCGGTTCAGGCTGTTCTGAAGGCCGACCTCGACGCCACGTGGCAGACCGAGTGTGCGCGACAGACCATGCGAAAAGGCCGCCGCCCCGCGACTACGGCGGACGATGCCCTCGCCGATCATCACCAGACCCGCGATGATGCCAGCCGCCAGCCACGTCCATGCCGCGCCGTGCCACAGGGCGACGATGGCGATGGTGATTAGGGTGGCGACCGCGCGCCGGACTGCCTTGTCGTCCCGACGGCCCTTGCCCCTGCCCCCACCCCGCGCGATCGGGAGGTAGACATAGTCGCGGAACCAGGTGGAGACGGTGATGTGCCAGCGCCGCCAGAACTCGGCCACCGAAACGGAGGCCAACGGACGGTCAAAGTTGCGGGTCAGCTGAATGCCCAGGATCAGGCTGGAGCCGATGGCGATGTCGGCATAGCCGGACAGGTCGGCATAATAGCGATAGATCTCCCCCACAGCAGCCGTCAACACCACAAGGGGCGAATGGTCGAGCGGCTGAACCAGAACCGGCGGCACGATGTCCGCCAGCCGGTCGGCGATCACCAGCTTCTTGAAATAGCCGACCAGCATCAGGGCCCCGCCGGCGGCGGCGCGACCGACCTCAAACACCTTGTGCTGGCGGAACTGCGGCAACAGGGTTCCCGGCCGTTCGATCGGGCCCGCCAGGAGTTGCGGGAAATACATGACGTAGACGGCGAAATAGCCGAGGTGGCGTTCGGGCTCTCTCCGGCCGCGATAAACGTCGATCACATAGCCCAGCGTCTGGAAGGTGTAGAAGGATATGCCAAGCGGCAGCAGCAGGCTGATGGGCTGAAACGCCTGACTGTCGCCGCCGTGGAACAACGTCAGCCCGGTGTTGGCGACCAGGGCGAAATATTTGAAGGTGAACAGCAGGCCGAGATTGCCGCACAGGCTGACCGACAACAGGGCCTTGCGTCGCCAGCCCGGCTGAACGCGAGGCAGCATCTGGCCGACGACGTAGTCGATCAGCGTCGAGACCCACAGCAGCCAAAGGAAATCCCAGCGCCAGGCGGCGTAGAACAGATTGCTGAGGGCGAGCAGGACGATCCACCGCCAGCGCTGGGGCGTGAAGAAATACAGCACCACCACAAGCGGCAGGAACAGCAGGTAGTCGAGGCTGTGAAAGCTCATCGTCGATCAGGACCGCGCGAAGTCGCGGCGCGGCGCGACCCGGATCGGCGCGCGACCGTGGGGCCTGAGCGCAAAATCGATCCAGCAGGTCAGGTCATGGCCGGGATTGGGTGACAGCTGATAGCCGCTGACCACATGGCCGATGGCCCGGCTGAGGACCATGAAGGCGAAGGAGGTGCCGACGCAGCCTCTGGGCCCGGCCCCGAATGGGAGCCAGAGCCGGCGATGCGCCGACAGGTCCTTGCCCATGAAGCGGTCGGGGCGGAAGGCATCGGGCCGGTCCCAGAGGCGACGGTTGCGGTGCATGGCATAGATGCCAAGGACGGCCGTGAAATCCTTGCCCAGGACCTGATCGCCCACCGGCAGGTCGATGGTCACGTCCCGCAGGATCTGGGGAATGGGCGGATAGAGCCGTAGCGTCTCGTGGATCACGGCGCTGGTCAGGGGACAGGATCGCAGATCGCGCGCCGGGTCGCTTGGGCCGGGGCCTTCGGCCCACTCCTGACGGACACGGTCCTGGATGTCGGGATGTTTGGCGAGCAGCCAGAGCGCCCAGGTGAGGGTCGCGGTGACATTGTCGTGTCCGGCGTGCAGGAACAGCAGGGCCGTATTGAGCATACGGTAGGGCTCGCCAAAGTCCTCGGCCCGGATTTCAACGGCACGAGCACTGAGCGGACGCAGACATTCGATCTGGTCGCGCAACGGCGCATAGGCCAGCCGGTCCATGGCCTCCGCCGCCTCGACGAGCAGCGGATCACTATGCTGCGCCTGTTCCTGGTCGCAGAAGAAGGCGCGCCAGAGGGCCTGCATGGTCAAATGTCGCGCGGTCCGGAACAGATCAACCGGGCCTTCATGCCATTCGGACAGCGCATGGGCGCAGGCCATCGTCACCCGGTCGATCGTGGTCAGCTCATTGGTGCCGTGAATCGGGCTGAGAAAGGCCTGACGCCACTCGGGCCAGTCCATCTCCTCGCCCTGCAGCAAGGTGTCGCCGAAGCTGCTGCCGAGGATCCGGTCATGAAGGCGCGACCGGGGATACTGTCCTTGCCGGTTCAACAGTACCTCGGTCACCACCGGCGGATCGGTCACCATGACCATGCGCCGGCGGCCGACGCTAGCTTCGACAAATGGCTCGGTGAGGCAGGTTTCAGACCAGTGCTCATCCGGTGCCTGCAGGGCCCGGATCATGCCGGGAAAGCGCAGGGGATCGCGCCCCTGAAAGGTCAGGCGTGGCAAGTCGACGCTGGGTTCCGCCTGATTGTCGCTCATCCCCGCCCCGCCGACTCGGCTTCCTGCGACGCCCTGCTTACGCTGTCCCGGAAAAGCGGGCCAGTTCGGTGAACTGTCCGGCGACCTCGCCGCCGACGACCATCTGGTCGCCCGAGGTAACCCAGACGTGGGCCTTCAGCCCCCTCTGCTCATCCCCCTCGCGCGCTACACCATAGTGGAGCACGCTGGAGATCCCGCGCCGCCTGAGCATGGCATGGGCCGCCAGCCCCTGTTCGAAGCACAGGGCGCGCCAAGGCACATTACGGGCGGCGCGACGTACGGCTCTGCGGACCGGCATGATCTCGTCACGAGTCTGTGCCGGGCGTCCGCCCGTCCGCACCCCGTGCTTTGCCACATGACGAAAGGGCACAAAGGCGAGGCAGAAGGCCGCCAGTCCCAGAAGGAGTACGGCCTCGGTCAGGATGGGGACGTCACGCAGCTTCATGAGACCCTCGTGGCCAGAGCCGTCGCGCCTTGCGCCACAGCCACAACGGGATACGGATGACGACATAGAGGAAGCCCAGGCCCCGCGGCAGGGGCATGTGGACGCGGTCGTAGTCCCCCGCCCAGTTGCTCTCCAGCTCTGCCAGGAAGGCCCTGTGCGTCGTGCCGATCAGATGGCGACCGATCCAGGTCATGCGCCACGGCCTGCTGTAGGCCGCGATCTCGGTCACGCCCCTGCCATGAGTCAGGCTGGCGTGAGCCGCGCGAACGAGGTAGCGGCCGGCGGCATCCAGTTGCGTCGTCGCGTGGCGTCGGCCGAACAGACCCTGACAGAGGGCAAGCGCCACATCGGGCGCCCGTCCCGCGCCCATGGCCACCGCCTGGTCCCGAAGCCGGGCGATTTCCTCGTCGCTGCGCTCCCTCAGAAAGCCGGCCACATCGGCGATCCATTTCAGCCGCGACCAGCTGTGGCGCGTGCCATGCACACATAGATAGGCGAACAGTTCGGGTTCGGCGAGCGTTCGCAACTTGCCGGAGCCCAGAGGCACATACTGGGTCCGGCGCAGATCCAGCCCGGAAAGCTCGTGAGGATTGTCGACGAGCTTCCAGTGAAGCTCGAGATAGATGTTCCGCGCCGGATGGAAAAACACGCATTCCTTGGCGACGTCCTGAAAACGGCGGAAGGCGTCGGGCGACAGCCCCTTCGGATAGTCAAGGAGATAGCCCTCGGCGATCAACAGGTCGCAGGCGGCCTCGACCTGATCAGGGCGCACGAGGAGGTCGATGTCCCAGGAGTCCTTCATGCCGACATCGCGGTGCATCAGGAGGGCCAGCGCCGAGCCCTTTACGAAGGTCGCGTCCAGCCCGGCCTTGTCGAACGTGGACTGTAGAAACAGGCTCTCTCTGGCCAGGTTCAGACTGCGTCGGGCGGCCTGACCGGCCATCTGCGCGAGACGCGCGGCCGTGCCGGGCGGCAGGCGCACGCCGGCTTCGGTCAGGGCGCGGTGGACCTGGGGAGCGACCCGGTGTCGCGCCACAGTCTGGATCAAACGGTCCATATCGAGCAGCGGGCTGGCCACAAGTGCCCGCAGGCTCGCGTTCCGGGCGGCGTCATCGTCCGGGCGGCAGCAGTTGACCACGACGTGGAGGGCTAACGGCAGCGGTAGGGCTTCGCCCGCCCTCACAGTCGGTGATCGTCGACCAGACGCCCCTCGGCAAAGGTCAGGCGACGGCTGCACACCGAAAGGCTCTCGGCCCGGTGCGAGATCATCAGGATCAGCGGTCTGGGATCGAGTTTGGCCAACGCTTTCAGGACCGCATCCTCGCTGTCGGCATCAAGGGCAGCCGTCGCCTCGTCCAGCACGAGGACGTCGGGGCGCCGGAGCAGGGCCCGCGACAGGGCCAGGCGCTGACGCTCGCCGCCCGAGACCATGGCACCGTCTTCGCCGACCACACTGTCGAGTCCGAGGGACAGTCGGGAGACGACGCGGTCCGCGCCGGTCGCGGCAAGCACCTCGGCAATGCGGGCCTCATCCGCCTCAACTCCGCCCCAGAGCAGATTGGCCCGGATGGTGTCGTTGAACAGAAGCGGGTCCTGGGTGACATAGGCGAGACGGTCCCGCCATGCGGAAACCGTTTGCGCATCAAGGGTCTGGTCGCCAACCGTGATGCGCCCGTGCTGAGGCTGGAGCAGCCCGGCCATGAGATCGGCAAAGGTCGTCTTGCCGGCCCCCGACGAGCCGGTGATAGCGACGAACTCTCCGGGCTGAAGCGTCAGGGACAAGGCCCGAACGCCTCGTCCTACCGTTGCCCCCTCGTGCAGATAGGTGACGTCCTCAATCTGGATGGTGCCGTTCAGGGATCTCTGATCTTCGCCCCTGGTTGCCACGACCCGGGCCTCACGGGTCAGATCATTGAGCGTATTCTGAACCGCTTCCCATGCCGGAAGGGCGTAGGCAACCTGCTGGAGGCCGGATTGAATCTGCATGGCGGGTCCGGCGATCCGCGCCAGGACGACCAGCAGCGTCAGCATGACAGCCGGGGGGTAGTCGAGGACCAGAAACCCAAGCAACAGCGAGATCGAGGCGACAGCAGCGCCAAGCAAACTCCACATCACCCGCATGGCCGCCTGGCGGTTGATGAAGGCGACCTGCTGGTGAGTGGCGATGCCCAAATCCCGTTCGAATGCCGCAACGAAGGCAGAATGCAGGTTCTGGCTCATGGCCGCCTTGAGCCCGCCGAGGAAACGGCCCAACTCGACCATCAGCCGCATGTTGGAGCTAGTCACCCGGGCGCCAATCTCGCGGGTCGCGCCCAGCCAGCGGCCCATGACAAGGGCACCCAGTCCCATCGCCATCAGAGCGATGACGGCCAGCAGGGGCGCAAGGGCCAGCGCCACGCCCGCTTGAATGACTACGAGAACGACGGCAACACCACCTTGCAACAGGAAATGCACGCCAGACGCACACCGCTGGATGTCCCCGCTCATCAAGTGGGTCACGCGACCATGTCCGAGGGCATTCAGCGCCTCCCACCGACTGCCGGCGAGGGCGCGGGCGAGTTGGGACCTCTTGCTTTCCAGATATCCCACCTGCAGCGCGCCCATACGCAGGTCGCGCTGCCACAGAATCAAGGCGCGCAGGGCCATAACAAGACCGAACAAGCCGAGCACCAGAATCAGCCTTGAGGCCCCTTGCACCTCGGGCCAAAGGTTCAGCAGCGTGCCGAGTGGGCCCGTTTGGGTCGTGCTTTCCGCAAACAACGTGCCCAACAGCGGAACCAGCAGGAGCAGGCCAAAGCCATCCAACAGCGCGCCAAGCGCCACCAAGGCGACAAGTCCCTGAGCGCGGCCACCCACGTAGCCGGCAAGATCCCTGACAAAAGCGAGGACCTTTTTCATCGGACGAAGGACGCGTTGCGATCAGGCATTGGTGCGGGCCGCCTTGCGCATGAAATGGCCGGCAGACACGCCTCGCAAGACCACCAGCCGATAGTCGCGCATCGCTTCGGGATTGGTCCAGTCCCTCTCGGGCATGGATTCCAGAAGTCTCTCGAGGCGATCCAGATCAAGGACATCCGCGACCCCGTCGACATTGCGCAAGCGGCGAACTTCCTGAAGCAGGGACGCGCGGGATGTCTGAACATTCTCGAACCAGTCCGCAGCCTGATAACCCTTGCGGCGCTCTTCGAGAACCACGGCCGGGAGCCGGTCGGTCAGCCCCAGCCGGGCCAGACGACGGGGCAGGCCGTCATTCAGAAAGGCCTCGGTCGGAAGGGCCAGGCAGTATTCGACCAGCCGCCGGTCAGCGGTGGGATCACGGACATCCAGACCCCAGCCCCCCATCACGCCCTTGGCGTAGTTGCCGAAATCCACGCGCCCCAGAATACGCAGGCGCTGAGCAAAGGCGTCGGCCTCGGAGCGGTATTCCAGATCATGGCCTCGGTCACGGGCGCGACGCCTCAGATCGTGAGCCACGACCGCGCTTTCTTTCACAGCCGAATAGTCACCGAGAACGGCGATACGGCCGCGAAGCCGACTGGCAAATCGCCAGAGCGCCGTCGGCATCCAGGGACCCAGAGCCTGGGCCAGATAGCCCTTCCAATTCATTCGCTTCTCGCGTGAAAGGGCATGGCCCTGGCGCAAAAATCCGACCAGATCGCCCTTATTGAGCAGTTCACCGGGCAGGGTCTTGCCGTCATAGCTGAACGTCATATTGCCCATCGCGCCAACGAGCAGCACATTCAGGCCAAGGCGACGCGCTTCCTCGTGGATATGGTCGGTCCAGCGCGCATTGCAGATGTTGAGGACCGGGCGTTCGAACGCGTTGAAGCCGCGATCCAGGCCCGCCGTCAGGTCGCGGCCGTCGTTGCGCAGCACCACGTGATCCATATTCGGATAGAGCGCGGCCGTCGCCGACGCCAGCTCGGTCTCGTCCTCGACCTGGCCGGGCATGCCGGGAAGGACGAATCCGGCCCGGGGGGAGGACGTAAATGCCGCGACCCGCCCGCCCGTCTCCGCCATCAACCGCGCGGCGGTGGCCGCGACTGCGGAGCTGTCCAGCCCGGCGCTCAGATGGCTGCCGATGCGACGCCCGGCCCCTCTCAGTCGCGATTGAACCGCGCGGTCCAGATGCTGGCGTAGCCCCTCGACCTGCGCCTCGAACGTCTGCGGGACCGGCAGGGTCCGGCTGGGGTTCCAGTGCCGGTGGATGGTCTGACCGGTTGCCGTGACCAGCACATAGTGCCCGGGCTCGACCCGATAGATGTCCTGAAACCAGGTCTCGGGCCCGCTTTCCGGCAGCAGGGCCAGCAGTTCGGTCACACGCGAGGCATTCGGCGCGATCGGCACGTCCGGCAGGGCATGCAGCCCCTTGGCCATCGACGCGAAGGCAAACAAGCCGCCCTGCCGATGATAGTGGAGGGGCTTGGCGCCAAGCGCGTCACGCGCCAGCGTCAGCTGACGGTCACGCGTATCCCAGACGGCAAAGGCGTAATCGCCATAGACGTGATCGAAAAGCCCAGTCTGCCATCGCTCCCAGGCGGCCAGCAGCAGGCGGGTGTCTGAGCTGTTCTTCGCCTGAAAGGCATCCACACCGAGGGTGTCAGCCAGACCCTCACGGTCATCAAGACGCACATCCGCAACCAGATGGTATCGGCCGCAGGCACTGGTCAGCGGCGGCGCATCAAACCGGTCCTCATCCAGGCAATCAAACCGGCGAAGACCGAGCGCCACATCACCACCATCCCAGAGCCCCTCTCCATCGGGGCCGTACAGGGCCTGTGCGTGGTTCATCAACCGGCAGGGTTCGGCGGCAGTCCGTCCGTCCAGACGCCATACGCCCGCAAGCGCAGTCATCGCGTCCCTTTTTCCGGATTCATTGTGAGTAGGACCGCCCCGTCAGCGAACAGCGCAAGGCCATCCTGAGTCAGGGGTGAATACGACAGGCGTGGGCATAGTCAAACCGCATTCGGCGGGAAAGCCATGCCGTCGACAGGCAGAAAAATCAGGATGCGGAGCCAAAGCCGTCCACGCCCGCACCGGGGTTGGTCTCCGCGTTCTCTGCGTCAAGTCGCAGCAGCGACGGCGCCTGCCAGGTCTTGCGGCCCGACGTCTCGTCCGGGCCTTGGGCGCCATGATTATCGTTAATCAGTTCACGCATTGCGGTTAAGTCCCCACAGGTCGAGTTGCGAGGGTGTCATATGGCGCCTTCATGTCAATCGATATCCATCTCCGGGAGAATTTTATTCTTTCAGCACCGCGTCTTAACGAATAGACGACCAGGAAGACCGTTATGGAACCTGTTTCCCTTGCCTGCAATCGGAAGGTCGGGAAACCTCGTGACGCCGATTCGACCTTGCTCAGACTCGACGGATCATTCCCTCGGCTTCCATGCTGGACAGAAGGGCGCAAACGTCGCTCCGGCAGATCGCCACATCCACGTCGTATTCGCGGGTCAGGCGGGTGACCAGATCTCCCACCGTCGTCGGCGTTTCCACCAGTTCCCAGATGCGCGAGCCGATCGGGTCAAGGCCGTAGCAGGCCCCGCGATCCACGCTCATGGCCATGACTTCGCCGTCCACACGCGTGGTCAGTAAATCAGGCGACGTCACGATCTGGTCCCCGTCCCGAAATTCCTGATCACTCATACGTCTGGCCCCGCACCCAGAATTTGCGCCTCACCAAGCTGGCGGATCAGGCGTTCGACCTCAACCTGAAAAACCTCATGCCCCCATTGGCGCGTCCACTCGAGAACGGCAACCCTGGCAGCCACCGAAACGCAGTGGCCGAAATGCGCTTCTTGCAGGCCGAGCGTGGATACCACCTGGGGGCGATAGGTCTCGGTCATCAGGACTTGCACACCCGCGCGGCCTCGCAGGCGGCGCAGGCCTACGGGCTGTTCGCTCTCGCGGACCAGCCGGATGACTGCGCCCAGCGGCACCGGGGCCTGATCGGAGCTGGAGGGCAGCCCCAGCTGATACTTGTCCATGTCGTCGTGGATGCGCTCGAGTCCGCCGACATCATGGCCGTGCAGCTTCGCCGCATCGGCCCACAGCTTTACGCGGGGAAGCCCAGGATAGACGATCGGGCGTCCGGCAGTATCGAGGCCGATGACGCAGACATCATCGCTCAGCACCGTGTGGCCCGCCGCCGAAAAATGAGCGGCCAGAGTAGACTTTCCCGCGCCCGACTGACCGGTGAAGGCCACAGCGACGCCGCCCATCACCACCGCATTGGCATGCAGCGGAAAAAGGCCCCTCTGGTGGATCAGTATCCCCAGCGCCGATCCCAGCAGAAACAGGCGCAAATTTCTCTCTGAGCACGCCGCATCGATATCCACAGTGATGGACCGGCCGCCCTCGATGCGGAACCGCGCCACGTCCGGCAGGTCGAGCACCGCTGTGTCGCCGTTTCGCTCCAGTGATCCGGCCCCGGTCGGCGCCACTGCGCCCCGGCGGATCTCCACGATATCACGCCCCGCCTCTGCCCCGACCTCGATCAGTTCGGGCAGCGGAATCTCGGACCGCAGGACAAAATCTACGCAGGCATAATCAGGCACACGCCGTGCTGGCCCGTTTCAGCGCGGCTGGCAAGAGTGAGAGAGGATTCTGGCGGAGACGGAGGGAAATGCCGCGTACCAAATCAGAAGCTCCTAATGTGTTGATTTGAATAGTAGCGGAATGACATTGTGTACCAAGAGTGTGTACCGCCCCCGCGTTCGCCAAACCAATGCCGCCTGACGGTGGCTCCTTCGGTCGCGAATGCGCCAAGAGCGTACTTTGGCAGGACGCTAGACTTCGCACATTCAGCCCAACACCTCGGAGTCTCTATACGACCGATCGCGAACGGCGTCCGTACCATCTAATAATGAAGCGCAGGAGAGCCGTCCTCTACGTTCACGGTGGTCGATTGCGCCTTGGCCCCATCCCTGCCGAAGGCGGCAGCCTTTCGTATCGACGGCTCGCCGCCTATGCGGGAAGTTCCTGACGGCCTCGCTGTTGGGAGCAAAAACGGAGCAGTGCTCCCAACTGGTTCAGCCTTCATTGTCGTGCGAAGCAGGGGTGAGCATCATGCCCGGATCGCCCAGGCTGCTGCCACGCCTGTGCGCCTGACGACGTTAGAGAGCTCGTGGCCCGACTACGGATAGACGAGCCATTTCCGCGGAGGACAGCGCCATGGCCGAAGCAGAAGCTATGATATCGAGTTGGTCAACCGAACGCGCGCCTGGGATTGGCATGACGTGTGGACGCTTTGCCAAGAGCCATGCGATCGCGACCGCCCCGACTGTCGCGCCCTTAATCGACGCGATGTCTGCCAGAACGGCTAGGACGGGCGCGATGGCGTTCAGCGATTGATCAGAGAAGTCGGCGCTGCGCGCCCGATAGTCGTCGGGCGCCCGGTCACCGGCGGCGCATAGCGACCCCGCAAGCCGGCCGCGTCCAAGTGGAGCGTAGGCGACAAACCTCGCCCCCGCTGTGCCAACCACGTCGAGCAGGTCCTTCTCCGGCGCCCGCGAAAGCAATGAGTACTCGTTCTGCACGGCCGCAATTGGGTGCACAGCACCGGCCCGCTGGAAGGACGCGGTGTCGGTTCCCGACAGGCCGATCGATCGGACCAAGCCTTCGCGGACGAGATCGCTCATGGCCCCGACGACGTCTTCCACGGGGACGTCGGGATCAGGTCGGTGTTGATAGAGAAGATCAACAGCGTCCCGTCTGAGACGGCGAAGGGAGGCCTGTACCTTGGGGCGAATACTCTGCGGACGACTGTCGACGCCGGCTATCCGCCCCTTCTCAATTCGATAGCCGAACTTGGTAGCGATGGAGACGCGGTGAGTATCAGCTCCAAGCGCGTCGCCCAGAAGCTCCTCGTTGACGTAGGGACCGTACAGGTCGGCTGTGTCGAAATGCGTGACGCCGAGGTCGAGGCCGCGCCGCACGATCCGCACGGCCTCTCTCCGGTCGACGTGTCCATAGACGCCGGTCAGGGCCATGCAGCCCAAGCCGATGCGCGACTGCGCCGTGACTGTCCCCCCGGATGCTGGCGAATGAACGCGTAGAAGCCGTCGAGAGGCATTGCATGGATTGCGCCATGCCTCACGCTCGTGTTGCTCATCGACTCAACGCGGAGATCGACATGACGATCAAGGATGTGGCAGGCAACACTAGTACGGTATTAGGTACGATGCTTGGGTTCCTAACCATTGTGTCGCTGGTCCAGCGCGCTCTGTCTGTCGGTCTCGCCCCCTTAGCCTTCCAAGTGGTTGAATACTACAGATGGTTCAGTCTTGAAGTTAAGACATGGCTGATTGATTGGTGGTGGAGCGGGTTGTTTGAATTTTCTGTCACACCCCTCCAGTTCGACATATTCGTGCTGTGGGCAGTTTCCCTGTCGCTAGCCTACCGTGGTCGCATCAACTCCAGACTACTCCTCTGGAACGGGGCCAAAGATGAACCTTGGCCTCATCGCCGCAGAGCAGCACTTCAGACCTTAGCGTGGGCGCCCATCGCGCCTATTGGCCTGCTCGCTTTTGTCGCCGAGGAAGTCGATGAAATGATTAAGTGGTGGACAGAGGACAAGCGTCAAAGCCGCCGAAAAGGCAGGACCGAGTTCGTTAACTTACGTCGGGAATGGAATGCTCATAAACGGCGCATGCACGCACTTGCGATAATCATCGCGCTGGCTCCCGCGTTGATGGCTATTGTCTTTTTCGCGTGGAACGCATGGGAACTTACCCCCTCCTGACCTACCTCTCGTTTGATAGGTAGAAGCAGCCTTTGGCCTTCATTGGGGGAGCGGGCAATGCCTCCAGAAGCCCTTACAACCGAGGTCAGAGCAGATCGCGGAAATCTGCTTCGGGCGCGAGGCAGCCGCTCTCCTCCCCCGTTCTGGTTGCCGATCGCGCATGGTTCAATACCTGAAGGCCACCGCCTAGCCGCACGTTTCACTCTAAGCCTCCACTCCAAAGGCTAGCCAAGGCCTTACACTGCCTCAACGTAGCCGGGCGCCAGAGAAGCAAGAAAACCGATCTCCGGCTGCTCCGGTGTGCCGGCCAGCAGGGCGCGGTCGAGCAGCCGATTGCCGTTTTCGCAACTCGTTTCTGCGACCAACGCGCAACTGTGGCACGCCGCTCCGCTCCCGGTGTCGGCGCCTGAACCGCCGCCCTCGAGGCAGACAGGATCGTTGGAGCACCACGCCGAACGCCGCAGAGCCTCGGTGATAATCAAGGGAAGGCGTTCAGGAGCCGCTTGGGCGACTAGGCCGCCGAGCGTGCCATCCGCATCCCCTGCGGCGGTGTAGATCAGAACGCCAGCCATCGGATGGTCAGGGTGCGCGACGTCTACGTACAGCCGTTCCCGCAGCGAAGAAGAGCCGTATCCGCATGTGTAGGAGAGCTCCTTCATGAAGGCGTGGGCGAAGGTGTGAAGGAACATCTGCCGTGCGTTCGCCCCGGAGGGCGGTTCGCCGCGGGACGCCCGAACCTGGTCGTAAGCTTCGATGGGGTGCGTCAGGCGCGCCTTGACCGCTGGATTGTCAGCCCAGGCCGCCAATTTGTCATGGCGGAAGGCGAGAAATATTCCCTCGCCATACACATCAAGTGCCGGAAGCCAGTTCACACCGCCAGCCAGCGAAAGCGGCTGAATTCCGGGTGCGCCTTCGCTGCGAGGCTTCAGTCGTGAAAATCCGGCCAGTACGCGAGTCTCTCGCAACCGATGCACCAGACCGACGCCATCGATCCAAGGCGAAAGCGGTCCGTACGCGTCACCTTCAACCCAGTCGCTGACCAGTTCAATCTGCGTATTCGTATGCGAGCGACGGAGAAGTGCATACTCCTGCTGACGGAAGGTCTCCTCATCAGTCAGGGCCGAAACTGGGTCACCGCTGAGTTTCTGAGCTCCCAACTCGGCGAGACGGTCAGCAGGGACCATCGCCTGTTCAGCGACGAAGTCGATCCGCACCGGATCGAGTTTTCCGTCGGGAAGGCTGGAGCTCAGCGTAACCCAGTATTTCTCGAGCGCGTTGCGCACCCGCTCATCCGCATCTGAGAGCTTGTCGGGGATGAAAATCGAACTGACCACGAGAGAAAAATAGACGTTCGAGCCCCCCCGCTGGACACCTTTCAGCGGCTCGGTGCAGGCCACAGCGTCCTGGCCCAACCAAGGGCGTCCACCGCCGCAGACGACCTTCAGTACCTCCGGCTGCATAGCTCCAGCCAAGCTGCGCTTGCGTCCACAGCCGTCGCAGGACACCTGGATGCCCGCTAGGCCCGCTGACGACTGGCCGGCGCGAAACCGCAAAGCTGCAACGTCATCCGATCCACACTGGCAATTGATCCAACGTCGGAAGGGAAAGTCCTCAATATGACCATGTTCGCAAGCGGCAACGATCCGCACGGGAATCATCCGTCGACGACGGCCGCCAGTGCATGGGTCGCACCACGGACGATCGCCACTGAACAAGCCGGCCTTCGACATCCGCGTGCACTGCGGACAATAGTGCCAGCGGGGAAATCTCACGAACGGAATGCGACGCGGTCGGCCGTCCTGACCTTTGTGTTCGGGCGGTCTAACAAAAAAGGCCTTACCTAGCCGACGCTGCAGACGAGGTTCCTCGAGTCGCAAATGGTCAGGAATTTCCTGCCCGACGAACCACTCGTCCAGCCCTGCACACATCAGTGCTTCGTCCTGACGGAAATCACTGATCGCCCCGACCCCGAAAGGCGAGATCATCTGGGATCGCCTTAACGGTCTGGCGGGCATCGCCTGCCCCGGCGAGGCCTGACCCGACCTTCTGAAATTTCTGGCCATCATGTAGTCTCCGGTCCGTAGGCGCGCGTCACCCGGGCTTCGGATTCTGCGTCCACGCTGCGCATCGATGTCGGCGTCGGCCTCGGAATGACGTCTTCCCGGTCATGCCAGACCTGGCCCGCGGGAATCATCAACGGCAGACCGTCCTCACTTAGGAAGCCCCCATATCGATTGGGCTGGCGCGCGTCCCAATCATCGAAGAAGCAGTCTAGCACCTCGGTCGTGCGGTCCAGTTCCGCAGGCGACACTCGCTCGGCCCGTTTCAGGATGATCTCCCGGATACGCTCCCGAAGCGCCGGATCAGGCCCGTTCCCGGGCTTGTCGCGGAGGTTCGGCTCAAGGCAGCGAACGAGCGCGACCACGAGAGCATGAACGGCTCGCTCGTTTACTGGCAACGAAAATGGGGTGACGCTTGTGGGTTCGACGAACCTGTAGATGTTCTCGTGGTAGGCCCGGAAGCTCTCGAAGTGTGAGCGATCGCGCGGTTTGAACGGGTTGTAGTTGGTGACCACGAGCCCAGGCTTGTTCGGATCGCGGCCCACTCGGCTCGAGGCCTGAATGTATTCCGACGCGCCTTTCGGCTGGCCGACGATCATCATCAGGCTCAGACGCGAGACGTCGAGGCCCACCTGGATCATGTTGGTCGCAAAGCAGACGTCCACCGCGCCACGGTCGGGAATGCCCGTGAAGAGCCGCTCAAGTACGGCGGGAATGTCCTCGCTAGGTACCCGGCTAGTGAGTTCTGCCACTCGGTCTTCATCGACGTACCGGCGGGTCCGCGTGGCGGCCTCGGGGACATCGGTAATGCCCGCACGCCGCCAAACCCAGCGAAGATATTCCCGGATGTCGGCGTGGATCAGGGTCGAAGCTCGGCCCAATTCCCTCAGGCTGTTGAAATAGGTGACGAGCGTCCAGTAGGGGTCGACGGCATCGTCAGGCCAGTCCTGACGAAGACTGGCCGGGGCCTGTAGAAGCGCGGCCGTTAGCCGGATCTGGGCGACGATGTGGGACGACAGGCCAGATCCAAGCGCCCCAAGGTAGACGCGTCCTTTCAGATCAGAGCGTTCCTCGGCGAAGAAAGAGTCACCGGCACGCAGCGCCTGCGGCGGGAACAGGCGGGCTTCGCGGCCATAGAGCGCATGCACCTGATCAGCCGCGCGCGAAATCGTCGCTGTCGAGGCCACGATCTTGGGACTACGCAGCACGCCATTGCGATCCGGCCGGGTGCACAGGGCTTCAATCAAAGTCTCGTAGTGACCGACCATCGAGCCGAGTGGCCCGGAGATCAGATGCAGCTCGTCCTGGATGATGAGATCAGGCGGCGAGACGTCGGCATAGTCCAGCCCAAATAAGCTACGCGCCTGAGGCGTGAACGGCAGCATGGCGAACTTGTCGACCGTGCCGATGACCATCGTGGGGGGGCGTTCGTAGATCCGTTCATCAATGACCTCGAGCGGCAGCCCATCCTGACCGGAGAACTCGCAGCCCTCGTCGGGGCAGATAAAACGAACGGTTCCCTCTCGCCTTATATAGCCAAACACCGTTGGCAAGCGGTCCGTGCCGACGATCCGCGGGCCAATCTCGACGCCGCACCACGGACAAGACAGGACGACAAAAGGATTCTTCGGCTCGCCCCGATTGAGCGCTGTGAGGGCTTCGACCGCCTTGTTGTTCCGGTTCGGCGTCACGCTGCCGCCCAGCCACAGGCCGATGGAATAAGGCTCGCTTCCGAGCCGAGGCTCGCGGCGGCGCAGAAGTTCTAGAGCGCAGATCAGGGACGCGGCCCGCTGGAACTGTTGCGCGGTCAAGAGGCGGAGCGTGTAGCGCATCAGGATGCTCACGCCGCCGTCCGCCGGATCGTCCATCCGTCGTCGCAGCATCGTCCATGCCGCAAGCCCGAGATAGGCCTCGGTCTTGCCGCCGCCGGTCGGAAACCAGATGACATCAACCAGCTCGCGCTCATGATCGGCGGGGTCGGCAACGCCAGAGAGATTCATCAGAACGAAGGCGAGCTGGAAGGGGCGCCAGCGAACGTCATCCGCGTAAGCCGGCGTCGTGTAGGGCCGCTCGGGCGTAAAACCGGAGCCGGCGCCGCGCACCCAGCCCCGTCGGAGCGCCTTCTCCGCGGAGAGCGCATAGTGGGCGCGCTGTTCCACCATCGCCCGGTTCATCCACCGGAACGCCGTCATGGCGTTGCCGTCACGGCCGAGAAAGTCGATCCCGCGTCTTATTCGGAGCAACGCCTCTTGGCATTGCTCCAGATGCCGTCGCGCCGCCCCCTCCAGCCGCTCGCCGAGACGTAGGCTCGGCAAGCTGTCGCGCTGGTCCCGAATCCACGCCTCATAAGCCCCCGCAAGCTTGTGACAGGAAGCCAGTATTTCCGGGTCTGGCGCCCGGGATAGATCCAGCATCGACAGGTTGACGCCGTCGAGCGCAGTCCGGGGTAGCACCGGAGCCTGCTCCACCGTCGGCATCGTCTCGGTCATCACACGGGCAGCGAGTTCGTCGACGACCTCCCAGTCCGCTGCGCAGCCGTGGCCCACGGCCCACGTCGGACGGTCCCGGTATAGAAGCTTGAGGCCCAACTCTTCGTCGTCCAGCTCCTCGTCAGGACGACCGGGATATGGGGCGAACGCACTGCGCCCTTCCGGCCGGATTTCGAGACCGCACTGGAAGAAACATTCCTCGTCCGAGATGAACCCGCCACCGGCTTTGCGAGCATTGAGCAGTGTCACCGTAATGAGCCGATGACGACCGTCCCGCCAAGGTCGGTCGAGAACCAAGATGGCCGGTTCGTCTGGGCCCGAGCCTTCGTCTCGCAGCGAAACTACCCGCCCAGTTCGAGGCGCGATATGAAGCGTTCGCTGGCCCGGGGTCCTGAACCAAGGGCGTCCGGGATCATCGTGCAGCTCTGGCAGATCTTGCTGTGCATAGGTGGCCCAACGGGCGACGACCGTCAGGCCGTCCGTGGTATCAGCCAGAAAGCTGACGCCCATGCTGCCCGGCACGAAAGAGTTCAGCGCCGGCGCCTCGTCATCTTCGTCGCTCTCATCGGCGCCGTCTGCGGCGACATCAACGACCGGCGGCGCATCGACGGGATCCTCGTCTTCAATGAGCGGCGCATCCTCACCGCTATCGAGCAAACCCGAGTAGGTCATGCCGTTCGGGAACAGGATGCCGGCTCCGTAACGCGTCCGGGGACGATCGGCGGTCGCGAGGATTTCCTCTCCGTTCAGCTCCGAGCCGGGCCCATGCCATTGGAGCGCTGGCCTTCCAGCAGCTGGTCCAACCAGCTCGTCGCGCAAGGCGCGAATGACATGGTTTCTGACCTCAACCGCCGACATTAGACCCGTTCCCGTTCAAAGGAGGCGGACAGGTTGGCGCGGGTCCGGCGATCCAGTTCACCACGGGCCTGCTCTGGGAGAACAAGGATAAGCCGCGTGCGCGCCCGCGTCATGCCGACGTACAGAAGCGCGTCGCTCTCGGGATCCGGTTTCGGATCCAAGTCGACGAGAACCACCGCCTTGCTCTCCAGACCCTTGAATGCATGGACTGTCGAGAAGGCGACTCCGGATTTTGCCTTGCGCTCATCGCGGTCTATTATCTGAAAGCCGCCCAAGCTGCTGACCCCGGCGAGCGCCGAAGCATCCCGACGCCGGGACGACAAAATGACGATGTCCTCGGCCGACAGCCCTTCGGCGCGTAGAGCCTGCAGCGCGCGATCGATCGATTGTCGGGCCTGACCTTCAGCAAAGAAGACCCTGTCTACCGCCGGACCCTCGGGAGCATCGGCGACCGCGCGGATTTCATAGGACCCTGTCAGGAGTTCCGTTTCAGCCGTTATCCGCCGCGTGTTCCGACAGTTTATGCGGAGCGGCAAGCTCGCGCCGCCGAGCCGTTTGCGCACCTGGGCGCGGCCCTTTTCGGGATCGCCATAGAGCGCTTGCCGGCTGAAATCGGCGAACAGGCAGATGCGGGGCTCGCCGGCGGAGCCGTCCGTCCACTGCTCTGCAAGCGTCAGCAAGGCATCGGCCGGAAAGTCCTGAGCCTCATCGATAATGACCGTGTCGAACCGTTGAGTTCCGGCCGAAACGGCCAAGGCCGCGGCCTCGTACCACGCCGGGCCAAAACCTTCGCCGGTCGCCAGCCCGCTAGCCTCCACCGCCGGCCGCAAGAGGCGGTGCAGATTACCTGCGACGATCCGGCCCGGTCCAAGGGCTTCGGCCCGGCTTTCCAGCCAAAGTCCCAGCTCCCGATTAAAGCAGGTCAGGAGAACGGAACGGCCTCGCGCGGCCAGACGGCGCGCCAGCTCCACGGCAAGAACCGTCTTGCCAGTGCCTGCCCCTCCGTGAATCACCGCCGTTTCGTTATCGAGAACGTGGTCCAGAACCTCGTATTGTTCGTCCGTAAGGGCGAGAAGTCGGCGTTCCGCATCCCACAGGGTAGTCGCCAGTGTCTCCACGCGATCGAAGTCAGGCCTCAGGAACTTGCGGATCGCGTCCAGCACCGGCGGAGTAGGCGCGCCTTGCTGCGCGACGGCCCGGACCAGCGAAGGCGACGCCGCAAGTCGTTTCCCTACACCCGGTTCAAGCTCGTTGCAGTCGAGCAGCTCTCCCCGGATAAAGTCCGTTGATGCTGGCGGGGCGAAGGTGTCCGTGAAGACCACCATCCAGCCGAGCGGGCAACTGGCCTCTGCCGAGCTGCGGCCAAAGCGGGCCTCGAGAGCGGTTCGAACCTTGTGCATCGCCTGTTGTGCCTGAAGGAACGGCGAGCGCTTGAGGGCAAAGGTGTTTCCCTGCCGATCGGTTGAAGACCACTCGCCATCCTTGCAGCGGATCCCGCCACCCTTGACCTCAATGCAGAGCAACCCCTGGCCAGGAATCAGAGCGAGAAAATCCACCTCTCCGAAGTGGCCCGTATAGCTGCTCGAAAGTCCTTGGGAATGGAAGATGGTCCAAGCGCGTGTTGCTGGATCAGCCTTCAAGATTTCGAAAACCCGGCGTTCGGAAAGGGGCGCGTCGGTCGAACACGCGTCAGGTATCATTCGTGCCATCAGGTGTCGTCTCCGAGCAGAGTTGCGAGAAGTTGTTGCGAAAGCAGACGGCTACGCCAGCTGTCTGAGTCCCAACGAAGTCTGTTGATCTGGGTGTAGGGCCAAGGCTCAGCCGGCCCGATCGACTCGACTTCCAGCAACCACACCACACCCCAAGGAAGCATGATCGGGGTCTCGTAGTCTGAGTGCTCGACAAGCGACCCGCCACAGGCGCGGGTCAGGGCCTCGGTCAGGCTGAAGCCCGCGCGGGTATGAAGCGCGCGAAGGGTCTGAATCGCTTTGATGCATCCGGTCCAGCGGTCGGTATCGGGGCTTCCGCCAAGCGTGATGGCGATCGCAGGCACGGTTGATTCTTCGTCATGCGGGCCAATCGGAGCCTCTTCGCTGATCCAGTGGCGGATGGCGGCCACGCCGCGCTTGACGCCGTGGAGGGCGAGCCGGGCGCGAAGCTGATCGACCGAGGCGCTGCTGCCGATGAGGGCGTCGCGCCAAACAGCAGCCTGACGCCGCAGATCAGCGTAGGTCGACTCGCCGACGAGAGATTCCGCCATGTCCCGAACGATGTCCCGATCGGCCCCTTCACGGACGATCACCAGATCTCCGATCTCAAGACCGTCGCCGGGCGCAGGAGAAACCTGCAGGCCCTCTCGAGACGGGCGGACCATCGTCATGGTCCGCTCAGGCGTGATGGCCATCCAGCTCTGGCCCGCGAAACGGCAAAGGCGGGCATCCCGGGTTTGCTCCCCGGTGGAGGCCGGTGGCCGTCTGACAGGTCGCGACAGGATGGCTGCAGGATCGATGACTGGCGGAGCCTCGTCCGCCGCGTCTGGCGCGGTCGTCGACACGGACGGCGCACAGTGCGGTCGAAGGAACGGGTAGCGCTGGCAAGCAGAATCGTCAGGCGACAGGCGACGCCGGATCCGATCCCTCGCCGCGAGCCGGTTCCGATACAGCTCGACTTCGTGTTGATAGCCGAGGAACATCAGCTCCTGCGCCGGCCATGGATCGATCAGGCGAGCAAACGCTTCGCGCCGCATCATGGACAGGACGTTTAGACGCGAGAAGGGCTCATGCTCCGCCACTGCAGAGGGTGTCAGGCAAGGAAGGGGCAGATCGAGGGATTCGAGAAAGCTTGAAGCGATAGCGGCGGCCCGGCCGTGGCCGGCGACAATCGCCTGTCGGAATTGCGGGGCGCGGGCAGCGGCCTCGGCCAGATGGAACACGCACTCGCCTTTGGGCGTCATCAAGAGGCGGTTGGATGACAGCGCGAACCGGTCAAGCGCCGCCCGACAGGTCTCGGCCGCCTCGACCGCTGCCGGACCGGCGACCGATCTCAGACGGGGCAGCCGACCGTGAAGTTCGCGGAAGGCCTCTTCCAAGCCGGCGATCTCTTTTTCCTGCGGCGCCGCGAGCCAGTCCGATGCATCGAAGAATGCGCCCCGAAGCGCCTGGATGCAGGTCGCTACGTCGTCGTCCTCCAAGGCTTCGTCCCCGGCGGCCTGACCCAACCGGTCGAGCGCAATGAATGCGGCCCTTAGATTCGGGCTCTTCTGGTCGAGGACGCCCGGGGACCTGGTCTCCCAACGGCTCGCATCTGAAGTTCGGTCAAGCGCGACAAGACCGGTGGGAGCGGCGCCAAGGTTCTGCGGCTCCAACACGTCCCAGCCGCCCTCCTTTAGGGGCGCCAGATCATCACGCCGCCGGGGCGAGGCCAAGAGCAGAAAGCGATGGCGCGCGGCGATCATCTCGACCGCCGAGCGGTCCGCGAGAGCGTCGGCGGCGCGGACCGAGATAAATACGAGCGGCTGATCCGCATTCCGCGCAGACAGCCGGTTGGCTACCTGATGATTGCGGGCGACGGCAATCAGCGGGGCGCCCGCGGCCCCCGCGGGTGTGGTGACGAACACGTCTCCGTCTTCGTCCACCTGCCCTCTCACGAGCCCGCCGCTGATCGTCGCTGCAGTCGTCCCGGAGGCTGGCGCGTAGCCCGCCTCTTCTAGCGCTGCATCGAATGCCGTCCGTTCGCCGATCAGGACAATAGCGAGCGAACCAAGCGCGGGGTTGCCGCATGTTGGGACGCCCGTGAACGCATCCCAGCTGTTGGGTGTCGGGGACGTCCAGTTTGCCTTGTTCGACGCGCCCATCGGGCGAAGCCGATACGTCGGCTGGAGACGCCAGGCTTCGCGCGCCGGTGACCAGACTCGCGCGGCCGAGCGGGCAGCGCCGACTTGGATCGGATGCAGCCAGAACCCACCGTTTTCCAGTCCGCCGAAGAGGTAGACGCCGGCGTCCGGGAGAACCCAGACCCGGTCGCCTTCAGACAGTTGATCGAGCATCTCCTTCGGAGATCTTGTCACGCTCGGCACTTGCGTGCGGGCACAGAGAATCGCGGCCATGGAAGCAGCCGTCTCAGCGTGGGGTGCGATCAGTACCGCCGGTCTGTCGCGGGCGCTGAGACCAAGTTCGCAGATCAGAGACAGGAGCGGAGGCGCCGCGGTCGCGATTTGACCGGGCCGGCCTACCGCCGCCCAACGCGGGCTCTTCCCGCCTTCCAATTCATCCAACACTTCTGTCCCCGACGCCTCCCCAAGCGTTGTATTCTCAGCCGAATAGCTGTCGCTTACCACGACCCGAATTGTACATGCACCACTCAGTATACTCACAGCGCTGCACGTCAAAATCGGACGCACCCTCTGTCCCAGCGCGCGATGGGCGTGGGCCGGATTCGAAAGTGTCACGCTTTCACCAACCGGGACAGATTCTCGAGGTAGACTAACCGCTCGGCATGGGGCGCACTCATTCGAAGATACTGAACGACCCACCATGTTTTCACTTGGCAGGCCTTTGAGACCGCGGCTGGGCCGAGCCGATGCGCGCTGTCGCGCAGAGCCTCGGCGTCTCGACTTGGGCCCGGCCAAGGCTTGCCGCGCCGCCGGTATGCCCACCGCGCCATGCGGCTGATGGGAATGGCTACGAAGCCTCGGCGAGGGGCGGCGGCTCATCTTGCGGCGGTGGTTCGACCGGCGTTTCAAGATATAGGCGAGACCGTCTGATCACAGCGGCCAGCGTCAAACCGTTGTCCAACGCACCCGGGAACTGGACCGTCTGACGTATCCAAGCTTGGACACTTCGGTCCAATCTGAGCAGCCTCTTTCGGTCCTTCGCGCGCTTGGCGTCGTCGATATCGATGATCGTCTTGCCTACGAACTTTGCGATCCGGTCGGAACCAAGCTTAATCTTCAGCGTCTTTCCCTGCCGCCGGTAATCCCGACCTGCGAAACTAAACCACGCAGTGGCGAGTCCGGTGCGGGTGCGGCGGGTGAGCTCGCTGATCACGTCAGAGCCGAAGCATGCTTCGGCCTCCGACGCGAGGGCGTCACGAACAGACTGCTCAATGCCGGGGTCTCTGAGCAAAATGATCAGGTTGTCACCATACGTGGCGATACGGGCATCCGGAGATGCCGCTTCCACCCTTCTGATGATCCTCCCAATCACCCGTTCAGAGGCAACGGATGATGCAGCCGAGCCCTGCGGGATACCCCGCTTGGGCGAGCTCACCTGGGCGACTTCCTCCTTCAACATAGGAGTGAGACCACCGGGGGTCCTCTTGAGATAAAGCGCATTGTCCATTGGACGGAAGAGCACTTCCTCCATGACCCGTCCCGATAAGGGCAGGCCGTCAGCAACCGCATCCCGCAGGACCCGGTTGAAGCACGATGGAATGTCGGTGGTGATCACCACCTGAGCCTGAGCGATTTCCTCGCCCAGCCATTCCTCAAATCCGTTTCGTCCACCAGCGGACATGAACTGCGTCGGCTCATGCCGGGTGAGAGCCGTGGCCACGTCCATCACCAGACGCTGCCGGGCGTGGTCAAGAACATGAAACGTGAAAATCCACCTGAGCCCGCCACCGAACTTCTCCTTCGGGATGGCCTTGGCCCTCGCGACGGCCGGGGTCCAAACGTCCACCAGCCCAAGGCACTCGACCAAGGCAACGGCCATCTCGTTGGCCTTCTTCACCGACTTGAACTTCCGTTCAGCGGCCATGGCTAAACAAGCCAGCCGGGCCGACGGGCTTCTCATGTATCGGCGGCTCAGGCGTTTGGCTCGACGCGGGCTCTCTGCGTTAGTGATGGCCGCGAGCATCTTGGTCCGGCGCACACGAACTTCGCGCATCATAGAGACGGCCCGCCCGTGATCGGTGGCGCTGATTGGCTGGTCCCACCGCCGAGGCCAAGTTGAAGGGCTTGTCGCAGTCATAACCGATCCATTCCTGCTTTGGCTGAAAGTGCCGACAGAGCGGCGGCGCATTTTTGGTGGCGAGACGAACGTCGGTGAACATAGGGGCGTTCACAGGCCGCCTCCGAGAGCGTGCGGACCGGAAGCATTTCATCTAGCTCGGCCCCACGGTTGAGCAGCCGACGCAGTCGGCCATAGGTCCAAGGACGGGCCGGACGGGGTCCATCATCAGCTTGATTAAGGGCTGTGACCAAGGCCGCTATCTTGCGGATGCCTCGCTCCTGTAACCGCCGTATCGCAGGCCCGTGCTCGTACACGGCAATGTCGAGCTTGGAAGTTCGGACTGGCATCACCGCCCCCTCATCCGCTCGGGCACCTGACTTTCGATCCAGGTATCGAGTACGGACTGACGGTACCAAGCCCGGCGTCCCAGCCTGACGAAGACCGGCCCCAGACCGCTGGTGGACCAATGAGCCAAACTGGAGACGGAAACCCCCAGATAGGCCGCCGCCTCCTCGCGGGTGAGTAGTTCGGGGTCATTTGGGCGACCAGAGGAGGTCGGAGGCGACAAGGTCGCTTTGATCGATACAGACATCACGATTATCCCATGCGCCAAACGTGCGCAGCAAAACTGAAATGAGGGAATCTCGGGCCCCATCACAGATGCGATGAGATGCCGATAAGTGGGTCACACTCACAGGGTGTGCCGTTGCGTGATGCTGAGGGCGCTCAGGCCCTTTGATCGAGTGAAAGAATGCAGAGCGACCCAACGCGTGTCAATCACCTGCTTCATCTTATTTTTGCTTGTCCTAGAGATGCAGTGTATTGACACGAATGGATCGGTATCAACTTCACTGCGTGCCCTTTCCCACTCTATAAGGCAGCCTCATTGCTTGAACTGCGCTTGCGCAGATTTCCAATGACGCGCCTTCGCCGTAGCCATCACTCACGTTCTGACCCGCGTGTCCGATAACTCGGTCAATGACGTATTGGGGAAGCAGAGCGTTCCGGAAAGCGTCTTCGGCCGTATGGCGGAAGGAATGAAAAACCAATGCGGGGTCCTTCAGCCCGACCTTGTCGAGTAGTCGCGCGAACCATTTCGAGAAGACCGTCGAGGGCTGGCCATCGGCGCCATATCCGACCTGCCAAAAGACCCGCTTGTGAGGCCGCTTGTCCCGAAGCCGCCGCCGCATGAAGTCGCCAAAGCCAATATCCAAGACGTCCTGATGGATCGGCACACGCCGCACTCCGGCGTGCGACTTCACCATTTTTTCCTCGCCAGTCCCCCGCTCGGCGGACCCTTCCTCCGTGATCACGAGATGGGGGACAGGGTCGTCAAGCCTGACGTCAGCAAGGTGAAGCTGGACCAGCTCGCCGAGCCGAGCGCCGGTGTAATAGCCAAGGATCGGGATCCAGAAGTATGCGTCCTTGTTGACGAGCGTGCCGGGTTCGAACCGTCGCTTCGCGGCCTTCATGCCTGTGAACACAGGCGCGGCGAAAATCCGCTGAAGCTCCTCCGCCGTGAACGGCCGGCGTGACTTTACGCCTTTGGCTTTCTTGATCCGAGGCAAGCGAACGTCTTCGGCCGGATTGCTGGAAATGTATCCCTGCTGACCCTTTGCCCACTGGAAGAACGCCCGGCATGGATTGAAAAGATTTTCGACGGTGGTTGCGGAAATGCGGGTGTCCTCGTTGGCCGTTTGTCGAGCCAGAAAGCTCTCCCCGCCGGCCCTCATTGACCGGGGGCGAAGACGACGCAGGGCATCGCGGTAGCTCACAATCTGCTGTGCGGTGATCGCTGAGATCGGCGTCTTGGCACCGAGATGCTCACGGAGGTAGCCCAGTTGGCGGGTGCGTCCCTTCCAGGTTTTCGGCGACCACATCTTCTCGCCCTCCCCCAAATAGACATCCAACGCCTCGCCAAGGGTCGGCCCGAAGACCGGCATGGGGCTCCGCTCAGGTGGGGCGAATGGGACCGAACGAAGGCCGGCCTTCTGAAATAGAGGATCGACCGGCTGGTACGGCAGCAAGCGCTCGGAGAGACGGAAGATCACAAGGCGGTCGCGCTCGATTAGCGCCCGGGCCACCCCGTCGTGCATGTCGTCCAGCACGTCTTGCGGGAGGTCTGCGACTGCTACGCCAGCTTTCGCTAGGAGTTGCAGGACCTCTCCGACGACGGGATACCGATACTCCCCTGTTTCTCGCTGAACTTCGAGGTCCGAGATGGCCTCTTCTGTGATGTGAGCCACATACTCCAGCTCACGCGCACGGTCCGCTGTCTCGAAGCGGCGGCCGCTGTTGGCCGTCCGTTCGAGGTCACTGAATCGATCTACGATCATCGCACCAATGCGATCCTTGGTTAGCTCAGCTGCCCTAGCCATCTCAAAAACCTCCAACACTCGCGCGGCGTATTTCAGCGCAAGCGGACGGGCTTCAGCGAAAGTGTGGACGTGAAGGGATCGTCGGACCTCGCGCAAACCCACCCGTAGACGAAGATCGTCGGGCACCCGCACGCGCAGATGAAAGGTGCCATGACGTCGTTGCAGATGCGGTACACGGCTTCCGCTATTGGCGGCGCGTCCCATCCCTAAACTCGATGCCATCGAGCCGCCCGACACGTGGTCTCGGGCGAGGGTTCGTGTACCACGCGCGTGTACCAAATGGTGGACGAGCGAGGCAGACCGGTAGCACGCCCCCTGAAATCCTTGAGAGATCCGGGAGGCTGGCGGAGACGGAGGGATTCGAACCCTCGGTACCCCTTACAGGGTACGACGATTTAGCAAACCGTTGCCTTCAGCCACTCGGCCACGTCTCCGGCAGGCGCCGTCGATAGCCGAGCCGGCGCGGGTGCGCAACAGGCTGTTCGATGGCGAAAGCGCATATGCGTTAACGGGACAGTCAGCCGCCTGTGGTGTGGTGTGCGCCATCGTCGACAGGAAGCCGCCCTGCCTCATGCCCCGCCGCCTTGCCACTGCCATCGCTGATGACCGGACCGGTTCGACAGGGGAGCTGGACGCCGCAGGCCTGCAGGCGCTGGCGCGGGCGTCGCTGACGGGCGACCCGTCGGCGGAAGAGGCCGCGGGGCACAAGCGGGGCCCGTTTCGCCCGGGCGTCTGGCTGAATGCGCGCGAGCGGGCGCGGGCGCGCCTGTCGGTTCACTATTTTCATGCGATCGACGGTCTGGTGGTCGTGATCGTCACCCTGCTGAGCCTGTTCCTGCTGACACCGCAGGGTCTGGCTCAGGCCAGGGTTGGCAATGTCCTGCCGGTGATTCTCGGAGCGGTCGTCACCCTTGGCCTGATGCGCTCCATCGACATCTACCGCTTCGGCAGGGATACGTCCGGCATCATCCATCTCGGGACGGTCGGCGCCCTGGTAATGACCGGCGCGCTGGTCGCGGTTGCAACCGGGCTGGTTCTGGGCGGCACCAACGCCGCGCTATGGCTGGTCTGGCCGGCCCTCCTGCTTGTCAGCCTGTATGGCCTGCACCTGTGCTGGCTGGAGTTGATCCGGCGCATGCGGACCACCGGGGCCCTGACCCCCAATGTCGTTCTGGTCGGGGCGACGAAACATGCCGAGGCCATGATCCGCGAAGCGATGCAGCGGCGCGATCTCAATATCATCGGCGTGTTCGATGACCGGATGGCACGGTCGCCGAAAGCGGTCGAAGGGGTGCCGGTGCTGGGGGACAGCGAAGCGCTGATGTCGCACCGCATCCTGCCCTATGTCGACCGGGTGGTGCTGGCCATCGACCCGAGGGCCGAGGAACGGGTCCGCGACCTGACCCGCCGTCTGGGCGCCCTGCCCAATCCGGTCAGCCTGCTGGTGGATACCGCGGACGGCAAGCTGCGCGCGGCGGCCATGGACCGGCTGGCGCGAACCCGCCTCGCCCGCCTGAACGGACCGGTCGACGACGACCGCCGCGCTTTCAACAAGCGCCTTCAGGACATGATTATCGGCGGCATCGCCCTGATCCTGTTGATTCCGGTCATGGCTGTCATCGCCGTGCTGGTGAAGATGGACAGCCCGGGGCCGGCCTTCTTCCGCCAGCGGCGCCACGGCTTCAATCACGAGGAAATCGTGGTGTGGAAGTTCCGGACGATGAAGCAGGAGGCGGCCGACGCCACCGCCAGCCGTCAGGTCACCCATGACGACGACCGCATCACCCGTCTGGGCAAGGTCCTGCGCTCGACCAGCCTCGATGAGTTGCCGCAGCTGCTGAACGTGCTGAGGGGCGAGATGAGCCTGGTCGGCCCCCGCCCCCACGCCATCGGCATGAAGACCGGCCAGGTCGAGTCCGCCCGACTGGTTGCCGACTATGCCCACCGCCACCGGATCAAGCCCGGCATGACCGGCTGGGCCGCCATCAAGGGCTCGCGCGGGCCCCTGCACACGGCCCAGGACGTGCGGCGCCGCGTGCAGCTGGATGTGGAATATGTCGAGCGGCAGTCGTTCTGGATGGACCTGTGGATCATGATGGTCACCGTGCCCGTGCTGCTGGGCGACCGGCTGGCCGTCCGGTGATCGGCGGGTCCTGATGTTCTGGCGCGGCGTCTGGGGCTAT
>JGI24659J20068_1000087_pt1 | contig 28827 bp, 22 predicted proteins | sample MalvirmetaMSP131_FD_20068 | JGI IMG/M metagenome (IMG submission 20068) | reverse complement strand
TCGCATTCAATCCATTCGGGATCGAAAACCTGCAAGAGCTCATCGAAATGGACCGTGATCGCGACCGATGACCTCGCCGCGGCCTACGCCGGATGCTTACGGATCAAAGCCAACACGGCCCGTTGTCGGCATTCTTCGTGCAGTGTCTGGCGTAGGGATTGCGTCGAGAATATCCGTGATGCTTGCCGGAAAAATCGCGGCGCACGCGGGTGACTCTTAACCGGTATTCAGATGGCTTCACCGGCAGGGTTTAAGCCGTGACGTTATTTAACATAACGTCACTTCGGCACTTTAGATTTTCAAACATACGCCCCACCCGTATCAACCTCACAAACAACGAAACCCACAAAACAAAAAAACCGCAGCATTTCCGCCGCGGTTTTCCATCTAACGTCTGATCTTATTCAGGCGATGGCTGCCTTGATCTGGTCGGCGAGCGACATGGGATCAAAGGGTTTGCTGATCACCTCTGTCGCGCCGATGCCGCGCAGTTCTTCCAGCTCGTTCGGTTGGGCACGGGCGGTCATGAAGATCGCGGGCACATTTGCGAAATCCGGATTCTCGCGCAGTTTCTCAAGCGTTTGACGGCCGGTCATGCCGGGCATCATCATATCCAGCAAAAACCGTCGGGGATATAGTCCAGCGTCTTTTCAAGCGCCTGTTCGCCGCAATCGCATTGCTCAACCACGAAATCACCCGACAGTTCGAGTGACATTTTGGCGATTTCGCGAATATCGGCGTCGTCTTCTACGTGAAGCAATTTAATCATACGGGACTCTTATCCAACGTTCTCTAGTCTTTCAAAATCATTCTCTGGCCCAGAATGGCGCGTTTTGACAGGTAAAGTGAAGGTGAAAGTTGTTCCCCGCCCTTCTTTACTGACAAAATCGATCGTACCACCCAAACCTTCAACAATTGCTTTACAGATGCTCAGCCCCAAACCGGTACCGCCTTTGGTCGCCCGGTCGGAATTCGCCATATCTGCAAACCGCTGAAAGATCTTATGCTGGTCTTCGGGCGCAATGCCCATACCCTCATCGCGTACAGACACACATACGTTTTCGGGCGTTTTTTCGACGGAGATCTCCACCGTGCCGCCCGGCTTGGAAAACTTCGCAGCATTCGACATCAAGTTGGTTAAAACTTGAATGATACGGTTGGCGTCGGTCTCGATATAGGTGGGCGTATCCACCCCGTGGCATTTGATCTGCAAGCCGAACCGCTGATGGGCGGTCGCATTGGCGCGCAGGGATTCGGCCACCAGTTCTGACAGGTCGGCGGTTTCCAGTTCGAAATCCAGACGCCCGGAGGAGATCTTCTCCATGTCCAGGATGTCGTTGATGATCAGGACCAGACGATCGGCATTGCGATGCGCGATCTCCAGCAAGCCCTCGGCCTTGGGCGGCAGCTGGCCCGCGGCTTTCGACAACAGCAGCCCCATCGACCCTTTGATCGAGGTCAAGGGCGACCGAAGTTCGTGGCTGACCATAGAGATAAAATCCGCCTGCAGCCGCTCTTGTTCAAGCCGTTCGGTGATATCGTGCAGCATGATCAGCAGACGCCCGTCGACTGTCCCCTTGTTGAGCCACTTGATCGACCCTTCAAAGTTCGTGCCCGATATCGTCGCGTTGAACGTCATATAGGTGTCGCCGATATCCATCATCCGCAGACAGGCGTCGAGCACATCCTCGCAGCCGCGCTCGGCCGCCATATCGCGCACCGTTTGCCCGTTCTTGGGCCGCGTCGACCAGCCGAACCGTGCCTTGGCGGCAAGGTTCATATAGCGCAACTCAAGGTTGTCTTCGGACACGATCCAGATGTCGTCGCGCAGCTCGTGCAAGGTCATCGCCGTGTCGCGCCGCGCGATCAGCTTGGTGGTAGAGGTGATGTCCGTCCGCGCCGAGATCGACCCGATCCAGCGGCCATTCGCATCCAGCAACGGGGTCACTGTCGTCTGTGTCACGCAGTTTGACCCGTCGCGATTGCGCAGCGTCGTTTCACCCTGCCAGCTTTTGCCCTGCCGCAGCAGATCGCGGATTTCAGTGGCGGTGGTTCTATTGTCCTTGGAATACAGCATCGCGACCGGTTTGCCGATCAGCTCTTTGCGGGTATAGCCGGTTGCCTCGAGCAACAGGTCGTTCACCTCGACCAGCAGGTTATCGGTGTCGACCACGTTTACCATCGTGTGCATCTTTAGAACACGCAGCTGTTGGGCGACGCTGTCATCAACCGTCGCACGCGCCGGCGTGGCCCGCACATTCGCGGCGATCAGCGGCACCAGACTGGCAATGGCGATGGCCCCGATAACCGGAACGGTTTGCGCCGGTGTGCCCGACAGCAGCGCCGAGGTCGCGGCGTACCACCCCCCAGCCAAGGCCGATCCGGCGACGAAACCGGTCGCACTATGGCGCTTCTTTCCGTTCCAAGACATATCGCGTCCTTACTTACAAAAAGAAGGCACCATCCCTAGCCAAGCACCCTCTCCATCCCTTGCGCCATCATAGACAAAAGTATCTAGACATTTTTAAGGCGATTTTTAGCAACTTTAGAAACAACCATAAGGAGATCAACTCGCTCTTTGTGTCGGACCTACAATACTTTCGATAATGTGGTTCAGGTCGGTCTGAGACTTCACCAGATGGGTGCCCACCCGACTATCCTTCTCGCGCGCCGCGTCAGAGGTCAGCCCGACCACCCGCGCCGTTGGCTGAAGCTCGGCGATATCGTCCAGGACGGCGGCGGCGTCGCCATCTGGCACGGTCCAGTCAAGGATGATCACATCCAGCGGCCCCGCGCTCAGCGCTTCGTGGACCTCGTTCAGCCGCGTGACGTTATGGACATCGGCAAAGGGTCTCAGCCCTTCGCGCAGCACCTCTGCAAATTCTTCGTCATCCTCAAGGTGCAATACCCTAAGGTTGTCCTTCGTACCGTCGATCACTTCGAACGTGCGGGCATCGGGCAGCACATCATACCCTTCGGCATCGGTGGCCAGCGGACAGGTGAACCAGAAAACCGTGGTCCCGCTGGGCTTGCTTTCAAAGCCGATGTTGCCGCCCTGACGCCAGACGATCTGTCGCGTGATATTCAGCCCAAGGCCCGTCCCGCCCTTGGCCCGCGTGTCCGATCCATCGGCCTGAGAAAACGCCTGAAAAATCCGGTTCTTGAAATTCTCGGGCACGCCGGGGCCGAAGTTCTGAACGTAAACAATCGCCATGTCGCCAATCGTCTCGGCCTTGATCGTGACGTCGGTGCCTTCGGTCGAGTACTTGCACGCATTCGACATCAGGTTCGCCAGCACCTGCATCATCCGTGACCAATCGGCGGTTACATTGATGTCGGTGTCGGGCAGATCCATCACCAGTTTGGTGTTATGGGTGACGGCAAAGGGCATCATCTCTTGCACGGCCGAAGAGATGACCTCGTTCAGGCTCATCGGGCTGAGGTCAAACTCGATCTTGCCCGACGATATCTTTTCGAGGTCGAGAATATCGTTGACGATGGTGGTCAGACGGTCGGCGTTGTTGCGCGCGATCTCGATCAGGCGCAGCGCCGAGGCAGGCATGGTATCACGCGCCGACATCTCGATCAGGCCAAGCGCCCCCTTGATAGAGGTCAGCGGCGTGCGCAATTCATGGCTGACGGTGGACACGAATTCATTCTTGATCTCGTCGATCTTCTTCTGGTCGGTGATATCGTTGACCTGCGCGATAAAGACATAGGCCCCTTCGTTTTTGTCGAAGGTCCAGGTGATGTTGAACAGCCCCCACCGCTGGCCGCCGTCCTTATGCAGGATCGGATGTTCGCCGCGATAAACCTCGTTCGACCCGCTTTCGGTGAACTTGGTCACGATATCACGCATCAGCTTCACATCTTCCTCGGGGATGATCTGCGCAAGGTTGAACCGGTCGGTCATTACCTTTTGCGAATATCCCGTCAGCTCGCACATGGCGTTGTTCACGCTGGTGAACTGTCCGTTGCTGTTCAGGGTCGCCATGCCAACGGGGGCCGCATCCAGCACGGTGCGGAATCGCTTCTCGCTCGCCTCAAGCGCGTTGCGGGCGTGACGCAGCCCGGTAATGTCGCTTTGCGTCCCGACCATCCGTATCGCCGACCCGTCGTCGGCGCGATCCACGACCACGGCATCCGACCGCATCCAGCGCCAGCTTTCGCCGAACTGCATCCGGTATTCGGTCCGCGACCGTTCTGCCTTGCCGGTGATACAGTGCTGATCCGCCTCGATCAGACGGGGCAGATCGTCGGGGTGGATACGGCTTAGGAACTCTTCCTGCGTATCCTCGACCTCCGGACCGACCTCCATGATCTTGCGCCACGTCGGCGAAACCACCGATTTGCCCGACATCAGGTCGATCTCGAACACGCCAATTTCTGACCCCGCGAGGGCATGGTCATAGCGTTCCTTGATCCCGGCCAGTTCCCCGACGGCCCCGACCTCGACCGATACATCCCGCACAATAGCGGTGATGCGTTTGACGCCATTCAGCGTTTCCCATTCGTTATAATGTAGATCAAGGTGCAGCGTGGATCCGTCATGTTTGGTGCCCGTGGCGTTATAGCCTGCCTCTGCGGGCAGCCACCCCGCCTCTGTCACGAATTTCTTCAGGGGCAACCCGCCCATCCCGTCTTCATGCTTGTCGAAAATCTCGAGCGCGGCGTGGTTGGCAAACAGGATCTCGCGGCGTTCATCCAGAATGAAGATGCCCACGACACTGTTCTCGATGATCGACCGGTTTTCCTCTTCGCGGGCGCTGATCTGCTGTTCGCGCAGCGCGGCCACCTCGGCCAGAGAATCCCCGCGTTGGCGAATAGCGCGCAGCACCACGATCAGCATCGCGGTCAGGGCAATCCCTGCGATCAGCGCAAGCAGCGGCGTGCCACCGGGGAACAACGCCTCGAACAAGGGGGTGCTTTCATATTGGACGGTCCAGGTCCGTCCGAAGAATTCGGTGGTATAGACCTCACTATACTTACCCGCCGCATGTTCGTGATCCTGGCTGGCATAGATCAGAGCCTCGGGGTCGGTCGTGTCGCCGTCATAGACGTGGAAATCATACACATTGTTCTGGTTCGGCGTCAGATCCTGCAACAGGTTGCGGCCGATGAACGGCGCATAGACCCAGCCGCGAAACGTCCCCTCGCGCGGGCCGGAGGCATAGAACAGCGGGCGCAGCAGCAAGAATCCCGGTTGCTTCATCGCGTCCTGCACCAGCAGGATGCGCGGAGTCAGCTGCGGGGTGTTGGTTTCGCGTGCCCGATCCGCCGCCTCGCGCCGCCCTTTTTCAAAGCTGATGTCCAGCCCGACGGCTTCCTTGTTGGGCAGCACCGGCGCGATATATTTGATCACATATTTCTGGTCATGGTTCGTTTCTGGCCTGATCTCGAACCCCGGCGTCCCATTGGCACGCATATCGGCGACGAAAGCATCTTCGTCCACCTTGGCCACGGGTTCGACAAACCCGATCCCGTTGATGCCGGGCAGGTAGTTTTCTAAATCCAGGCTTTCGACAAAGATCTCGAAATCGTCGTATTCGATATTCTCCGCCGATTGCATCATCCCTGCGGCGCCGTTCAGACTTTGCAGATAGATGTTCATCCGACGATCCAGCGCCTGAAGCCCGTCCTCGGTGATGCGGGCGAATTCGGCCTTGGCTGCGGCGCGGTTCATTCGCGCCCCTTCAGCGTAGATCCCGAAGGTCACGAGAAGGCAGACAACGACCAAAATCAAATCTAAGCGCTTGAACAAAACTATACTCTCACATTTCTCAAAACTGAAAAAAGCGCCTAATCGATGAAAGCCACCCGCTGATCATGTTACCGGCATCCCTCACTTATAAGTAGCACCGGTTTCCCTGCCAACGTTAATTATTACTTGCGCATAGGATTAAGACAGAAACCTCAACAGAATCTGAAGACGCCCCAACTCAGGGTTGCCGATCAGACGGGATGCACAATCATAGCACGGAAGTCGTTGACGTTCGTCAGCGTCGGTCCCGTCACCACCTGACCGCCCATCCGACCAAAGAAACCGTGGGCGTCATTTACCGCTAACGCCGATTCTGCGTCGGCGCGCGCGGCCCCGCCCCGTGCCAAAGTGTCGGGTCCGATGATCGCCCCCGCGACCTCTGCCGCGCCGTCGACGCCGTCGGTATCGCAGGCCAACCCCCAGATACCCCCCGCCCCGTTCAGGGCCAGCATCAGTGCCAAGGCATATTCCGCATTCGGTCCACCAACGCCATCCCCGCGCCGCGTGACCGTCAGCTCGCCGCCCGACAGGACAACAATCGGCGCATCGCCGGGATGTAGACGCGCCTGTTCTTGCAGGGCCAAGGCGGCATGGGCGCGGGCGACCTCGCGGGCCTCGCCCTCTAGGCCATTGCCCAGACGAATCACACGAAACCCCTCTGCCTCGGCCAAAGCCTGTGCCGCATCCAGCGATTGCTTGGGGGCCGCATAAATCCGGTTCATCACACGCGACAGCCGCGCATCATCCGGCGGCACGACCTGCGACCCCGCAGCCAGCGCCCGCGTGACCGAGGCCGGAACCGCCACGCCCCACTGCGTCAAAATCGCCTGCGCATCGCGCGAGGTGGAAGCATCGCCCACCGTGGGGCCCGACCCGATCATCGCCATATCATCCCCCGGCACGTCCGAGATCATCAACGTGTGCATCGCCGCCGGATAGGCCGCCGCCGCCAACTGCCCGCCCTTGACCTGCGACAGATGCTTGCGCACCACATTCATCTGCGTGATCGGCGCGCCAGAGGCCAGCAACCCCGCGTTCACCGCCTGTTTCTCGGCCAGCGTAATCTCCCCCAAGGGCGCGGTCAGCAGCGCCGACGCCCCGCCCGAGATCAACGCCAACACAAAGTCCCCCTCGCCCAAGCCCTGCACCAATTGTAGCATCCGCGCGGTTGCGGCCTGTCCGGCGGCATCGGGCACGGGGTGGGCGGCCTCGACAATCTCGATCCCCTGACAGGGGCGGGCGTATCCATAGCGGGTGATCACCAAACCGTCGCAGGGGCCCCAGGCCGCCTCGACCGCCTCGGCCATGCGCGCGCTGGCCTTGCCCGCACCGATCACCACCACACGGCCCGCCGGTTTCGGCGGCAGATGCGCGGCCAGCGATTGCATCGGATCGGCCACGGCGACCGCGCGGTCGAACAAGCGGCGTAAAGTCGTCTCCGGCGCGGTGTGCATGGCGATCCCTATCCCGTCATCAAAAAAGCCGCCCCCGAAGGGACGGCCTGTTTTACAATCACGCGGTCTGATCGAACAGCCTTTTGCGTGCCGCGGCGTATTCTGTCGCCATCCGCTCGACCACCTCGGCGGCGGGGCGCACATCCTTGACCGCGCCGATGCCCTGACCGGCCCCCCAAATCTCTTTCCAGCTTTTGGGCTTTTCGCGATCGGCACCGAAGTTCATGTTCGACGGGTCGGACCGTTCAAGGTTGTTCGGATCCATGCCCTGCGCCTCGATCGAGGCTTTCAGATAGTTGCCCCAAACGCCGGTGAACAAGTCGGAATACACGATATCCGAAGCCCCCGAATCCGCGATCATCTGCTTGTAGCGTGCATCGGCATTCGCCTCTTGCGTGGCGATAAACGCCGACCCGGCATAGCCGCCATCCGCACCCATGGCCTGCGCCGCAAGAATACTGTCGCCCTTGGCAATCGCCCCCGACAGGAACAGCGGCCCGTTGAACCATTCGCGGATTTCCTGGATCAGCGCCAGCGGCGACAAGGCACCGGCGTGCCCCCCTGCCCCTGCGGCCACGGCGATCAGACCATCGGCCCCTTTTTCAATCGCCTTATGGGCAAAGCGGTTGTTGATGATGTCGTGCAAGACAACACCGCCCGCGCCATGCGCCGCATCGTTCAGCCATTCCTGCGCCCCAAGCGACGTGATCCACAGCGGCACCTCGTGCTTGACGCAAATCTCTACGTCCCGTTCAAGCCGCGCATTGGATTTATGCACGATCTGGTTCACCGCATAGGGGGCGGCAGGATTGTCGGGGTTCGCTTGGTTGTGACGGTCCAGCTCTTCCTTGATGCGTGTCAACCAGCGGTCCAGCTCAATCGGCTCCCCCTCCGCTTCACGTGCGTTCAGCGCTGGAAAGCTGCCCACGATACCGGCCTTGCACTGTGCAATCACCAGATCAGGGTTCGAGATAATGAACAGCGGGCTGCCAATCAGCGGGATACGCAAATTGTCGAAAAGGGCGGGTAGCGTCATCTTGTTCCTCCGGGACGTATTATTTTCCTGCAACTTGTCAGGATGTGCGCGCTTTGGAAATGACGAACGTTGCGTCCGTCACCCCCTTCATGTGATCGGGGCTACAGTGCCTCGATGATGGTGACATTGGCGATGCCGCCGCCTTCGCACATGGTTTGCAACCCGTATCTTTGGCCGCGCGCATGCAGGCTGTGCACCAGCGTCGTCATCAGCCGCGCACCAGAGGCCCCCAAAGGATGTCCAAGCGCAATCGCGCCGCCGTTCACATTCAACTTGGCCGGATCGGCCCCGGTGTGCTTCGCCCAGGCCATCGGGATCGGCGCAAAGGCTTCGTTGACCTCGAACAGATCGATGTCGTCGATCTTCATACCGGCCCGCTCCAGCGCGCGGTCGGTGGCGGGCAGCGGTTCCTCCAGCATGATCACCGGATCGCCCGCGGTCACCGTCAGGTTCACGATCCGCGCCTTCGGCGTCAGCTTGTATTTCTTGAGCGCGGCTTCGGACACGACCAACACGCCCGCCGCCCCATCGCAAATCTGCGACGCGTTCGCGGCCGAGATCATGCCGTCCGGATCAAGCAGTTTAACAGAGGAAATCCCGTCAAGCGTCGCATCATCGCGGATGCCTTCGTCGCGGGTGTGCATCCCGCCCTCGATGGCCAGCGGAATGATCTCTGCGTCAAAGGCCCCACCATCCCGCGCAGCGACGGCGCGGCGGTGGCTTTCCAGCGCATAGGCGTCCAGTTCCGCGCGGGTGAACCCGTGCTTTTGCGCGACCATTTCCGCGCCGATGAACTGGCTGAAATTCTTGGTGCCGTAGCGCGCCTCGATCCGGTCGCTGAACGGGCCCTCGCCCAACCCCGCCTTGGCATAAAGCGATACATTCGACCCCATCGGCACCCGCGTCATGCTTTCGACACCCATGGCTACAACCACATCCTGCGTGCCCGACATCACCGCCTGTGCCGCGAATTGCACCGCCTGTTGCGAGCTGCCGCATTGCCGGTCGATGGTGACCGCGGGCACCGATTGCGGCAGGTTCGACGCCAGCACACAGTTGCGCCCGAAGGCAAAGGATTGCTCTCCGCCCTGGCTGACGCAACCGACGATCACGTCATCAATCACCGCGCCGTCGATCCCGGACCGCGCCACCAGCGCATTCAACACTTCGGCCCCCAGATTGGCAGGGTGCCAGTCGCGCAGCGCGCCGCCACGGCGCCCCCCTGCGGTGCGGGCTGTCTCTACGATATAGGCATGTGCCATAACGCTTTCCCCTCTATTCAGTCTCTATTTCGGTGCCATGCGGATCGCGCCATCAAGGCGGATCGTTTCACCGTTCAGCATCGGGTTGTCGATAATCGCCCCGACCATCTTGGCGTATTCCGACGGATCGCCCAAACGGCTGGGGAAGGGCACCTGCGCGCCGAGCGAATCCTGCGCCTCCTGCGGCAGCCCCTCCAGCAGCGGTGTGAGGAACAGCCCCGGTGCGATCGTCATCATACGGATGCCATAGCGCGCCAGCTCGCGGGCGACGGGCAAGGTCATGCCCACGATCCCGCCCTTCGATGCCGCATAGGCCGCCTGCCCGATCTGGCCGTCAAACGCCGCGACCGACGCCGTGTTGATGATCACGCCGCGTTCTTCACCCACGGGCTCTGCCTTGTGCAAGGCCGCGGCGAATTTCGACAAGACGTTGAACGACCCCAGCAGGTTCACATTCACGACATTGGTAAAGCTTGCCAAGGGCAGCGCCGCGCCGTCACGATCCACGACCTTGGCAGGTGGGCCGATGCCCGCGCAGTTTACCAGAATACGCGCCTTGCCGTGCAGCCCTTCGGCCTCTGCGATCGCGGCCTCTACCGCGCTTTCGTCGGTGACATCAACGCGCAGGAACTTGCCCCCGATGGCGGTGGCTTTTTCCCCGCCCAGTTCAGCGTTCATATCAAAGATGGTGACCTTGGCCCCGGCCTGCGCCAGAAACGCTGCCGTGGCCCCGCCCAACCCCGAAGCGCCACCGGTGACGATGGCGGCCTGTCCGTTCAATTGCATGGTATCCTCCCCTTCCCTGCTGACGCAGGGGCAACAGTTTAATTGCGGGGAATGTCGCCTGCGGTTTCGCGGATTACAATGGCAAAGCGTGGGACCAGCGTCCCCCCGTTCAGCCGATCCGGTTCAGGCCGTGATCACGACCTCGGACACGTCACTATCTACGGCCTGCAATGCAGCCAGCACGCGGGGGATCAGATGGGTCTGCACATAGGCCCCGTGAAAACGGCTGGGGGCCTGAAGCGTGACACGCCCCCCTGCCCGATCCTGCCGCGTGAGATTATGCAGCCAACTGCCATAGACACCGGCATCTTCGGCATGAAGCACAGCCTGCGCCAACGCCCATTCGCTGCCCCCTTCGACAGGCGGCGTCGGGGCGGTGCCACGCACGGGCAAAGGCACCACCCGCGTCGGTTCCGGCGCGCCCTGCATGCGCAGATCAAAGTCCGGGCCGACCTGCGGCCATTGCGGGCGCGTCTTTTCAAGGATCGCATCAAGGTCGAGCCCGTATTCCGTCACCCGTCCGCGTGCGCCCTGACGTTTTACCACCAGCCAGCCACAGCCGCGCAGTTTCGCCATCTCGCGTTTGACGGTGCGTTCATCAACGGACCAAAGCTGCGCGATCTCGCGCTGACCCACGGCCAGTTCATTGCGCGCCCAGTTGTAGCGCGCCGTTACAAGTGTAATGAAGCGCAGCACCAGACGGTGATCATGTTTCCCGCCGGCAAGGGCATAGGCCCCCAAGGCGGTGATGATATCATACTTGCGCGCGGCGGCGTCACGCCCCACGGGTTTCGGTGAAAGCATAGCTGCTCCGATCTGGCACGGTGTGAATGTGCAGCCTCAGTTCGATCTCTTGATGGATCCTCGGGGCGTAGACAACGTCTTTTCCGCCTCTTCCCTGATTTGCGTCCGGAAACCCGATTCTGTCAAGGATTGGTTTTGCCCCGACCCTCTTTCTTCCCCATTCAAATTTGAAAGTTGAGGTATCATTGGTATAGGGGGTCATACAGAGCGTCCCCTATTACAGCGTTTTTGTCCCCCAATATGTCGCGGGACCGATCCTGCTGTCCCCCTATATTTCCGCCCCGGAGCTATAGAGCCGCGCCGATCGCCCGAATCGCGCCGGGGCCCTGTGGTATAAGGGATATTGAAAACCTGTTTATAGAATAAATGTCTTTCCATAAGATGCAAATTCAGCGTAAATCCAAATTGAGTAGTAATTAGCGTTCTCTTTCGGGTTTTCCGGTGCCGCCACAGCGTGCGGGGCGGCGGTTCCCCGCGGGGAACGGGTAGGGAAAAGGACAGCTTATGTTTACCTATGCGGACCTGGCAAAGCTTCAGGCGCAGTCGCTCAAGATGCAGGGGCACATCCGGCATCAGACCTATTCGCCCGAGATGGAAAAGACCCTGCGCCGGTTCTCAAGCTGGGAAGTGGCGGAGCTGATTTTAAGACCAACCCGTCGACCCTGCGGGGCCGGTTGGCCGCCGACCCGTCCCTGCCCGAGGGGCAGGTGGAAGAGGAAGGCCGCCAGCGCTGGTATTCGCTGGAAGAGATCAACGAGCTGCGGCGCAAGCTGAAGATCAAGAACCGGTCGCTGATGCCGCCGCGCCCTGCGGGCAAGCGGGCGGTGCGTGCCGCGATTGCCAACTTCAAGGGCGGCGCGGGCAAGTCCACCGTGGCGCTGCATTTCGCCCATGCGGCCGCGCTTGACGGCTACCGCGTGCTGGCCGTGGATTTCGATCCGCAGGCCACGCTCAGCCATTCGATGGGGCTGTCGGATGTCTCGGAAGAGGTCACTGTCTGGGGCATCATGGCCCGCGACCTGATCCGCGAGACAGAGCGGATGAACGCGGTTCAAGGCGGCGCGGAAAGCGGGGCCACCCTGCCCCAACGCAAACTGCCTGCCTCTGTCACCGGTATGGGGCTTAGCGAATTGCGGGCCACCGATTTCATCAAGCCGACCAGCTGGCCCACGATCGACCTGATCCCCAGCTGTGCCAATGCCGCCTTCGTTGAATTTGCCAGCGCGCAGTACCGGCACCTGAACCCCGAATGGTCGTTCTTTGCCGCCGTGTCCCGTTATCTTGATACGATCCCGCCGGACGCCTATGACCTGATCATCTTCGACTGCCCGCCCGCCATTGGCTACCAGTCGATGAACGCGGTCTTTGCGGCGGATGTTTTGTATATTCCGTCCGGCCCCGGCTATTGGGAGTATGACAGCACCACCAGCTTCATCGGCCAGCTGTCTGAAGCGCTTGAGGATCTGGGCCGCTTCCGCGGGCGGCTGCCGTCGGGCACCGATCCGGTCAAGGCCTTTGCTGACATCAAGTTTCTATTGACCCGTTTCGAGCCGAATAACGATCTGCACCGTGCGATGCAGTCAGCATTTAATCAGGTCTTTAAGCCACATGTAGCAGAGCACCCGATTGAAATGACCCGCGCGGTTGAACAGTCAGGCCGGTTCCTGTCGTCGATCTACGAGATGGACTACCGCCAGATGACCCGCGAGACCTGGCGCCGCGCGCGGGCCTCCTTTGATCGGGCCTATGATGAATTCCGTGCCACGCTTGTCGATGCGTGGGATAAACTGGAGGATGAATAATGGTTAAGAAACGCTCTGTTTTCGATATCAACTTTGATCTGGATGAAGAGGAAGACGCGGGGTTCCCCGCGGGGAACGCACCTGCCGAACCGCCCGTTGTGAAAGAGTACAACATTCAGGGCCACCCGTTGCAGAACTCTGATCCTGTGCCCAACCCCCCTGCCCCGTCGCGACGCGGCCCGATGGCGAGCGCGATCTCGGAAACGCTTGAAGCCACTTCCGAGCGCGCCACCGCAGAGGCCGCCATTCGCGCGGAAAACGACGCGCTGGCGCATGAGCATGTGCGGCTGAAACGGCTGGGGTTGATCACCGATCTGATCCAGACCTCGGATGTGCATACCGACAAGCTCACCCGCGACCGGTCGGCCAATGTTGACCCCGAACTGGCAGAGCTGAAACAGTCGATCCAGTCGGTCGGCCTTTCCAACCCCATTCGGGTGGAGCAGACGGATAATGGGTATGAGCTTATTCAAGGCTTCCGCCGCCTCACCGCTTTCCGCGAGCTTGCGGCCGAAACCGGCGACCCGCGCTATTCCCGCATCCCCGCCGCGCTGGTTCCCCGCGGGGAACCCCTCGCGGATCTGTACCGCAAGATGGTGGACGAGAACCTTGTGCGCAAAGATCTGTCCTTTGGCGAGATGGCGCGGCTGGCCCTGTCCTATGCGCAGGATTCGGGCGTCGAGGTGAGTGACGCGGTTGGCACGCTCTATGCCTCTGCGCTGAAACAGAAGAAGACCTATATCCGGCAGTTCGCCCGTGTGCTTGCCGATCTGGACGGCGCGCTGCGCTACCCCGAGGCGATCCCGCGGGCGCTTGGGCTGGATGTTTATCGGTTCCTTGATGCGCAGGCGGGCAATGCGATGACGCTGAAAAAGGCGTTGATCAAGCAGCCTGAACGGGATGCTGATGCCGAACTTGCGATTCTGCGGGCAGGGATCACGGCAAAGAAAGCCGCGCCAAAACCTGCGGGGCGAAGCTCTGCCAAGACTTCCTTGCGGCTTGGGTTGCCACAGGGGGAGATGCGGGTGATCGCGTCGGACGGGAAGGTAGAGATGCGCTTGCCGCGCGATTTCTCGGCTGTCAGCAAGGCGCGATTGCAGCGCGGGATCGAGGCGTTTCTTGCAGCGCTGGATCAGAAAGACTGAAACTCGAAGGGGGCAGGGCGGATCGCCTTGCCCCTTCTTCTTTGCGATGGGTCGGGCCTAATGCCGCGATAGGCCCACATATACGCGCCAACCCGCGCCGCCTTGCCCGACTCTTCATCCTCACCTATACTCCTGCCCTATACGCATAATGCGAGAGGGTGTCATGGGCCGTGTCAAAGTAAATCTTACGTTGGATGCCAGCGTCGCCGAGACGGCGCGCGCGCTTGGGCTGAACATGTCGCGGTTGGCCGAGGCCGCGATTTCGGACGCCGCCAAGGCAGAACGCAACCGCCGCTGGCGGATCGAGAACCAGCAGGCGCTGGATGCCTATGCGCAAGAGGTAGAGGCCGAGGGCCTGCCGCTTGAACGCTTTCGCAGTTTCTAGGGTGCGTTATGGCGCAGTTTGATGTGTACCGGCTTGCGGGCGGGCAGCTTGTGGTGGATCTGCAAACCGACCTGATTGGCATCGACGCCTCGCGCGTGGTGGCACCGCTGCGCGAGGCGGGGCGGTACGCTGCCTTTCCCGGTCTGACCCCGCAGGTAGAGGTCGACGGCACCGCATGGATCGTGCGGGTGCAAGAGCTGGCCGCCGTGCCCGGCACCGCGCTGCGCGACAAGGTGACCTCGCTTGAGGCAGAGCGCGATGCGTTGAAGCGGGCCTTGGATATCCTGATCGACGGGCTGTGACACTGCCCGCGGCTTACGGTTCCCCGCGGGGAACCTCGCCCACATCTTTCGGCACCTGATACCCTTTGATCACCGCGTCGCGGGCACGCAGTGCTTTGTACCAGCGCAACACATTGGGGAATTGCGTCAGGTCCACCCGCTGCCATTCATAGCGCGCGACCCAGGGCCAACAGGCCATATCCGCAATCGAATAGTCACCGCAGATGAAGTCCTGCCCGTCGAGCTGTTTGTCGAGCACGCCGTAAAGCCGCTGGACCTCTGTCGCATAGCGGGTTTCGGCGTAGGGGGCCTTGCCCGGGTTGAACTGCAAGAAGTGATGCGCCTGTCCGGCCATCGGACCCAAGCCGCCCATCTGCCACATCAGCCATTCATGCACCTTGGCACGTCCAATCGCATCGCTCGGCAGGAATTTCCCATATTTATCAGCGAGATACCACATGATCGCGCCGGATTCCATCAGGCAGAGGCCATTGTCATGGTCCTTGATCGCGGGGATCTTGTTATTGGGGCTGATTTTCAGGAAGTCGGGCGCGAATTGGTCGTCTTTGGTGATGTCGATGGGGTGGGCGGTATAGGGGACGCCCAACTCCTCTAGCAGGATAGAGACCTTGCGGCCGTTCGGGGTGGTCCAGGTATAGAGGTCGATCATTGCGGCGTCCTTCGGCTTGCGTCAGGGGGGAAAACGGGTTGCTATGCCCTTGGTATAAATCAGCTTGCGCGGATCACAAAGGCGCAGATCGGGGGGATGATGGAGAGGAAGATTGCACTGGTTACCGGCGGGGGCAGCGGCGTCGGGCGCGCCTGCGCCGCGGCGCTGGCAGAGGCGGGATTTACGCTGGTGCTGACGGGACGCCGGATGGCCCCGCTAGAGGAGGCCCGCGCCGCGTTGGCGGGGGAGGGGCATCTGGCNATCACCGCNGATGTCGGGGTCGAGGCGGATGTGCTGGCGCTGTTTGACCNGATCGAGGCGCAGTTCGGGCGGTTGGACCTGCTGTTCAACAATGCGGGCGTCAACGCCCCCGCGGTCGAGATTGACGACCTGTCGCTNGACGACTGGAACGCCATTGTGGCCGCGAACCTCACNGGGTCGTTTCTATGCGCGCGCGCGGCCTTCGGGTTGATGAAACGGCAGTCGCCCAAGGGTGGGCGGATCATCAACAACGGGTCGATCTCTGCCCATGTGCCGCGCCCGTTCTCGGCACCCTATACGGCGACGAAACATGCGGTGACAGGGCTGACGCGGTCGCTGTCGCTGGACGGGCGGGCGCATGACATCGCTTGTGGTCAGATCGACATCGGCAATGCCGCCAGCGAGATGACAGAGCAGATGGCCCAAGGTGTGCTGCAACCGGATGGGTCACGTCGGGCGGAGCCGCGCATGGATGTAGAGGATGTGGGCCGCACGCTGGTCTATATGGCAAGCCTGCCACCCGGCTCAAACGCTATGTTCGTGACCGGTGATGGCGACCAAGATGCCCTTTATCGGGCGCGGCTAGGGGAGGGGCCCCGCCCACGTAAAAACGAGCGGGCGGGGTGTCGATATGTGGCTCTAATCCGCTGTTTAGAGCCTACTTCTTTGCCGCATCGCGCAGTTTCGTGATCGTGGTGCGGGTAGAGATCTGTTCGGGGTTGGTAACCAGTTCAATCAAGGCCGGGCGACCGCTGGCGCGGGCACGTTCAAACGCGGCAGCGAAGTCGGCGGTTTTGGTCACGCGCTCCGCATGCGCGCCGTAGCCCTCGGCCATTTTGCAGAAATCCTGATTGATCAGCGTGGTGCCTGAAATGCGTTCGGGGTGGTCGCGTTCCTGATGCATGCGGATGGTGCCGTAGATGCCGTTGTTGAACAGCAGCACGATCGGCGTTGCCCCGTATTGCGCGGCGGTGGCGAGCTCTTGCCCGCTCATCATGAAGCCGCCATCGCCGACGAATGACAGCACCAGTTGATCCTTATGCGCCAGCGCCGCAGAGACGCCCGCCGGAACGGAATACCCCATCGCGCCGCAGGTCGACCCGACGATGCGCCCCGGGCGGCCAAAACGCAGATAGCGTTGCGCCCAGCCTGTGTGGTTGCCCGCGTCCAGCGTCACGATTGTATCTTGCGGCAGGCTATCGCGGATCTGGCAAAGGGCGACGCCCATGTCGAGCTCCCATTCCTCGCCATTGGGGCTGTCGGTGTCGGTCAGGTAATCCCCATGCAGCTTTGCGCACCAATCTTGCCAATCGTCGGCGCGGCCCAGATCAATGTCACCAAGCGCCGAGGCCGCAGCGGCGGGGGAGGCGGCAAAGCCGAGGTCGGGGGAATAGACGCGGCCGATCTCGTCCGCGTCAGGGTGCAGGTGTACCAGACGGGCATCGGGGTTGGGCGATTGCAGGGTGGTGTAGGTCTTGGTCGTCATCTCGCCCAAGCGGGCCCCGATAACGATCAGCAGGTCGGCCTCTTTCTGGTGGGCAAAAAGCGTCGGCGCGGTGGAGGTGCCGAAATCGCCCGCAAAGACGGGCGACAGGTTGTGCACGATATCCTGTCGCCGGAAGGAGGTGGCGACGGGGATGTTGTTGGTCTCGGCAAAGCGGGTGATCGCGGCGGCGGCATCCTCGGTCCAGCCGGAGCCGCCAAGCAGCATCAGCGGGCGTTTGGCCTGTGCGATCTCGTCCTTCAGCGCGTCTACATTTGCTGTCGAAAGTTGGGCCTGCGTGGCGCTATAGGGCCGCGCATCGGCGACTTCGACGATATCGGTCAGCATGTCTTCGGGCAGGGCAATGACAACCGGACCGGGCCGGCCAGAGGTGGCGACGCGGAAGGCGCGGGCCATATATTCAGGCACCCGCGACGCATCGTCGATCTGGGTCGCCCATTTGGCGATAGGGCCGAACATGGCGCGGTAGTCGACTTCCTGAAACGCTTCGCGGTCGGTGGTGTCGCGGGCGATCTGGCCCACCAGCAGGATCATCGGCGTGCTATCTTGTTGCGCGATATGCACGCCAATGGCGGCGTGGCAGGCACCGGGGCCGCGGGTGACCATGCAGATGCCGGGGGTGCCGTGCAGTTTGCCGTAGGTTTCGGCCATATTCGCCGCACCGGCCTCGTGGCGGGCGTTGATCAGGGTGAACCGGTCTTGCACGTCATGCAGCGCGTCCAGCACCTCGAGGTAGCTTTCACCGGGCACGCAATAGGCGGTGTCGGCCCCGTGGATCAAAAGCTGGTCCACAAGGACCTGTCCGCCGGTCCGGCGTTTGAGGGGGGCGTTCTGGGTCATTGGTCGGGCTCCGTCCATGTCATCTGGTATTTTCGATTGCCGAAGATGCAGCACGCCGGGGCGGGTTTTGCAATGCCGTTAGGGAAACATCGGCGTTGAAAAAAAATTGACGGATGGAAACGTATCCCGCACACTCAACCATGACGAAAGTGGTGGGTAGTTTTGGCGGATGGTTCTCATAAAACTCTAGGATTGCAGCTAAATGTCATCGGGCCGTTCGATTTGCGGCGCACCGATGGGTCACGTGTCACCATCACCTCGAAGAAGGCGCGCGCTGTGCTGGCGATGTTGGCGGTCGCCCCCGGTGGCAGGCGCGAAAGACGTTGGTTGCAATACAAGCTATGGAGCGAACGCGGAGAGCGTGAGGGTGCGGCGAGCCTGCGCCAGACGCTGTCTGCCCTGCGCCGTGCGCTTGCCCCGATGGGCGATGTGCTGGAGGCGGATCGCACCACGGTCACCCTGTCGCTGAGCGAGGTCGCGGTAGATGCGCTTGAGCTTCCGTCAGTGGCGCAGCGGTTGCCGGGGCAGGCGGAGTTCCTTGAAGGGCTTGATATCAGGGACCCCGAATTCGACAACTGGCTGCGCGAGCAACGCGCCTTCTGGTCCCGCCAGCTAGAGACGTCGCAGGGCGGTCCCGACCCATCAGAGGTTGACTTCGCCCCGCCGCTGGATGTGCCCTGCGTGACGCTCATGCCCTTTGCCAGTGCCGAGCCGCTGACCCCTCAGGCGCAAGAGCTGGCAGAGCAGGTGTTGGACCAGCTGGCGCGGCATCGTTGGATCAGCCTTATGGATTGGGCCGTGCACAGTGGGCGCAGCGCCGCCGGTGCCGCGCGGCCTGCGACGGCGAATTACGTGGTGACCGGCCAGTTGCGCCAGAGCAGCGGGCGGTTGGTCTTGATGGTGGAGCTGACGCATCTGACCACGGGGCAATCGGTGAAACGTGCGCAGTTTACCGCGCCGCTGGCCGATGCTGCCGATATCGGGGCGGGGTTTGCCGCCGTCGCGCGGGATATGGCGATTGAGGTGGCGGGGAATTTCAGCTGTGCCTTGGCGCAATCCTACGAACAGCGGTCCCAGTCGCGGGTGGCGCAGAGCGACGAGGCGCTGGTGTGGCAGGGGCGCTGGCATATCAACCGCCTCACGGCCGAGGATTTCGAGAAGGCGCAGGCGATCTTCGAGGATATCATCGCGCGCAACCCCGGTCATATAGAGGCGCATGTCTATCTTGCGCTGACCACGCTGTGGCGGGTCTGGACCTGCCGCGCCGATCCGCGTGACATCAAGCTGGCGCGGCGACAGGCGCAAAAGGCGATCAAGCTGGATGTGTCGGACGGGCGGGGCTATTGGATTGCGGGCTGTGCGGAATGTTGGCTGGGCAACAAGACGGCCGCTGTGCATTACACGGACGAGGCGATCCGGCTGTGCCCCTCGCTGGCCTTTGCCCATGACCAGCGCGGCACAAATCTGGCCTATGATGGCAACCCCCTGGCGGCGCTGGAGGCGCTGGAACATGCGATCCGCCTGTCGCCCCACCACCCGCAGCGCTTTTGTTTCGAGGGGGAGACAGCGCTTGCCGCGTTGCTGGCCGGGGATCTGTCGGCCGCATTGCAGCACGCGGATCACGCCTTGTTGCTGCGCCCCGCCTATTGGTACGCCCATATGGTCAAGGTCCTGGCGCTGCACCGCATGGGCCGCCCCGACGCCGTGGCGCGTGCCAAGCGCGAGTTGTACGAGTTCGAGCCCCGTTTCAACCGCAGCTATATCAACTGGCTTCCCTTTTCGGACCGGTCGCTGAACGCGCGTATGATTGAAGAGATGTTCTAGGTACGGCGCGCCGGCTGGTGACCCCCCGAGGGGCCTTTGCAGAAGGCATCCGACGCATGACGAAATATGCAGACAACTACGCTGGTATCCGGCAAGCGCAGGCGGAGGAGCGGGCGCATCCCTCTGATCTGGGAACGCGGCATTTCACGCTTGATGCGTTGAACGGCAGTTGGGTCGTACAGTTGCGGAGCCGGATCACGCAAGGGCTGATGAAACATGGCGGGCTGCGCCTGATGCAGCGGATTGCGCCGGTGGTGCGCTTGGGGCCATATCACTTTGTCACGCGCCACGCCGATATCGTGGCGGCATTGCATCGGCCCGATGTTTTCGGCGTGCCCTTTGGCCCCGAGATGGAAGAGATGGCAGGCCCGCCGGTGTTTGCCTTGGGCGATGATGCACAGACCCATGCCGCGCAGATGGCGATTTTGCGCGATCCTTGGGCGGCGATTGATCCGGTGACCCATGTGCGCCCTGTGGTGCGCCGCGTGACCGAAGCCTTGCTGGAGGATAGCGGCGGGCAGATCGACATGGCGCGCGATGTCTTTATGCGCGTCACGGCAGAGGCCTGTCTGAAGACCTTTGGCATCGCGGCCCCGAGCGCGGAAAACTTTGCCGCGTTTTCGGCGGCCTGTTCCTCGCTGATCTTTGCCGACCCCTCGGGCACGCCTGCGGTGCGTCGGCAGGCGATGATCGGGGCCAAGCGCATCTGCGATCTGCTGGATGGCAGTATCGACGCCTATGCCAAGCTGTCCGCCGGCGAACGTGCGGACCCCACACAGGCGGGTTTCTTGCAAGGGTTGATGGATCAGGTCGCGCGGCAGGGCGATGGCGGGCCGGTTTGGGAGCAGTCGGACAAAGACACCGTGCGGGTGATCTTGTTCGGGGTGATCACCGGCTTTGTGCCCACCACCGCGCTTGCGGCGGGCAAGATACTCGATCAGATGCGCCGCAAGCCGGACCAGTTCCATCAGGCGCTGCGTTGTGCCGCGCGGGCCGAAGCCACCCCCGATGACCCGCAGGCCCGCTTGGCCCTGCGCGACATATTGTTCGAGATCGCCCGCTTCAATCCGTCGCTTTTTCCCGGCCAGTTCCGCCTGCGTAAAGAGGCCGGCGATACCCACGGCCTGCCCGAGGCGCTGCGGCGGATCAAACCCGGTGCCGTGGTCATTCTGGCAACAGCGCAAGCCCTGCATGATCCGCGGGTGGTGAAACACCCCAACCGCTTCATGCCCGGCGAAGGGTTCCTGGCCAAGGACGGCACCGCGCTGCCGGATCTGTCCTTTGGTTTGGGGATGCATCACTGTCTGGGGCACGAGATGGCGCATGAGATCATCACCGAGGCATTCCAGATCATCCTGTCGCGCCCCGGCATCGCCTTTCTGCCCGAGCGGCCAAAGTTCTATGGCCCCTATCTGGGCCGCTTGCGGATGCGGTTCGACATGGTGGAAGGCCACGCTGCACAGTCGACGATCGTGGCGCCTGTGCCCTTGAAAGAGGGGGTGGATATAGAGGCGCTCCGCGCGGTCCTGGCGGGGTTGCAGGAGGAGACATCAGATTTGAAGCAGGGGCTTGAGGGCACGGGGATCGTGCATTTCGCAAGCCTCAATCTGGTCAATCTGGGGGCCGAGACGCGGCTTGATGCGCGGCCCACGCATCTGCTGGCAGAGTTCAACACCGATGGCATGCCGCGGGACGCGCTGGCGCGGCTGGCGCAACGGATCGACGCGCCCTGTTCGACAGTGTTGCCGTTTCTGAAAGATGCGCAGGGCGGGTTTATCGCGGCGGTGCGCGCGCATCTGCTGCATCCCGATACCAAGCCCTGGGGCACCATCGGGGTGAACTTCAACGGCACCGAACATATGCCCGTGCGCCAGATCGAGGCGGAGAAAAACCTCTATGACTGGGCCGAGGCGCAGGTGCGGCAGCGCGCAGCCGAGGGCACCACGGACCCTGCCGATCTGGTGGCCGATATCCGCAGACAGATGCAGGAGGACCCTGCGAAAGCGGCGCTGCTGTACCGTCCATCCCATCGCTATCCGCGCTTCTCGCGGCACAAGGATTTCCCCTTCTCGGGGTTTATCGCGAAATATGCGGGGCTGGGGCTGAAGCCCTTGGCAGTCTTTGCGCTGCTGGCGCTGGTGCTGCCTGTGGGGCTGGTCGCCTTTGGTCTTGTCAGTCTGCTGCAGGCGGCGGATGTCTATGTCTCGCTGTGGATGGTGCCGCTGTTGCTGGCGCTCACGGTGGCGGGCGGGGTGCTGGCATGGTTGCGGCGGGTCGAGACGCGCGAGACGCCGGATGACCGCTATGCGCCCCATGATCACGTCGCCGCCGTGCAAGCGATGGAGGATCTGCCCGGCTATGCGCAGAACCACATCACCTCGGTCAGTGCCTTGAAGCCCGGCCTGCTGCGGCGGCTGACCACGGCGCTGGCGTTCCACATCATCAAATATATGAAAATCCTGTGGTTCCGCCCCGGCTTTGTCACCGATTTCGCCACCATCCATTATGCGCGCTGGTACTGCCCCAAAGGCAGTCAAAAGCTGATCTTTCAGGGCAATTACGACGGCAGCTGGGAAAGCTACCTAGAGGATTTCATCACCAAGGTGCACCGTGGGCAGACGATGGCGTGGAATAACTGCGTGGGGTTTCCGCGCAGCCGGTGGTTTTTTCTGGATGGGGCGCAGGACGGCGACAGGTTCAAACGCTGGGTGCGGCGCCAGCAGGTGCAGACGCAGGTCTGGTACAGCCGCTTTCCGCAGCTGACCACTGGGATGATCCGCACCAATGCGCTGGTGCGCGACGGGCTGGCGCGGGCGCTGACCCATGACGAATATCGCGCGTGGGCCACCTTGTTCTACACCGCGCCGCGCCCCGCCGATGCGATCGAGACGGACCAGGTGCAGACCTTGCTGTTCAACGGGCTGGGGCGGCATCCGTTGATGACGGCGCGGGTGCTGCGCTTTGACACGGGGCAGGGGGGCAAACGCCTGATCGCGCAGTTGCTGCAAGAGGCGCGCAATGCCGAAACCCCCGGTGCGCCCTGGGATGCGCGGCTGAGCTTTGGCGACGCCTATCCCGATTATCCGGCGCATTTCATTGCTCTTTCCTCTGGCGGGCTGTCGCTGCTGGGGTTTCCCGACACGCCCCACGACGGACGCGCGACGTTGCCCCATGCCTTTGCCAGCGGCATGGCGGCACGGGCGCGGGTGTTGGGCGATGCGGGCACGCCCGCCGATCCCGCCCGCTGGCGGTGGAGCGACGGTGCCGCGCACGCTTTGCTGCTGTCCTATGCCCGCGATCCTTCGGAGCAGGCGGCAACCGACGACACGCTGACCGTGATGTTCGAGCAATATGGCATCGCGGTGGACAGTATCGTGCGGGCGGATCTGCAACGCCGCGGCTTGGCCCATAGCGACGGGTTCGGCACGCGTGACGGTATCTCGCAGCCGATCATGCGCCACACCCAGGCCTTTGCCAAAGGCAAGGCCGCGCCGGATGATGTGGTCGGCGCGGGGGAGTTCATCCTGGGGTATCCCGATTCCCGGGGCTACCTGCCGCTGGCGATCACCGTGCCCGCCGATACGCCGGCGGCGCAGGGGCTGTCGGCGGTCGAGCGGCCGGTGACGGATCTGGTGCCGCGCTTTGGGCGGCTGCATCTGGGGGACCAGCGTGATTTTGGCCGCGGGGGAAGCTTTCTGGCGGTGCGGCAGATCTTGCACAATGATAAGGCCATGAAGGAGTTTGTGGCGGCCAAGGCCCGCGGGCTTGAGGCGCGACATCTGCCGCAAAAGGGCATCGCGGATGCGATCCGCGAGGATATGCAGGCCGACATCAGGATCCGGCAGGGCGACCACATGCCCGGCGACAAGGATATCGTGCTGGGGGATATGCAGCGCGGGCAGATGGATCAATCGCCCTATGGCGATGTGCCTATGGGGCCGGATGCACGGCAGATCTGGATGGAGCAATGGATCACCGCCAAGATCATTGGTCGGTGGGCGGACGGCAGTTCACTGGCGCGCAACCCGTCGGTGTCGCGCAGCCTGCGCAACCGCGCGCGCTATCACGCGGTCGTGCGTCGCTATGTCGGGCTGCGCCTCAAGGCATTGCAGGCCGCGACGGACCAGCGCCCTGCAACCGACGGCCATCTTGTTGCGCTGCAGCAGTTCCTTGACCGGACACGCACGCCAAGGGGAAGCGGCCGTTTGGGCGTGCATGGCGGGCTGAGCATGGATGAGGCGATCTGGACGGCGCAGGGCTGGGCCGCGTTCAACGATGCCTTGTCAGAGCTGGAGCATGAGGTCGGCCCCCTTGGCATACCGCGCGATCTGCTGCGGCCGGTGATCCCCGACAATGATTTCCGCCATGGCGAGGACGACCCCTTGGGGCTGTATTGCCCGATCGGGTCGCATATCCGCCGCGCCAATCCGCGCGACAGTTTCCGCCCCGGTCACGAGATCACTTTGCAGATCAACAACCGCCATCGGCTGTTGCGGCGGGGCCGGACCTATAGCAGCGCGTTTGACACGCCGCAGGACGCAGGCTTGGTCGACGCGGGCTGGGTGCGGCGCGATACCGAGACCGTACCGCCGGTTGAGCAAGAGGAAGGCACCTTCTTTATGTGCTTTAACGCCAATATCGAACGGCAGTTCGAATTCGTGCAGCAGACCTGGATCAACGCAGACGGGTTCCACGGCGGGCGGCATGGGCCGGACCCTTTGATCACGCCGAAACAGAAGGGTGATACGTTCATTATTCCGGGTTCGGAGGAGTCGCTGGCGCTGGATATGTGCCCGATGTCCCGCGCGGAAGGGGAGGGGGTCGCACAGCCTGCGCCGGTGGATTTCACCCGAACGGTGGCGGGGGGGTACTTCTTTATGCCAAGCAAACAGGCGTTGGCATATCTTTCGCAACTATAGGTTAGGCTCCTCTGAGCTTTTAGCGATGAAAAACCGCCTGATGCGTTCTTTTTTCACGATTTTTTCACGGAGCGCCGCGCAAAAATTTACGGTACGTTTACGGTCGATTTTTAACCTTTCTTAACCTGCTGCGATTTCGGCAGGCACCCGCCCGCTTGGGGCTATTTAGAAAGGGCATTGAAATGAAACTTTACATGCAACTGATGACAACGACCGCGCTGGCGCTGAGCGTCGCGGCCTGCGGGTCATCGAACGGGGTCGACAAGGTGATTGATGTGACAGACATCACCGAAGAGGCGCAGGCCAAACGGACCTTTGCAACAGACGAGGATGGTGATCCGGTCGATGCCGGTGCAGCGATTGCGTCCGGCAAGACGCTGACCGCGCGCGCCGTGGGCGTCGCCTTGCAGAACCTGAACTATCACACCGGGGAAACCAGCACGACGACTGATGTCACCGCGTCGATCAAGCGCAATGACGATGGCGCGCTGACCGTGACCATCGACGGCGAAGAGCTGGCGTTCACCCCTGCCGACGTGAATGGCGAAGGTGACGGCTACGAGGTCGAAGTGGATGGCAAATTCGCCGGGGTCTACAACTTTAATGGTCCGGTCGAAGAACTGCTGACGGCGGGCAATGGCTTTGCCCAGGTGGTAAGCATTTTCCGGACATCCGAGAACGCCGAAGGTCACGTCTCCGGCGACAGTACCTTTGCGATCTTTGGCACAGAGACGGCGGATGAAGATCTGAAGGATCTGCCAAAAGCCGAATATACGGGCCGGTCGCGGATCAATGTTGTGCCAAACAGCGGCTTCGAATCGAACAGCGAAAGCCGGTACAAGGTGCGTAGCGAGATTGCGATGACGGCAGACTTTGGCGCCGGCGAGATCTGGGGCACCATCGGGAACACCACCATCGAAGACCCCGAAGACGGTGAACGTGATGCCGTTGAAGGGACCATCGCGATGGATAAAACCACGTTCGATAACAACGGTTTTGCCGGGACATTGACGGCAGATGCGGACTTCATCAGCGATATCGACGTCAATAGTGCCGAAGGGACGTACTCCGGTGCGTTCTATGGGCCAAACGCCGAACAGGTTGCCGGTGCGCTGACATTTGGTATCGGCGCTGACGACGGGTCGCTGAACGGGAACGGCTACTTCTCGGCCGACAAAGTCGACTAAGGTCGACGACAACGGGATAGAGAAGCGTCGATCAAATTACGGGTCCCGCTTCTCTGGGCGTGGGCATGACCTCAAGCCATGCCTGCGTCTCCCCATTATTTCATGTGGGAGACGCAGTGCAGAGTTCAGGTTTCACGCCGATTTAACTGCTTGAGGGTTAATCCATGAAACATCTTCTTTTTGCCGCCCTGATGGGCGTTCTTTTGGCGTGCCAATCGCCCGGACAGGCGCAGGCCGCGACACCACAGGATTATCTGGAACAGGGAAACTATGACGCCGCGCGGGCCAGTCTGGCGCAGTTGGTCAAGGGGGATCCGAACGGGCCCTTGCATCAGGCCTATCTGGAAGGTCAAATCCTGATGCGTCAGAACCAGCCTGCGGCGGCGGTTGATCTGTTTCGCGATCTGGTACGCATCGCGCCCGATTATGAACCGGCAAGACGAGAGCTGACCCTGCTGCTGGCCTATCGCGGTGATGTGACCGCGCGCGCTATCATGCGGAACGGTTGGTCGCGGAAACCGCCGACGAACAGCTGCGCGCCGGATTGCAGACCTTTATCCTGAACAATAGCTCGCGCAAGCCCGGCGGCTTTGCCCTGCGGTTCGCGCTGTTGCCGTCGTCGAACCAGACCCGCGGCAGTGCCGAGCAGGAAATCCTGATTGGCGGGGTGCCGTTCACGTTGAACCCTGCGTCGCGCGCGTCTTCCGGGGTGGGGCTGGCAATTGGCGGCACCGCATGGCGGCGCTGGCAGTGGAATGAAAGATGGTCCGGCGTGGGCACCGCCAGTCTGGATGCGAAATTCTACGATTCCGCGCTGAACACGGAAACCACGGCCGTCGCACGGTTCGATGTCATTCGAGGCGGGCAGCGGGGGCGGTTCTCTTTCGGGCCGATTGCCGAGCTGAGCTTTTCTGATTCAGACATCGTGCGACGACGGTGGGGGGCGGAGCTGCGCGGCGCCTATCAGCTGCGTCCGCGTGATCTGGTGTCGGGTGCGCTGCGGTTTGATCGGCAGACCTATGACCAAAGCCCGTTTCGGGACGGGCACCGGATGCGGGCCTTCTGTCTCGTACCAACATCGGTTGACGCCGACGCTCGGGCTATCCTTCGGCCTGTCGCAGCTGCGCGAAACGACACAGCGCGCGCATCTGGATCACCATGAAACCGGCGTGTCGATGGGGATCGACAAACAGTGGAAATCGGGTCTCTCGACCGGCGTGATACTGGCATACGAACAGGACAGATACGACGGCATCTTCCCCGGCACCACGACCCCGCGCGAGGATGACACCACCAGCCTCACCTTCACCGTGCAGCACAATAAGGTGCAGATCGGGAAATACGTGCCGCGCATCACCTATACCTACACGCGGGCGAAATCGAATGTGGCGTTGTTCGACTATGACAGCCACGACATCGGGGCGAGTCTCTCGCTCAAGTTCTGACGTGGGGCGGGCAGCCTGATGGGGTGCCCGTTCCTGCAAACACAAATGAGACGGCCCGAATATCCTGACAAAACACAGGTTTGCGGGCCATTCGGGCATGCCCTTGCCGTAAAACTTTCAAAAATTTGGATTAATTCGCCTACCTTACCTTGCGGCGCCTCGATCCGAGGTGCAGAAAGACGCCATCTACGCGGTGGTCTGCAAAGCAAGGGAGACACGTATGAAAGACTGGAACGCTTTGGCGAGCGCGCTGTATGACGGCAGCTTTCGGCCCATGTTCATCAATGGTAAATGGTGCCCGGCCCAATCGGGCGCAGAGATGGATGCGCGCAATCCGGCGAACGGGTCTTTGCTGGCGACCGTACCGGAGGGGGGCGCGGCGGATATTGATGCCGCCGTAAAATCCGCCCGCGCGGCGTTCGAGGGACCTTGGGCCAAGTTCACCCCGTTCGAGCGTCAGGCGCTGCTGCTGCGCATCGCCGACAAGTTCGAGGCAGAATGGGAACGCCTGTGTCTGTCGGACACATTGGATATGGGGATGCCGATCCAGCGCACACTGGCCAACAGCCGTCGCGTGTTGGGGATGTTGCGGTTCTATGCGGGGCAGGCGGTGATGATCCACGGCCAGACGATCCCGAACTCCTTCCCCGGCGAGATTTATTCATCCACCGTGCGTGAACCCGTGGGCGTGGTCGGGGCGATCATCCCGTGGAATGCGCCAATCGCCGGTTCCGTCTGGAAGATCGCGCCCGCGCTGGCGACCGGCTGCACCGTGGTGTTGAAACCGTCCGAGGAGGCGTCGCTGACCGTGCTGATGATCGCGCGGTTGATGCAAGAGGCGGGGCTGCCCGACGGGGTGCTGAATGTGGTGACCGGATTGGGGGCCGATGCCGGTGCCGCGCTGGCGGCGCATCCGGATGTGGACAAGATCGTGTTCACCGGTTCAACCGCCACCGGTCAGGCGATTGCCCGCGCGGCAACGGGCACGTTGAAACAAGTCTCGCTTGAGCTGGGGGGTAAATCGCCGGTCATCGTTTGTAAGGATGCGGATATCGACAAGGCGGTGCCGGTCGCGGCCATGTCGGTCTTTGCCAATTCGGGTCAGATTTGCATCGCCGGATCGCGGTTGTTTGTGGCGCGTGAGATCCATGATGAATTCACCCGTCGTGTGGCGGAGTTTGCCGCGGGTCTGAAGATCGGGCAGGGGATTGACGAGGGCACGGATATCGGACCCATCATCTCGGCCCGTCAGGCCGAACGGATCGCCGGTTTCCTGTCGGACGGTCCGGCCGAGGGCGCAACGGTTCTGACCGGCGGGCAACGTGCCGAAGGGGCGGCGCTGGAGGGTGGGCATTTCATTCAGCCCACCGTTTTTGGCGGCGTCACCGACGACATGCGCATCGCCCGCGAAGAGATCTTCGGCCCCGTGATTTCCGCGCTGCCGTTCGATGATCTGGACGA
>JGI24659J20068_1000081_pt1 | contig 29546 bp, 68 predicted proteins | sample MalvirmetaMSP131_FD_20068 | JGI IMG/M metagenome (IMG submission 20068) | reverse complement strand
TGTTTATAATGCGTGGCAAAATAACTAATCAATTTCTCTTTTATTGGCTTCAAGGCATATGATTAATAGCAACATAGAGTTAATTCAAGAGGGGAAGCTTTCGTCAATGCAAATTGTGCTTAAGGTTTTGCCCGATCACATGCTAGTGAGGAGCAGTGTTGTTGAGTGCAGGGATACTTGCGATATGTTGATTCACCTCACCGGCCTACAGCTAGCCGGAACCATTACGCACTTTTACTGGTGGCATTGATGATTAACAGCAACGTATGGATAATTCAATCTTCGAACTTCACGCAGCCTGGGGTTATTCGCAAAATTTACTCAGGGCGCGCACCCAGGGCTGCTTGCCCTTCTAGAGAAAGAACGGTCCTGAGGAGGTTAAGGTTTCTTTTTGGGAAGAACTACGCTTCAAGCATTATGTTTTACTACTGGTGGAGTTAGTATGATTAGCAGCAACACAGAGTTAGTCCATAATTCAAAATTCTCTACTGAAACTATAATCTATAAAGCATTCCCGGGATATGTCTTTAGTTCAGCCCCTATCAGCCTGGAGAGGAAGACTAACGGATTCCTGCATCGCCTAGCAGGAGGTAGTATTGCTGCCCATATTATGTTTTATTATTGGTGGCATTGAGAGGAAATCAATGAATACAACGAATACAATATGGACCTTAGCATCAGGCAGTGAAAGGTTCTATTACCACAGACTAAAAGAAGCTGCCTTTGGGGCTGGTCATTGCGGAAGAAGGAGAAGCGTTATGTATAACCTCTGTAATTTGATGCTGCCTTCTGGACAAGCTTATCTTGGCGATACGGAAGATAATGGAATCTGCTGGATCATGCTTTACTTATTGCGATAGGTCTTTCGCTTCTATTCATGCAGACAAAGAGAAGTAAATGATAACATCGAACACAGTATGGGCAGCTAGGACTCACTTGGATTCCTTTTACAAGATTTATGATCGCTTGTGTGTTATCGGCCACACGGAAGACGTTAGAGGTGATAGATTTTATCTGTTGAGAGTGTTGCACATGCACAAATTCTCTAGCGCAACAGTAGATATTGTATTCTTTTATGCGAGGAATATATGATAAGCAGCAACGCAGAGATAATCACAGTAATAATAAACACGCGACACGCAGAAGAGAGGTTCGTAGGGCTTCGCGGGGCAATCTTTCCCGATAGTATGTTTAAGACAGCCCCCAGTCGCCTAGAGAGAAAGGTGTGTAGTACGCTTCGGGATCTGATTGGTTACGGGCTTTCGGTGCAGATCATGCACTACTACTGGTGGCATTGACGACCCTATTCATGAGTGTAGATAAAGAGAAATAAATGAACACGCTAAACACAATGTGGGTAATGAGTCATAATCGCACTTTTACATACGTGATGAAGGGCCGCGATAAGCCTTACTCAAAGGGTTCTATAAATTGGAAAGTTTTCTATTATATGAATCATCTCAGTGGCCCTCTCTTAAGATGGACACTCATTTATCTCGAAAGGCATTCGTAAATGATAACAATAAACACTCTGTGGTCAGATCAGGCTTGTTCGCAAAACTTTAACACTATACGCTTTGAGGCTTGCTACGGCTTGCTTTTATCTGACTTCGAGATTATGAACACAACGTACTATAATCTCGAAACCCTCATGGCAATAAACGGGGAATGGCAGTTAGTAAGGTGCTTTGTATACGAGCCGTATATCTAGTTTCATCGCGAGACAAGGAATAAAAATGATAACACTAAACACGATATGGTCAAAAGACCAGGGGTCGGTCGTGGGAAGCAAAGCTATTAGTTCATCCAGGCCATTCGCCAAGGCTAATTTGCAATCAACAGCTTATAATGAGTATTTCGCTTTGGTCAATCCTGAAGTACTATGGCACGTTCTCTACTACGATAGAATCGTAACATGAATACAATAAACATATTTTGGACAACAGAACCAGAAGTGCACTCTTCCATGATAGAGAATTACAGATATCAACATTACAGCGAAGAAATTATTGAACTTGAAACCTTCGAAATTATTCAGACCTTTCTAGGAAAAGATGTCCGCTGGTTACTCATATACTTCAATAGGTTCAGATAAATGATAACAAATAATACGATATGGGCGAAAGATCATTCATGTCTTTTCTCACAGGCAATAGATGCTGATAGTCACAGGGCGTCACGTAAGCGCCGCTCGCTCGCCTCAAGTAACTTATCTCTCTTGATGAGTTATAAACTAAAGTGGACCATATTGTTTTTCGAGGCATACTCATAGATGAATACAGTAAACACAGCTTGGACAGCAAGGAGGGAGTTGGACATCTTCCAAATGATAGACTATGAAGTCGTGTCCTACTCCAAAGAGAAGCTCGAAACCTTCAAAATTCAATTTGCTTTAACAGATAGTGGTTTGCGCTGGTTACTCATATACTTCAATAGATTCAGATAAATGATAAGAGCAAACACATTATGGTCAAGAGATCAAGTCGAAATCTCCACGTTTCACGCTGCCCAGAGGGGCTTGAAGTTGGCTAGGCCCGGTATAAAGACAGGCACCTTTTACTGGCTTAATATGCTTGCGAACTACCCCGTAAAACAACTCCTGTGTTACTCTAGCAATCATATATTATGAATACACTAAACACATTATGGGCGATTAGGTATGGAAGAGTACACGGCATGGCGTGGTATTGTGAAAACATGCAACGCGCCAGGGGAAATATTGCACTTGAAACCTTTGACATTCAGTATATCTTGTTTGGAGTTGAAGCCCGCTGGTTACTCATATACTTCAATGGGTTCAGATAAATGATAATACTAAACACGATATGGACAATGGACCATTCAGATGCTTACAGATTAGATGCTCACAGGCAATTGCTGCCGCTATCATATCCCACGTCCAGTCATATGGGCAACGTAGGTAAAGAACTAAACTTCTTCCTTCTTTTGAGCAACTTAGAGAGTTACGAACTAAGGCGCATAACTCTCTTGGCAGGGAGTTTCAGATAGATGATAAGAGCAAATACAATATGGACAAGAAACCACGTCGAATCCCCCGTGCTTCATATTGCCCTGGGAGTCTCGGGATTCTCCAAATCCATTATAAGAGCATGCACCTTTGAGCATCTCTACTTGCTTATGGGGTATTACCCAAAGAAGCTTATCCTCTACTCCAACAAGTTTGTGCTATGATCATCACGAACAATCTATGGCTGCTCGAATACGAAACAAGAAGGCTTCTTCCACCGCAGACAACAATAAATAATAATACATGGATACTGGGAAACGGAGACAAGGAAAGAGACTCTATAACTCTATACAAAGGATTATTAAGTGTAACAAGAGCTATAGGATATACCATGTACCCAGATAAGAAACTTCATACCATTCTTGTTATGCATTAAGCTCTCTTTATGAGAAGCAATAATAAGAACCAATAATAAGAAGATCATATATAAGCAACAAGAAGAGATGAGCAATCCCATCCGGGGTTTCTTTTTTCTCCTTGTCCGTTCATATTCTTTGTCCCTTTCCCTTGACCCGCCAGATCCGGTGCCTAGCTTACAAGGGAGCCCGGAAGGTGGTGCAATAAGCACTGACGAGTGTTGAAAAGTGCTGAAAAGTGGTGCAATAAGCCCCGGAAGGCGGTGAACGAGGTTGATTATTTTTGGGGTTGTTGGAGGGGGGTCAGACCCGCCCAAATATCAACGAGAAGGCCCCTAGAAAGCCTCAGAATCAACAGAACGCCCCCGGCGAAGGGGGTAGCCTACCTAGACAATTCGAAGCCCTTAGGAGGGCGTATGGTGACTCTCAACAATACAGCAGCTCTTCACATATTGCCGGCCAGATTGTGCCTTGAGTTCCCGTATCAGTTCCAACCCCGCCCAGACTTGGTGAGGCACCGCCCTCTCCTTTATACACAAGGTGCCGGAGGGCTTGTTAGCCTTCTCGCTTACTTCCGTATGAACCTATTCTCCATTGTGGAGTTAGAGCAATGATAACACTAAACACAGTAAGTTCTTATACTATATCAGGATACACCTTGTTCTACTTCCCTTATTACCACGCTGCTGAGAGCACTGAAGTTGTGCATAGAACGCCTTTCTGTGGTCTTATGAATTACTCCGTGAGAGACATGTTAAGGTTCTTTAATATAAGCTTTTTCGGCGTCGATGAGGTAGGTCCATGATACACTTTAACACATCTTTGATCTTGGATTATGGTAATGTTTCTCTTGCGAAAGGCTATAAAGTTGAAGTAGTGCCTTCTGCTTACCTCAAGTACGCAGCGGGTGGGGCAGACAGAAGAAGCGTGTCAAGCCCTCTGAAGGCCTACTTGGACTTCCTTACTCGCCCCATTCTCTATGATACTATAATGTTCAGTAAGCCGTTTATCGCGTACCACGTCGTTAAGGTTTAGGCTAATGAATACAATAAACACCTATATGGGACTAATAATAATCCCAGAGCAAACAATAGATTGCGATCCCCCTCGCCACTATGCAAAGTCAGGAAGCTCCAGGGTGCGCATGATCCCCGTACCATCCCGTGACAGCATAGCTTTATGGGAGATGCTGTCATACTACCACTCACAGATGTTTAGCGTGGGATGGTGCGGAGATTGGCAATGATAGACTTCAAGAATTATCTTGTCTTTGACTATATTGGTTCTGAAAAAAGAAACATCAAGACCTGCATCAAAAGTTGCTACTCGAACGGGAACAAAGACCTTATAGGGATTCAAATGATGATGGTTGAGGAGCTTAACTGTAATGGCAATCTCCATGATCATATCCTGTACTTCGATTGGCACTTTGTGATAAAGAAGGTTGTATGATAACAATGAATTGTTCGGCACTCTATAAATCCCATGGGCTGCTCCAGGGAGAACCCGTTCTTCTACTGGAGACATGCTATTCTCTGGACTATTATCTGAAGCGGAACACAAGCCACCTCTCAACCAGAATCATACCAGGGAGAGTCCTTTATCTGACAAGGTTCTTTAATCAAGGATTCGTTCTTTGCTCTACCCTTTGAATTGTTACCTAGCGTATAGGGAAATAGAGCAAGGAGGCATTTATGGATATCCCCCTCTTAACCGCTTATAATCAACAGGAGAAAGCATTATGGTGATTTGCAAGCTTTATGACAACCTCTTCCCTCTGAAGTCATTTCCTATAAAGGGCATTGTTTTGGCAACAAGTTACCGATTCTTGTGTGATTATAAGCTCAGAGGCTTCAGATCCGACCCTTTTTACCTCTATTCTTACACCAGAGACAACTTCACATCTCCTTCAATCATCAGATACGTAAAATAGGCCAAAAAATAAAGGTCAATAATTTCAAGCACTTAGTAAGGGTTTCCCTATATGCTAGGTAAAACTATGTAAGGCCTCAGATAAGGAATAAAAAATGATGTACAATAACAGTTACTCCATGCGGATATTGGATTGGACTTCCTCGCACAACACGTTCTTAATGATGTCCAACCGCGCCCTCGGTAGTTTCCAGCCCAAGACCTCTCAAAGGACCTACCAGGGAAGAGGGCGCGCCATGAGAAGTCTTATAGGGCATAACTTAACAAACATGTTCCAGTACCATTGGTGGCTGCGATGATAACAACAAATAGTCATTCTGCGTATAGAATTGGTTGTTCTTCTTCGCACAACATGCTCTTGAAGGTTTATATCTGCGTGGCTAATGATCGCGTGCCCAAGGCCTCCCAGACTCCCCGCCAAAGTGGAACATTTACGATGATAGATCTCATGAGTCAACCGATGGCTAACATGCTCCAATACTACTGGTGGTTATAATGAATACTCTGAACACTTATATATCAACACGCTTATCCTTGGACAGTAATCCCCTCTTTGAATACGGCGGGAACTTCTTCACCGAAGTCTTTAGTGGGTTAGTGGACACCAGCGGGGTGCTTAGTCACGGAAGAAACGTTAGGCTTTCTAGAATTAGTGATTTGAATACTAGAGACATCATATCTTACTACCATTGGTGGATATAATGAATACGTTTAACAATATTCTTGTCTGCGAGTTTACAGGCCTCGTTTTCCAGAAAAGCTTGGGATATCGTAACATATACCAGACGCTTGGAGAAATTACCAAGACCGCATATTATCCCAAAAAGTCCTTAAGGATTGTGCGCGCTTCTGCCCTTAACGGAGAGGCTCACCACGTCCTTCAATACTACTATTGGTGGCTATAATGATAAGCAATAATGGTGGCTCGCATCTAATAAGCCCACTTAACATGTTCGAGGATGTGTTTACCCGCCCTGTGCCACCTGAAAGACGTGAATCTGTTATATGCACCTGTGCATATAAGGATGATCGGAGGAGCCGATCTAACCTACCTCCTCTTGACAGCTCCTCCGAGAGAAGGATGGTCATAGCAGTCTTGGTGGGCTATGACCTGACCTCGATACTACAGCGTTACTTTTGGTGGCATTAATGATAAAGACAAATACAGTATTCGAATTAGAGATACTGAAAAATCAGGCATCATTACGATTCATAAGGCATCAAAGTTTCATGAGGCATGCTGATGATTATAGATTGGTTTCTAGTGTAATTGCAAACTTGGACTTATTTCTAGAAGGCGACCTCGACAATGCCCTCCAGCTCTTCTTTTACTATTGGGATTCATTCTGATGTTAAAAACAAACACATTGTTCGAGTTGGAAGTGCTGAAAAGTGAAGCAGCATCCCATTTCATAAGGCACGAATACTTCATGATTCGTACTGGTGACTGTAGATTGCAGGCTGATGCAATCAGAAGCTTGAACTTTTTACTAGAGAACCGCCTTGAAAATACTCTCGCTCTCTTCTTCTTTTACCAGGATTTGTTCTGATGATAAGCTCTAACGGTGGCATATTCGCGAACTCGGGCGCAAGAGGTTACTTTATAGTCGGAAGGGATTCTTATGTAAAGCCCTTTAGAGTTATGAAAGGCCTCATATCAACTTGCTGTAATGTCGATAGCCCAGGAAAGCTTTACGAGGAGTTCAGGCATAACAGAAAGGAGACATTAAAGATGATAATAAAGCCTGATGGCTTCGATATGATCACCCTCATCCAACACTACCATTGGTGGCATTGATGATACACAGAAATAACGTATACTTCCATAATATCTTCCCTTATAACGTAGACAGAGGGATGGATGTTTCGAAGATATTGCTAGACTGTACGGAAACTAATATCAGATTTGCAGATCATATCTTCGAGACAAGAAGATTTAGAACGCTAAAGGCCCTGACGCCTGGAGGAGGTCTGATTCTCATTTCGTACTACTTTGAGGTGCTCTAATGGTAAAGACAAATACAATATTCGAGCTGGAAGTAATCGTCAATGACAGTACACCATTTATAAGGTTTGTGCAGTTCTTCGAAGGACCTGCACACACAGACTCCAGATGGAGGACCCCAGACTTTATAGAGTACATAGACTATGATTATTGCTCCCTCTTCTTCTTCTATCGAGAGACTGTATAATGGTAAGAAGCAACACAATATTCGAGCTGGATATAATCCAAACTTCGGAACTCATTTTTGCAAGACATGTAGGGCTTTTCAACGGTTATGCTTCCATTTCAGGGGCCTGTACTGTGCGCTCTACCATGATAGCAATGTGCGAAAGTCACTTCTTCTTCTCTTTCTTCTTCCAAGATGTGATATAATGGTAAGAAGCAACACAGTATTCGATCTAGAGATCATAAGCGGCATAAATGTCTTCTCTCCAAGGGCAAAGTATTTCTTACCAAAGCCAAGCACTTCCCTGTATTCTTCTTTCATCTGGAGACAAATGACCCGCCTCCAGAATGCAGGCGCAAAGAGCCTTTACTTTTTCTACAGCGATATGATCTAGGGAAACCAGATCCTATTTTATCCTGTTGTACTTTATCCTATTTTATTTTATTATATAAATCTGAAGGGATTCAGCGGTTGAGTCTCTATGGAATATCACAAAATAGGATAAAATAGAATGAAAAACATCAAATTATTTCTCAAAAATCTAAAAGAAATCAAAAGAAGTTTCTCTGAGGAGCTAAAGTTTCATACGAGACTCGCCCTTATTGAGGTCGTAGACTCACTGAGCGGCTTCAGGAGCAACTTCTTCATCTCGCCCGATGCAGATGCTGCATTCGAGTATGGAAGCCCTCAGAATCGCTCCTACGAAGGCAAGAAGCAAAAGACAGGTGGCAACTTGGACATACACGCAGAGAAGGTTACAGAGTATGTTATTAACATCAAGTATAAAGATGGCCTTGTTAGAGCATGGCCTGTGAGGAGAGAACTTGTTGAAGCAACATTCCCCGAAGGCCTTGCTCTCGCAACACTATTCGAGTTGCTCGATAACCCTGATACTTATGGGCTGGAGAGGTATGATATGCTTGGGAATGAGGCGGTAAGCTTTGATTCCTTTAACGCCACTATAGAAGATGGCACTGTTATCAAGGTATCATCGGCGGAACATTTGAACTGAGCGTTCTGCACAGAGCGTTGGTATTGCCCCCGGTCTGCCTCGTTATCAAATGTAGTCACGGTTCCTCTGCTGTCAACCGGGGGGAGTGCTGTCGGTCGCGGGGCGGCCCCCGAAGGGGCTAGATTAGTATGTGTTGTAGAAGACAAGGAAGTCTGGCTCGTGGAACATCTCGTACAAGGCTTCCTTGTCCTTGATACCAGCAGCATCAAGCCACTCTTCGAAAGCAATACGACAAACTGCTTGCTTCGCCTTGAAGGAACTGAGTTTGTTCAGCACCCTATCCATCGAGATGGCTCGATCAGGACTGAACATCGCACTTGGTTCTTCGAGAGAGAGGACATAGAATCTTCTATACTCTTCTCCGTACTCCTCGACATACGGCTGAAGCTCTACAGGGATGTCTTCGAAAGGAGTGTATTCGAAGGCAATGCCATACTGAATCATGATGTCTGTAATCAATGTTCTTCCTTACTTCTTGATTGGTTTGTCCAACTTAACCCATGCTTCCCCAAGCTCTTCTGATGGGTTAAAGTTATTGTGACCGTTGTGAGTCTGTACCCACATACGCCTTACCTTGCACGGTCCTGGCTTTGGCGCTTCGAGATCAGAGAGGATGATGAGACCATCAATGTTCTCTTTCTTCCTGTTCTGATTGACGTAATCTGTAACGCATTGGAAACAGGTTCCGCCACATCGAACGCGCTCGATCTGCATCTTTTGGCCCTTTCTCCACACATAGGATGCATCCTCAACAACTTCAGTATCGAAGGGCATCACAGTAAACTGCGTGTTCTTTGCCAAGCTGTTCATCTCAGCCGAGAAGGCTTCGAGGTCAGCATCGCTCACGGAGCCAGACATATCAACAGCGATCATGATGTGAGCACCATAGGACTTCTTTCGCCCCGGCTTCAGTCCAGGCATCCTCTTGTTGACCTTGCGCCAAGAGGTGGACTTATTCATCCTGATCGTATAACCAATGAACCTTTTAACGATTGCGTTCCACTTGATCTGTGGCATGATCGTGTCATTGATCATCTTCCTCTCTGCCTCTGACATGCTGCCCCAACCGTTAGCATCAGCTTCGGTCTTGGCCTTGGCGTCAGAGAGGATATCTTTCAAGGTAGCATCGGCCATGCTTCTGTCAGGAGAGTAAACATCTCCCTCTTGCTCGCCTTGGCCATGAGAGTCCATACTACCCATGTCTTTAAGCCACTCTGCAAAGCTCTCGTTATCTTCCTCGATCTTCTGTTGGTACTTCTTCAGAAGTTGATTCCAATAGAACTCGGCAGACTCAGCAGGAGGCATGTCTGCAAACTCGCCCTTTCCGGGGAAGCAGCAGAACTCGGGCAAGTGCGGGAGGTAGTGGTTGATTGCCAAGTCGCAAGCAATGTTCCAGAGCTTGAAGTATTGCTTGGAGCGTCTTGACTTTGCTGCCACATCTGCGGAAACATCATCCCTGATGAAACCATCCCAACCCTTGACCTCCTCGGGAATCCTCGCGAGAGAGGGAATCCTGTCATCATGCAAGTGATCATGCATAAGGTGCATAACTTCATGTCTTACGACATCCGCAACGCCATTTGTGCCTTTGTCTTCAAGGCACTTAAACATGAACTCAGGATTGTAGAAGATGTGAAACCTTCCATCAATGTACGAGACGCCTGCTGTAGGCAAGTCTCTTGTTACGTGTGGGACCATGTTCAAGATGGCCCATGAGTAGAATGGAGCGCATTGTTTGACGCTCTGCTGGATCATTGCCATTGTGAGGTAAACATCCTCTCTTGTCAATGGTGGCAGATCCTCTTCTTGCTTGGGTGCGTTCTTATCTTCGTTCACTCTTCTTCCTCTTTGCTATTGTCATCTTTATCATAATCAGTATCGAAGTCAACCGCTGCTGTTGACAATTCAGCAGTGTACTCAGACACCTTGCGCCCGTTGTACTTGGTCTCCAGCCACTTCATAAGGAGAGAGGTGTTGAGCTTCGTAAACTTTCTGGAGATGAGCTTCGAGATCTGTTGTGCAATCTCTCCACTTCCGCCGAAGACGAAGGCAGCAAGGTTGTTCATCTCTTTGGTCTTCAGACTAGAGAGCTTATCTGAGTAGTGATCCTCATTGATAAGGTTCGTAACCAGATCGACAAGCCTCCCTTGGTCCTCAACCTCTTTGTGCATCTTGGCACCGAGCTTGATGATATCGAGAGGTTCATAGACCTTCAAGCTTTCAAGGTGCTTCTTCAGGTTGATGGCACACGCCTCACCGAGCATGCTTCGAGAGAGGAAGTAAATTCTCTTCATCTCTTCGGAGTAGTTCTCCTTATTGTCACGCTTCTTGGTGTAAGTATCGTACAAGCCACCAGTCTTGATGATCTGGAGGAAGCGAGCCCAGGAACGACGAGAGGGATAGACCACATTGGGGTCAAACTCAGACTTGTGCTCCAAGTGCTTTCGTTCTGCATTCACGAAAGCGATGAACTCCGGCGGGTAGTCTTGATCTTTTGCCCACTGGACCCACTCTTCAGTGGTAGGAGTCAACTCGAAGATAGCCCAGCGATCCTGTTCAGCCGGGTCCATATCCAGAACATCATAGTGTTGCCCTGTTGGCCCGCCGTTGATGGCAGCGCCGATCACCGTTTGGGGGTGGAGCTTGACATCCCACAACTCGCGCTCACAAGCAAGCTGCATGAACGCCTTGCGGACAGTAGGCTCTGCCCTGTCGATCTCCTCGAACACGATCACAGAAGGCTCGTTAGCGGCCTTGAGAAGCCACAGCGGGAGACAGAAGTTGGTGGCCTCTTTGGTCTCACCTTCGAAGTTTTTAAACTTCACAGTGCTAGGGATTCCGAGGAGATCGCCCTCAGTCAGTTGAGCCCCGTAGACAGCGAAATACTTCCTGCCTGTCTCTTCTGCAAGCTGCTTGAAGACTTGAGTCTTGCCGATGCCATGACGACCTCGAAGCATGACTGGCATGATGAACTCTGATGCTGCGATACACTTAATGGTTTCAACTGTTTCTTGGATTGTAGACATTTTGTTATCTCTTTTTGACCTGTTAGTGGAATGCCGTCACCGTGACGACACCTATAATGTAGGCACCTCTGACGAGGTGGCAAGGGTTTATTTCGGGCTTAAGGGGTGGGCGGCCCCCGGAGGGGCCATGCTCACTCGCCTCTGTTGAACTGCATATCAGGAGAGAATACGAAGTTCATGCCGTTACTGCACCGCTTCTCGAACTCCTCATTGAGGATGTAGTGCTGATACTCTTTGTACTCCAGACGATTCTGCTCTTGAAGGTACTCTTCAGTATCCTTTTCGAGGGTATCGAGCCTGAGGATAGAGCAGATCTTCGAAGCCTGGACAAGACCTAGAAGGGCACATAGAGTTTCGTTACATACAACACTAGAAGATTGAATGTCTTCTTCTGTGAAGGTAAACGCAAGGCTGTTAATAACTTCTCTAATTGCATAAGCTTTATTACGCTTACGATTGCTTTGTGACATTATCACTTCCTGTTTTTGAAGGGACAAAGGTATACTTCAGGAACAACGTATACCTCGTTGGTTGTTATGTCGCAGACAAGATAATTCCTATAATGGGAATACTTTTGGCCTGAGACCTCACTGTACAGACTTATGAGCATATTAACTTTCTTTGGTAGAGAAAGAAGCTCGTTGTTTATCACCATCAAAGGAGTATGGCAAATCTCTCTAATTGAAACGTAGCTACGTTCTGCTTCTGTCGCTTTTGCGATGCCGTGATAGGTTTCATTAAACCTTGGTTTGATCATTAAGAGTTGATCTTTCTCGTAGTTTGGTTCCGAGACAATAGCATTGAACTGAAGCAATGATTTGGTTGTGTTCGGATCAGACAAAGCTCTCTTAACAAGATCTGCTTCTTTGGGGTGATCATTAAACTCGAAGTAGTCTACGAAGTTTGAAACACTCAGGACAGGAGTCCCTTGAAGCATCGCATCGTAAGCAATGCGTACAGCTTCTTTGTGTTTCGTGAAAAGAGGAGACAGCTTAATAGAGTTAAACTTCATGCTTAAAGACTCCCTTACTGGAGAGGGTTACTTGCTTGGCTTTGACTACTGGGACCTTCTTACCATCTACAATTTCATAGAAGTATGAAGTATCCCGAGGATTGTAGTAGATCTTATTTTTTATATTTTTATTTTTTATATTTTTTAAATTATCAATTTCCCCTTTGACGAAGGCATGAACATTCTTATGTCCGGTGTCCAAGACTCTTTGCCTACCATTCTCTCTCACAACAAACGTTGCATTTTTGAGGACTATCTTCTCAGTATGAAAGAGTACACCGCTCCTGTCTCTTACTGAGTAGCAGTCCTTTGTCAAGTTGCGGTAGACCTCCACGATCATGCCAGGAAACCCTCCTGTTGCTCGATCTTATCGAGGACAGGGTTAATCTTCTCCAAGATGTGCTCAATTTCTTCTTGGTCAAAGGACTTGAACAGCTCTCTGATTCTGTGGACGTGTTTCCCTCTGTTGCCAAGCATCATGCGATTTTCGACTGGGGCTTCGTCTGGATTGAAGTATTCGGTTAGGGCAAGCACAATTTCGATTGCTATGGTGGCGTCAGTATACCCTGAGTCCCTGTAAGTCGAAATCGAATCTTCCCATACGGTTAAAATCTGCTCTGTATCGTACATGCCCTTCTCCTTGTGTTGGCGTCGTCTCAGTTATAATATTAAGCACGGTTTGGGGAGCGGCAAGGAAAAAATGTTGGCGGGAGCGGGGGTCGCCCCACAACTCCCCTTTGTAAAGTTGTTGTTAGAAGATGTCTAGGGGAGTTGTGGGTTCCCCTTAATGGGGTGGTCCTCTAATATACAATAGAGAATTAGGGCTCATCTTATCCTCGGTGTTGCCTTATATCTGGGCTATGCTTGCCAAACCTGTTGTATTTGTGTTGTAGAGCGCAACAGGCACGCTCTTTAAGACTGGTTCATAGAACTCTCTTAATCTAGGTTGGAGTGTTGTTTAGAGACCTATATTAGAAGTGCCTTGCCGCCGTCTCTTCGAAGTGGATGATAGACGTGTGGGAATCGTCACGGCGGCGAGGACGCAGGGATTCAGCAACCCTCTTCATATCTTCGCGTTGCGCGAACCACCTCTTGACCGCTTCGATCTGCTCCTGGGATGAGCAGGCGATACAGTAGTAACTCAAGCCACCCGAGGCGTTGCCCCACCCCGAGAGGGCGGAATCTGTGGCGTTCACGAATCCGATGGTGGTTGCTTTTTGTTCTTCGGTGCGCTTGTCTTGAACCTGACCCATAACGGCCTCCTTTGAATGTTGCGGCAAGGTCATCTCCCTGCCTTAGTTATAATATATGCACCTCAGATGGGGCGGCAAGGTTTTATCTGAACTTTTTCGGGGGTGCGCGGGGCGGCCCCCGAAGGGGCGCGCGTCAGGCAGACACGACCATGGATTTTCTGATGGCCCCCAAGAGGCTATCAACGGTAACGTACCTGTGAAGGCTGCCCACGTTGTGCAGCAGGGAGGCCTTATCGACCTTGAACGTCCTTGACCAGTCGTGAGCAGGATGGTTGTAGGAGGCCTCTCGTCTGTACTCGACATTTGCGAGACCTTCGCCAAGGTCCTCTATCTCGACAAAGTAACCATTCCTGTTCTCATACAGGATTCTATTCATCTCGGCTTGGATGGGGCCAACATCAATGGTTTCATCCTTTTCGAACATGGAGGAGATATCTTTTATGATCCTATCTCTCGCCTGTTGCGTCAACCCGACCACATTCATGACCTCGGGAACCCGCTTGAGGTCGTGATTGAAATAAGTCTCCACCAAGTTGCACTGCTTGGCAGTCAAGTCGAGAGCAGAGCAAATCTTCACGATCAGAAAGATTCTGTCGGCGTGATACCCGACATAAAGATGCGTGTTGCCTTCGAGGATTTTCTGGATTTTCTTTTTCATGGCTTCCTCTCTTGGGTTGTGTCGTTCCGGCTACAATTAGAAGTTAAGCACGTACAGTAAGAGTCAAGGAATTAATGTTGGCTTGGAGGGGCGGGCGGCCCCCGAAGGGGCGCAAGGCACCCCTGGTATCAGCTAGGCGTGATCATGAGATCATCGTGTTTTGCTTGGATGATGGCGCGCATGATGTTAGTGCGCTCGTGGATGTTGGTAGAGCATGGTTTGCACGTCCCTTGACCCCAATTCACGATGGTCTGATACGTGACCCCGTGGATGGTTGCAAGCTCCTGTCGAGAAAGCCCGGTTGCTTCCATCACATGCCTTGTCAGGGCCATCCACGAGAAGGTGTGCATCTTCTCAGGGTTAACCTTTTCGAGGAAGCGAAGCACGACTTGACACTTGGCGAAAGCCTTGCGGTCTTCGCCGTTGAGCCTCTTGCGCGTGCCGTCCATAACATTAAGGTTATAGATGCGCCGGATTTTTGCGATTCGCGCTCCGGTAGTGGCATCGGTGAAGATGCAGACCTCTCCATTGTAGAGGTCAACCTCCCCAAAATCATTGGTCCCGCCCGCTTCTCGCAGCAAGCGACCACCCTCCAAGATGTAATACTTGTACTTATGCTCCTTGATCTCGAAGGAGGAGGCGAAAGCGATGGCGTTGTTCTTGACCGAAGTGACGATAGTCTTAAGCATTTTCTCTCCTAGAGTTGGCGGGAAGGCCATTCCCTCCCGACACTATAATATTAACCACCATACAGGGGCAGACAAGGTATTATTTTAAGAAAGTTTGTGGTGGAGCGCGGGGCGGCCCCCGAAGGGGCGCAAGCTATGAGAGCAGACCCCTGACTCTGTAATCATCATAGGCTTCTTTCTTGTCTCTGAAGTAGTGCCCTCCAGAGTACGTCTTGTTCGTGGTATCATAGACCCACGTCACATAACCACCATTCTCGTTATCGCCAAGGACAACCATCAGGTGCCTATCACGGTAGTTGCCGTTAAGTTGCCTTCTTTTGATGATATCATAACCGCAGTGTGTCATGCTCGCCTCTCTTGTTCTTGGCTGTCTTGCTTTACAACACGAGCAAGCATGGCACAAAGATCTTTAACGGTGTACTCGTGTAGGGTCTGGCAGTCCATATCAGGACTGTGCCAGCCTTCTGCAAGATAGACCCAATAACCACAATCATAGTGTCTTTCATCTTCGAAAGATTCGACTGCTGGGTGGTTCTTGATATCTTTAATTGTTCGTGGTTTTCGCATGCTTCCTCCTGTGTTACTTTGAATGTAACCACGCGCACAGGAAGTCAAGCATTTATTTTGAAGGGGCGGGCGGCCCCCGAAGGGGCTCAGGCTAGTCCCATTCAAGCCATGGCCAATACACGACAACGCCCATCCCGAGGGTTTCACTGGAGTAGTTGAGCATCTCTGCCACAAGCTCCAGGGCCTCAGCAGCCGTTCTCTCGTCATCGTAAGCCGTGTCCTCCTCAATGTCCGCAAGGACCTTCTGGAGGGCTTCTGTGACCGACTCAGCAGCCACAGACACGCATTGCTTGCCGTACATGCCACGACCCGAGTAGGACTCAGCATCGCATCGTCCTTCCACCATGATTCTTTTAAGTTCAGACATATTCTCTCCTTTGATGTTCTATTAGACCAAGCCCCAGTAGCGAGCCTTGCTCATGATTTTTGTGCCATCGCCACAGTTAGGACAGGCAATGCACCCATCTTCGCCGCCAGTCCAGTCGGCATCAATCTCTGCCCTGAATGTGACCTCATCTCCGCACTTGGAGCAGTATGCTGGTTGCACACTGTTCCACGAAAGCTCTTTCATCTCGGCTTCGCCGGGTTCGTCAAACAAGCTCATGTTCTCTCCTGTTGTAGAGGAAGGCCATCTCCCTCTCTCAGTATTAATAATAGTAACGGATAAGGCACAGGCAAGGGATTATTTAGAGTTTCTTCAAGTGGGGCGCGGCCCCCGGAGGGGCTCATGCTAGCCGTAGTACGCCTGCAATTCCTCATCGGAGCACCAGGGGATACTCGTCCAACTATCAAGGTAGAACTCCCATGCTCCGTTTGTGGTCGTCCTCTTCTCTTCTGCGATGGTAGAGAGACCATGATAGAGGTCATTATCATCTATGGGTTTTTTCTCGTACTTCTCCTCATAGATCTCTGTAAGGCTCTCTCTCATACCAGGGTTCTCTCTCACGTATTTCTCGATTGAGGGCCTGATGTAAGAGATCATATGTTCTTGCATTGTCCACGCCATAGTATTTTCCTATGTCTCTTTCTGTTGTGAGGAAAAGGATTACTTGCTCACTTTTGCTTAAGCGAGTCCAGTTCGTCTTGCACCCTGATGAGGGTCTCTGACCACTCCTCATCGTATCCTTGATCGTGCTTTTCAGCCTCGTGAAGTTGATCTTGAACATGGTCAAGATCATCGTAATACATTGTGCCGCAAGAGATGCGGTACATCGTGCTCCACATGCCGTTATAATAGCGGGGAGCAAAGTCAAAGAAAATAGCTGGTGCATCTTCAATAGGTACTTGTTTCCTTTCTGCCACATCATTCTCCTGTTGCTATGAAGAGAGTCACTCTCCCTTCCTCACTTATGAATGTAACCACGTACAAAGAGAGTCAAGGAATTAATATTGGTTGGTTGGCGTGGGGCGGCCCCCGAAGGGGCGTGGGTTAGAGCACCTCGTATTCATGCACCTTTACGTATGGAAACTTGCCCTTAGTCTCCTTGGCTATATTGTTGTAGGCAGCATGCCTTTCTCTATGCTCTACAGGGTTATCTGTGTCATGATGAGAAGCTATAGCGCTCGCTTCTGTAGCCCTGAAGAGGTTAGAGCTTCTGCCATCGCTTGAGATAAAGCGGGTATAAACCATCTGTGTCAAATTCTCATCAGTCAAAGCGATATCGCAATCGCGCCAGTATTTACTTGGCATATACTTTTTGACCTGTTCGTTGGTCCCCCAATAAAACAGCAAAAGCCTCAACTGATTTTGATATTTGATTGTGTAACAGTTGTCTGAATACTTTGACTGCACCATTGCCAAGAGACCTTTGGAAAGGTGCTCCAAAGAATCAAAGAAAAAACCTGTTTCTTTACTTATCACAGATTTGTTGGTGGAGATAGACCCTCTATCTGACAGCGTAAAAGTCCCACTGCCATACAGGTTTAATCTGGCGATTGCCCTGGGGCATACTTTTTCGTAGGACGCCACAATATCCAAAGCCTCGGGACCTCTCTTGTATTCGCCCTTGTCATCCTTCTCCAAGAAGATGCTTCGGATGTAGTCTGCTATAAAGTGATCTTGAGGATGGGTACTGTTACAGAATGACCTTAGTTCGGCCATAAGCTGTTTATTCGTCATTTCTGGGAGCTTTGCGATTAGTTTTACGCGGTCTGACATATTTTCCTCCTCGTGTTGTGACACTATAAAACTAATCACGTACAGTAAGAGTCAAGGAATTAATGTTGGCTTGGAGGGGCGGGCGGCCCCCGGAGGGGCTCAAATCATTTGCCGTACTGTTGAGCGATGTTGGTTGCCTGGATTGGCGTTATAAGTGCCCTGTAATGCAGCCGAAGATGAGAGAAGATTTCTTCTCTGGTCATAGGGTTGCCACTTGCCTGGATCTCTTCGATCGCGGCGATGATATCTGCCACTTTCTTTGCGTACATGTTCATTCGAACCTCTCGTCTTCCATTCTGTTGATGTGAATCATGAAGAGCCTCTTCAACCTCTTCATTTCTGCCTGTCTTTTCACCTCGGCCTTTCTGGAGTCTTCACGCTCCTGTTCTTGAAGTTTCCTGTACTCCCTAAAGGCATCTTTGGCTTCTTTCGGTATGTTCTTCATACCTCTCCTCCTCTGTTAATATGAATGTAGGCACTATACGGGTGCAGACAAGGAAAAATATAAAAAGGTGGGCGGCCCCCGAAGGGGCATAAGTCATTGCTCGCTGTGAAGCACAGCCTTGTCAGCAGGGTGTGTATTGTATCTGGCCTCGTAAGCAGGGTGGTAATCATCCACCTCGTAGACATAGCTTGCTTCGTTATGCATAAAGATAGCAGTGCAGACGTTCATAAAGTGGGAGAACTTCTTATTGTACTCATAAGGGAATTTGGTATGAGTAAAGTAGTAGTATGTCTTTTTCCTTTTGCCATGGTCGTAGTCATAGCAAAGTTCGCCAGGGTATGGTTCCCAGTAATCATCCTCAACATGCTTGAGGTCTAGATCTAGGCGAGTGATATCCTCTTGGTTGTAAGATTCGATCTCTTCTGGTCCCATAAGCCAGAATTTCGCCACCTCCCAGAAGTCCTCCCATAAGCACATCCTGTTAATAGGAAGCTCCTTGACTTCTGTGCTAGTGGACCATTTATCATCGCCTCCAAGCCTCACGTTGTAGTGAAGGACACCGTTCTCGTTGGTGATGACGAGTTCGCAAAGGCCCCAGTCTTCAGTTCCCACCTCGACATCGAGAAAGACGCCGGGCACATCTTTCATGTAGTAGTCATATTCTGGGGTTTGCCTGAAGAGTTGCTTGCGTCCCCTCGCCAAGAGAATGATATCCTCCCTATCATTGACCTCTTTCATCATGATAGAGCGAAGTTCAGAAAAGAGTTGTTTGGCTTTCATGTTCTCCTCTTAGTTGGTGACACTATTAATGTAATCACGTTCAGATAAAGTCAAATAAAAAAGCCCCACAGAAGGCCTTATTCTTCTGTGGGGCGGCCCCCGGAGAAGAGGAGGAGCCAACTTGATATCTAGGCGAGCATGTGACCATCTTTCACCTTAGCTTGCCGTCGCATCCAATGCTACGAGGCTTACTGGGTATCATGATCTGGTACTTTTTGTGATCGCCATGTTTTGGCATAAGTCTACTGATATAGACTTAAAATCCCATGCTTTGTACATGCTCACAACTGCTGGTGATGGATTCGAACCATCGTCTCTGCCTTATAGTGACAGCGTTTTTCGGCACTCGGGTAATTAATCCACTCGCCTTTTTGTCCTCGTAACGTATAGGCTCTAGAAACCTATAGCTCCAAACTAACCAGCAAGCGCACCCTGTAGGATTCGAACCTACGACCCACGGTTTAGCATCCAGCATCATGTTTCCATGACCACCTTATCAAAGGCTTGCTGGCTGGACCATCTCTTCACCATTTCAGGTGAGCGGCGTATGGCCTCTACGGTTCCTGATTGTCGTCAGTTACCTCGGGATTGTCGTGAGACTACTTGTCGTATTCTCTTACGATGTTCCCCGATATAGCCGCTTCCACTTCTGCGGTTGATAAGCGCTTTAGCCTGACTTTGCTAGAGAATTTACCGGAACAACTTCTAGAGCAAGCAGTGTAACTTGTCCCTTTTTGAAGATGTGTCTGATTCTTTTCTCTAATAAACTCCTTACCACACTCAGGACACTTAAGGTCAACATACTTCCTTGATATCTCTTGGCCATGATGTCTAGCATGTTCGCTAACTGACATGACTTCAAGATTTGAGAGCAGGTTGTTCTTCTTGTTCCCGTCAATATGGTGGACAACTTCGCTTGATTCGAGAAGGCGACCAAGATGATTTTCTACGACCACACGATGGTGTAAGACATAATCATTCTTAGTTCTGTTTGGATGATCTCTGACTATTGCATAGTCATAATCACCCTTGCTGACAATCTTCTCGATCTTCCACACAGAAGGCTCCATTTACTTAAAGACCGTTGCTCTATCCAACTGAGCTAAGGGTGCTTGTTTGACTCCCCCTTATAGTATTGTAAAGGCTTTAGAGGAAGCACGTTTTGGGTTTGCCTTATCTCGTGACCTTACAGGTTTTAAAGTAATACTCACCTATCCGGCACTTATGTACTCTCGTGTTACACTTCGGGCATTCCTTAATAGTATACTCAGAATCAACAGTTTCGTTGTGGTTTTCGTATTTGGTTTCCCATTCATGGCGGCACGTCCATCGCTTGAGAATCTTGAAGATTTTCATGTTACGACCAAAGCTCTGTTAGGAGATACGACTTACCATCTTTCTCGATAGAAGGAACGATATGCCATCCATCATCCTTTGTAAGGTACATCCTCGTTCTGGAGAAGACCTCATTGTTTTCAAAGTCAGGGTCGTTTCTTATGTAACCTGCACTTGCCTTTGACTCACTCGGGTAAGAGTTAGCCAGCATGTTCACAAGCTGACTCGAAGTCATTGGCTTTTGTTTGCCCTTATGGTCAGGCAACCAGATGATCCCCAGATACTCACCTTCCTTATCAAACAAGGCTGGGAACCAACCAGTTCTAACGATGGTGCCTCTATATTCCCTGAAGAGGAATGCGTTGCCCCTACCATCAAAAGCAATGTACGAAAGTTTTAATTTCATGTTCTCTTCTCTCGTCAAAGGTCATGGGCCTACCCGGATTCGAACCGGGAACCAACCGCTTATGAGGCGGGGGCTCTAACCGTTGAGCTATAGGCCCTTATGCTCGCGACCCGTGGCGGGGCACATTTTTTTAACTATCCGGGCAGGATAGCGCCTCTAAGGTAACAAGCAATCCTCCCACTGGGATTCGAACCCAGGTACTCACAGTTATAGGCTGTGCGCCTTAACCAATTAGGCCATAGGAGGGAAGGAGGCAGTTTTTCGACATGCTCAGGTCTATGAGGGTTACTCCCCTAGAACAAGGGCGCTTTGTGCCGTGCTCTGCTCTGTGCTGCTGCGGGGAGGCGAAGGGTTGCAAAATCCTGGGCTGACCCAGGTATCGTACTGCCTTTCCGAGATAAGGCGAGACTTCATGAGATAGTCAGTGAAGACGTGCCATTCTTCTCGCCGCCTCGCGTAGTCGATGCCGTTCTCCTCACGGTCGCGGATAGCCGGGAGATACTGACTGCGGAAGTGGCTTTCTGCTTGTTTCTTTGTCATCTGCATGATGATTCCTTTCTGTTGGTTTTTTGGGACCCTTGCCCCGTCTCACTGTTAATTTTAGTCACGGCTGGCTGAGGGTCAAGCTATTTTCTGAGTTTTTTGTTGGTTGGCGGGGGCCGCGCCCCGGTCGCAGGCTATGCCTGCTTCCGAGGGTTGTTCAGAACTCGCCCCATTCCTCTTCAGAGGTGTCCTGCGTAGGCGCAGGTTCAGGCGCAGTTTCCTCGCTATCGCCGCCCATCAGGAGCGAAGCGATATCCTCACCGTTGAGGTAGGCAGTCAGGACTTTCGCGCCCTCGGGGTTAATAGTCACTTCCTCACCGTCGATGGTGATGAGGTTCGCGTCTTTGAGTTGATTGAATCGGTTTGCGTGAGTCGCTTCGCTCACGCCCCCAAAGACCTCTTTAATCTCCTCTTTGGTCGTGACGCCCTGGGCCATCACGTACTGGTAGATCTCACGCTTCTCGCCGTGAGAAAGCGCCGTAAAGAGATTCTGGAGTTGCTCGGAGATAAACTTTTTGATGAGTGCGTTCATTTTTTCACCTTTTGGTGTTGGGTTGTTGAGAAGGACCATCCTTCCCTTGTCTACTAATAAGTTAACCACCGCTCTGGTCCGGTCAACCTATTTTCTGTACTTTCTTTGGTCGGGAGACCACCTCTCCCTTCCGACACTTATAATGTATGCACGCTGATTACTGCGGCAAGGTATTAATTGATATTATTTGGAGTGCGGGGCGGCCCCCGAAGGGGCCAAAAGTTGCCTCCCCGGCTGTACTATACTATGCCAAGAAGTTGCCGGGGAGGCGTAACAGAAGCCCATACAGCTTCCGAAATTAAGGCAGGACGAGGAGCCTCGATGCCTCTGGTTGGCGCTTCTTCAGGTCCTCGATGAAGCGTTGCGTCTCCCTGTTTTCGAGGCAGTCTTTGTCAAGGCTGACCACTTTCGTGATCGGATCTACCTTCAGGGCAAGGGTAGGCCTCGCACCGAAGTAGTGATCGTTCGGGTACATCGCGTCCCGAGCCTTCTCCATCTGTTCACCGACAGCGCGCGCGTGGCGCATTGCTTCGATCGAGGTTGACTCGGCGTCCACCTCTTCTACCTTGTCCTTGTCCCTCGTCGAGAGAAGGTTCTGGCAGACTGCGAGGATGGTCGCGAACTTTTGGATTTTGATTTGCATCTTTCTTCCTCTTGTATGTTGTCCGGGGAGCCCTTCTCCCCTCTTCACTATTAATTTTAGGCACGGTTGAGGCGCAGACAAGGAAAAAGTTTAAAGAAAATGAGGGGCGGGCGGCCCCCGAAGGGGCGCAGGTTATGGAAGCACTTTAGGGAGTATGAAAGTGCTTATCCTTTTCCTGATGGCTTCTGTTGCTTGGATGCTCTGCCACGCCACGTTTAAATCAGAAGATTCGTCAAAGACGCTCCTCCAGTATCCTTCGTGAGCGTCTTTGACGAACGTGCAAAAGTTGTTTACAGCAGGAGACCTTAAAGTAAGTGCACCTGTTGCCAATAAAATCCTATATAACCATGATCTTTCGTAAGAGTCTTTATCGAGATGTATGTTTCTGATCTTGCTTTTCTTTTTATCAAAACTAGCTACATGCAAGTCAGTCATCTCGTTAATTTCGTGCTTGCCGAGAGTGTAAACAATATCTTCAAGAAAGTGCGTAGCCTCTGGGGCCTCTTCGGCACAGTATTCCCTCCACGTTGGTATGCAAGAGGTTAGTTCATGTAAGGCCCACTCAACTGTTGCATCAAAAATATCGGCGTAAAAATGACCACGCTTAAAGCATATCATGACATCTTTGCCGCGCTGAGATTTTAGGGTCGGAGACCACCGATAAGCATTGCGCCCGAATCTAGTATATCGAAATTCAACCAATTCCTCTCCTGAATAGAGGCTCTTTACGTATTCACTGGAGGATGTAGCCAATTGCCTTGCGGAAAACCTAAGGTGCTCCGGCATCTCCTGAAGAGAGGCAATAATTCTTGTAACGTCGCCTTCCGAAACAAAACTTCTGTACTCACCGTAGTCAAAACTCATCTTTTTCCTCCTCTCGTTTGGTGGCAATTACAATGTAAGCACGCTGACTATAGAAGGCAAGGAATATCTTGGCGTTGGGCGGCCCCCGGAGGGGCGCAGGTTATGCAGCGACGCTAGACAGCCAAACTTTATAGTGATCGGCGTCCATCTCTCTCGCGAGCGCGAGGAACTCCTTTGCAGTCTTGTTCAGCTTCTCATTCTTGGAGAAGTCCGAAAGGTAGCTGCTAGAATAATTCTTGTAGAGCATGACGACTCTCCTGCCAAGCTCTTCTTCGGAGTATTCCTCTGGGTGGTCGGAGACAATGACGTAACCGTCAATGTTCCTGTCTCCATCATAGAAGGCAATCTTGTTTGTGCCGTTAAGGCGTGCATAGAAGATAGGTTGCTTACGCTTTGTGTAGAGGCCACCCGCGAGAACCACATCAATATCTTCTTTTTTCATTTTTTCTCCTTTTTATTTGTTTATCAAAGGGACCATCCCTTCTTCACTTATGAATGTAAGCACGAGAAGGGATGGTCAAGGGATTAATTGTAGTAAATGAGGCGGGGGTCGCGCCCCGGTCGTGGGCACAAGGCCCACTCCCAGGTTGCTATTAGCTTTCTGGCGTTGGCTCGTTTCCAAGCTCTCCATTCAGGAAAGCCTTGACGAGATCCACCCCGTCATTATTCGGGTAGTAACCGCCATCCGCGTTGACGACGAGGTTGGCCGTGCTCAGGGTAGCAAGGTAGGAGCGAACCGTGGGCTCATTCAAGCCAGTGCTCTCCACCAGGGTATCGACGCTGGAACCTGGATTGCTCTTGACCTCCTGATAGAGGTCACGGCGAGACGAGAGAGTGAGAGCAGCACAGACGACGCTAACTTGAGCCAACAGGATGTTTTTCTTGAACGACATTTTGATTGTCCTTTGTTCGGGTTGTGTTGTCATGGGAGAGACCACCTCTCCCTTCCGACACTTATAATATATGCACTGTATAGAGGGCGGCAAGGTATTATCTCAACTTTCTTTGGCGTACAGTTACGGCAGCGGGGGGCGCGGGCTTTTCGCGATAAGATAAGATATAATATAAAATAAAAATAAGAAACCCTTCCTACTGGCTCTCACCGCTTTGGAGAAGTAGGAAGGGTTTCTTATTGTGAGGGAGAGAGGCCCGGAGGTGGTAAGTGTGCCCGATTCTCCCTCGTCTGATGTTATTTTGTTCCCTTAAGATATTGCCGTACCTCAAGAGTCAATGACGCGCCACCTTCAGATGGGCGCGGGCAGGACTAGGCGCACAAGCTGTTACCTGTTAAGGTTTGCGTTTACCACGCGCAAAGTTCGAGTGCGTTGCTCTACTGCCTCTATCCAGTGGCCCTTCCGGGGTTCGAACCCGGACTGTCTCGATTTTAAGTCGAGTGCCTCTGCCAGTTGGGCTAAAGGGCCTGTTCGCTACCTATCTCTATACTTTGCCCAGGTTGACTCTGGGATGTGTGGTCTTACCGCTGCGTACAAGCAGAGGCCAACGCTTATGAACGCTACGTATGCCGCAATTTCGGTGATGATCATCGTCTTCTCCTGTTGTTGCGAAGAGAGCCCATCTCCCTTCCTCACTTATGAATATAGACACCAACAGGCAGGGTCAAGGTATTTTCTCAACTTTCTTTGGTGGGCAGTCGGGACCGAGCGGCGGCCCCCAGTGGGGCATATCTTATCCTATTTTATTTTATTTTATAAAATCTCATCTTCGAGGAAGTCATTGAAATCGTCAAAGCCAAAGTCCACGAAGATAACGTTGCCATGCTTTCCGCCGACCACGTTACCAAGCAGGTCCTCTTGGATGGTCTTCTCGGTAACGTCGCGGACGATGAGTCCACAGCAGTGACACCTGCCTTCGTGGTGCCATTCCATTTTCTCCCACATTAATTCAATCTCAGTGCCGCACTCGCACGTAACAAACTTGTTTTCCATGGCTTCCTCCTGATATGGCAAAGACCCTTTCCTTGCCGACATTACTAATGTATGCACGCTATGATTGCAGACAAGGAATTAATTTAAATGTTCTATAAAGGGAGGCGGCCCCCGGAGGGGCGCACGTTAGTCTTCAGGTTGGTCTATGATGATGCCATAGGCATAGCCCTTGGTGGTCTTGCCCTTGTAGTAATACTGGAAGCCCCATGTGTTAACGAAGTTCTGTACCTTTGCCATCTCCTGCGGGGAGTAAATGGCGACAGCGACCTGGGGGCCGTCATCCACGGCAAAGATGCCGATATCGTCAAAGTGCTTGATGGTTTGGCTTACGGACAGCATAACTTCTCCGGTTGTTGTGAAGAGAGTCACTCTCCCTTCCTTACTATTGAATGTAAGCACCAGCAGGTAGAGTCAAGGGTTTATTATCATTTATTGACCGGGGGGCCGCCCCCGTTAGGGGGCTTGGTCACTCGCCCTGGAGGGTGGCCTTGGCTCGGACAGCAGGATGGAACAGGAACGCCTGCCTCTCCTGCTCGGAGCCAAAGAAGATCATGTCATGGTCAATGCGCTCTGCCTGGACTCCGGTTGCGCGCACGAGCGCGCGCATTTGTTTTTTGGAACCACGGGCCTGAGGACCCGTGACGCGAGTGACACTGGTGTAATCTTTTGCTAATGATGAGCTTCATTTTAAATCCTGTGCGCTGCGAAAGGAGCCATTCCCCTTTCTTCACTACTGAATGTAAGCACGTACAGACCAAGACAAGTTATTTTATTATATTATTTTATCTTTGTTTCTTTATTCATCGGGGGGCGCGGCCCGCTCGGGGCCTTCCCGGGCCGCCCTGGTCAAGCCGGAGTGATGCGCTCTAACTTGAGCGTCTTGATGGCATCAGGGATGTATTCCCCTTGCTCGCTCAGTTCCCAGAACCATGCGCACCCGTCGGGAGTGCTCTCGGGCCTTTTGATGGGCTTTTTGCCCATCCTCAAGACCTCATCAGGCACTCGGCTAAGGGGCACGACGAGCATCTTTCTCTCGTCGCCATTCGATTTGGTGTAGTTGATCTGCGTCGCTTGAGTCATGTCGGCTTTCATTGCTTCCTCTCTTGTGAGGGTTTCAGTTGCTGTCACTTTATAATGTAGTCACCATTCGAGAGGTGACAAGATATTTTTGTTAGAGGAAGGGAGAATGATGCTTGTGTGCAGATTCTCGGCATGATAGTGTGGTAGGACACACTGAAAGGAAAAGGGGTAGGTTCGTTCGGTTGGGCATCCCCTCCCTTCCTCACTTATGAATGTAACCACGCACAAAGAGAGTCAAGGGTTTTTCTCAAACTTTCTCTCAGGCTCAACAGGGGGCCGCCTCACGGTCTCCATAGCGTTACGCGACTCCTAACCCTCGTAATCTTTTTCTGTCCCTTACGCTTGACCACAGGGCTTATGTGATTAGATTATAAGTGTTGACATAGAACACTAATCACAAGAGGTTATCATGAACGCTTCGCTCCTGCTCTTTACCCAAGCCGTTCTGTGGCTTGGGAGGGAGCACGTCGAAGAGGTTTGGACAAGTGAAGGCTTACCGCTGTGTTTCCTCGATCCCTTCCTTGCTGATGAGGCGAGGTGAGGAAGTGCCCCCAAGTGGGGGGCGGCCCCCGGAGGGGGCACTCTCTATCCGGGTTGGGTCTACCTGATACGGTAGCCCTGCTCGCCGTATGCCTCGTAGGGGAGCGCGCGGGGCTCCACCATGCCGTCGATGATAAAGATGGTATCATCGACATATGTAACGCGATAGCCTGCCTGTGCCATCAGCGCCGCTTCACTGGGAGCGCTAGGCGTAATGATTCGGACCTCATCGCTCCCCTCGTCGCCCTCGTCTCGTTGGAGGATTGAGGGGTAATAGAACCAGTGCCACCCACGCAAGCGGCGGAGGTCCTGCATTTCCTCGAAGGTCACTGCCATTGGCGGCAATACCTCTGCGATAACTTCTGTCATTGCGTCAATGACCTCGTTGTAGCCGAACCCTTCGCGGTGCTGGTGCGCTCGCGCATACGACGCGAGCGACTCACAGCGCGAGCGCATAACCTCTTCGTGGCTCCACTCTCGAATCCATATATCCTCGCAAGGAGCGTGCTCTGTATGGTGTGCCTTGACTTCCTCAAACGTGTTGTCGATGCTGTTCATATCGTTCCTCCTGTTTGTCGAGGGGAGCCACTCTCCCCGCTGACAATACAAATCTAGTGGCGAGGCGGCGAAGGTCAAGCGCTTTTCTCAGATTTATTTTCTGCTTGACTTATGTTGGCATGTGTTTATCGCAGGGGGCAGCGGAGCGGCCCCCGCCCCCCGGAGGGGGAGCCCTTCGGCCCTTGGGGTTCAGTCCTGCTCGCGAGCCCAGGCGGGCTCGCCGCCCGCGATGAGGGGAGCGGTACAGCACAAGCCAAGCGAGCAGATAGCGACGACAGTAGCGATAGCGACCATGATATTCTCCGGTTGTTGCGGAAGGAGCCAACCCCCTTCCTTACTATTAAAGTTAGGCACGATTGAAGTAGAGTCAAGCAGTTTTTTGACTTGCTTAGGTCCGCTGGTCAGGTCAGGCATGCCATGTGATGCCGTCCGTCTTGACTAATCCGTAGTGCGAACATACCGCTGCGAATGCTCGCGATGCATATTCAGGGTTGCGGTAGTTATACCCGTAACCCAACTCGAAGCCTTTGCGCCCGATGCGGGTCTTTACACCCTTTTCTTTCAAGCGTTCGTGAGCGCGCTTGACCTTGGCTTTCCTCTCTTCAGGTGCGAGGCCTTTGAGAGCCTCTCGTCTTTCTTCGTTCGTCATTTTTCCTCTCCTGTTTATCGAGGGGAGCCACTCTCCCCGCTGACAGTATATAATCTAATAACGCATCGCTTAGGGTCAAGCATTTTTCTCAACTTTCTTTTTTGCTTGACTCGAGCTGGCATGTGCTTATCAAACTTTCTGCTTGACTCGAGCTGGCATGTGCTTAGGGGGTGCTCATGGGGGCAGCGGAGCGGCCCCCGCCCCCCGGTGATTAGCCGGGGCAGGGTTAGCCCCTCGCGCTCAGTAGTAAGCGCACTCAGGATCAACGGGCTCTGGAGCGAGCGAGCCCCAGTTCGCCTGGATGGTGGAGGTAACGCACTCGCTCTCCTCAACAGAGAGGGACTCGCTACCTCGGAAGGACCACGACCAGTAGCCGTGGCTGGTAAGGTAGACAGTTACATCAACGTAACCCTCTGCCATGAAGATGGCACCGTCTTGGACAGCGCCGTCAATAGCCTGCTTGAGCAGGTCTACGACGTGTTGTTGAAGCTCACGCTTCGTCATTACAGTCCTCCAGAAAGAGAAAAACCAGGGTCGAGGTATATCCCCGACCGACAATATGAATCTAAGACCGACAGCATTAGAGTCAAGCGATTATCTCAAACTTTCTTTTTGCTTGACTTGCTTCAAGATGTGTTTATTGCTGTAAGAAAAGAATATATTTACAAAGAAAAAACTTTTTGCTTGAAGTCGAAAAGCGGCCCCCTCCCCCTCCCCGGAATCTATCTCAGCCCTACAGGGAAGCGACCCTCTCAAATCGGGTATAGCCCCTCCACAACGCGCCCATATTTTTTTGCCTCAAACCTTTTTCACTTCAACCCATATTCTTTGTCTCAGGCCTTATTTTTCACCTCAGACCTTTCCACCTTCACCAGTCGTGCCCATTGAACTCCAGCAATAAAAACCTTGTCCTTATGAGTACCCACAGGGGATATTGTGAAATCAGATTACTGTAGATGCTACCTCTAACATTGTCTTTATGTCCATCTCTATGAAAGCTGACAAGATAATAAATATCCCATGGTATTTCAGCATCTTCCGATTCTAGCGCGAAATCCAGGCCTTCTGATTTTATCATCACGAATCCCACTTAACAATGATTTTGGCCTCATAGTAATATCCTTTATTTTTATTCAAGAAATGTAGCCTCCCATCCACAACGCCCCATATCTTATAATCACCGAGGATATTTATCTCGATTGTACTAGACCTTCTTACCTCGGGGCTGGTGGATAAGTGTGAAGGTTTATACATTGAAGCTTTCCAAAATCTTTCATCCAGGCTCAGAAGAAGTTTAATATTGTTTGTGTTTATCATTTCTTCCTTCTATAAAAGAAATCCAGGTGCCATGTTGCTATTGCTC
>JGI24659J20068_1000063_pt1 | contig 35927 bp, 39 predicted proteins | sample MalvirmetaMSP131_FD_20068 | JGI IMG/M metagenome (IMG submission 20068) | reverse complement strand
CGTGAATACGTGCCGCCCAAGCTCGTTGTCTTTTCCAACGTCACGCAAAGTGCCTGTGGCGGGGCCTCTGGCGCGACGGGGCCGTTCTACTGCCCTGCGGATGAAAAGGCCTATATCGACACGCAATTCTTTGATCTTCTGGCGCAGCGCATGGGGGCAGGCGGGGATTTCGCCGCCGCCTATGTGATTGCCCACGAGGTCGCCCACCACGTTCAGAACGAACTGGGAATCCTGCCCAAGGTCAACGCGCTGCGCCGCCAATCCTCTACGGCCGAGGCGAACGCCCTGACCGTGCGGCTCGAGCTTATGGCTGATTGTTTCTCGGGGATCTGGGCCAAGAACGTCAAAGGTCTGATGGAGCGGGGCGATCTGGACGAGGCATTGAACGCTGCGCGCAAGATCGGCGATGACCACCTGCAACGTCAGGCCGGTCGCGTCCCGCAGCCGCACACCTTTACCCACGGCACGTCCGAGCAGCGTTCAAGCTGGTTCCAGCGCGGGTTCGACAGCGGTCAGGTTGGCCAATGCGACACATTCGCGGCAGAGCAGCTGTAACAGCGTTCGGTGCTATAACGGAAAAATAATGAGTATAAACAACAGGTTAAGTTACCCATGGGTAACCTGACCTGTTGCCTGTGGCCGTGCCGGAATGCCAATATCCAAACGCATGGAGGCGCTGCGGGGCATTGAGGCACTGCGGAAATATCTGGGGGCGGGGGCTGCCCCTCTCGGGCCATCCTTTGGATGACCCTGCGGGGCGACGCGTATTTTGCTGCGCAAAATACGCTGGGGTGAGAGGCTGATAACGACCCAAGTGGGTCTCGTTACGGCTGCTTCCTTCCGGATCTGACCGGGTTGGCGAGGCACCTGCCCGCACCAACCTCTCACCGCCCATATAGTATAGGGCCGGATGGGATGCAAGACGGGCCCAAAGGCGTTTTTATCTCGGGCGTTTTTAGCGGGCACGGCGCCATGCAGCCTTGGCATCGCGCGGTTTGGCCAATAGGCATGGTGCACGCAAACGGGAGGATACGCATGAAGCACGCCGAGACGGTCACTTTCGGAGGGTCAGCGCTTGACCGCGCCGGAGAGGTTCGCGCCGACAAGGAGGCCGTGGCCGCATTGCGCGCCGATGACGCCGCCCGCGCCATTCTGTTCTGGCGGGGTAAGGTCCTGATCGACCCCGCGCGCCCCGCGTCTGTTGTGCGTTTGCCGCTGGATCACCCCGTTCTGGCGGATGCCGGCTCTGCCCGATCTTGCTGGGGCGCGAAGAGGGGGCCGCGCGGTTTGCCTATGACCTGTCGCCGTGGATGCCCGATGACTTCGACCCGCGTCAGCTGGGGTCTTTCGTGGATCAAAGCGAACAGCGCCACCCGATGTTGCCGCCCGACTATGCTTTCGTCGAATGCGCCGCGTGATGACGTGGCTCAGCCCGCGTGACGCCGAACTCGCCGCGACCGGCAAGGCCATTCTGGCGTGGCACGAAAACCACGGCTACTGCGCCCGCTGCGGCTTTGAAACCGTGGTGAATGACGCAGGCTGGCAACGCAACTGTCCCGCGTGTCGCGCGTCGCATTTTCCGCGCACCGATCCGGTTGTGATCATGCTGATTACCCACGGCAACTCTGTCCTGATGGGGCGGTCGCCGGGTTGGCCCGAGGGGATGTTCTCGCTTTTGGCGGGGTTTGTCGAACCGGGTGAAACGCTCGAAGCCGCCGTGCGCCGCGAGGTATTCGAAGAGGCGGGCGTGCAGGTCGGTCAGGTCAGCTATCTTGCGAGCCAGCCTTGGCCCTTTCCCGCGTCGCTCATGTTCGGCTGCGCCGGAGAGGCGACAAGCCACGAGATCACCATCGACCCCAAAGAGATCGAAGAGGCCCTTTGGGTGTCCAAAGAGGACATGATGGATGTCTTTGCCGGGCAACACCCCAAGATCAAACCGGCCCGAAAGGGGGCGATTGCGCATTTCCTGCTGGAAAACTGGCTTGCGGATACGCTGGATTAAGGCAACCTTCGGGAAAGACGACGAACAAGGCAGAACATGAAATTTTCCACCAAAGAAGACATCGACGCGCCGATTGATGCGGTATTCGACATGCTGTGCGAATTTGACCAGTTCGAACGCGCCGCCATGCGCCGCGGCGCAGAGGTGCAGCGCGTGGACCGGCTGGCGGAAGCGGGGCCGGGGATGCAGTGGGAAGCTGCCTTTGACATGCGCGGCAAACGACGCGAGCTTCAGGTCGAGATGGACCGTTTTGACCGCCCGACCGAAATGAAGCTGAACACCCGTTCGCAGGGGCTGACCGGCGACATGAGCTTTGATCTGGTCGCCCTGTCACGCAGCCGCACCCGCATCATGGTCGCGCTAGAGCTCAAGCCACAAAACCTGTCGGCCCGTCTGCTGGTGCAGTCGTTGAAACTGGCCAAAAATTCGCTGACCAAGAAGTTCAAGAAACGTGTCGGCGACTATGCCAAGGACATGGAAGACCGCTACCACAAACCCCGCTAGGGGGTTTGCGGTGGTTACCGCGTTTACTGGCCGTGACGGTCGGGATGCGCGGGGTAGACGCCCAGAATATCGATGAAGTTGGTGAAATGCGCCAACTCCTCCAGCGCGCGGGCGACGGCGGGGTCTTCGGGGTGGCCTTCGATATCGGCATAGAACTGTGTCGCCGTGAACGACCCGCCCGCCATGTAGCTTTCCAGCTTGGTCATGTTGACGCCATTGGTCGCGAAACCGCCCATGGCCTTGTAAAGCGCCGCCGGGATGTTGCGCACCTGAAAGACAAAGGTGGTCAGCATGTTTTCCGCACGGCGGGTCTGGTCCAGCTCGGGTGACATCAGCAAAAAGCGGGTGGTGTTATGGTCCAGATCCTCGATGTCGCGGGCCAGCACCTTGAGCCCGTGAATATCCGCCGCGACCTCGCTTGCCAGCACGCCGACATCGCGTTCCTCCGACACCGCAAGATCCGCCGCCGCCCCTGCGCTGTCTGCCGCTGCCTCTGACGTGATGCCATGGGCGTCCAGCCAGCTGCGCGCCTGCGGGATCAGCACCATATGCGCGCGCACGTGTTTGATGTCTTCGAGCTTTACACCGTCATGGGCCATCAGGCTGATGCGCACGCGCACGAAGGCCTCTGCGATGATGCGCAGCCCGCTTTGCGGCAGCAGCCGGTGGATGTCCGCAACCCGCCCGTAGGTCGAGTTTTCGACCGGCAGCATCGCCAGATCGGCGCGGCCTTCGCGCACGGCGCGGATCACCCCTTCGAAGGTCATGCAGGGCACGGGGATCATGTCGGGGCGGGCTTGCAGGCAGGCTTCGTGGCTATAGGCCCCCAAAGCACCTTGAAAAGCGATGCGCGGCGCGGTTTTACTGGTCATCAGGGGCATCCTTCTTCAAGCCGTTGCCAACTATGGCGTTTGGTCGCGGTAACTACACCTTGCCCCGACGAAGGGAAAGCAATAGATACGCCTGCAATACGATGCCCGAATACCAACGATGGACCTTCACGCATGTTCGATACAATGACCGTTACCAAAATCGCTGCCGGCCTGTTTGGCGCTTGGCTTGTCCTTCTGCTTGGCAAATTCGCGGGCGAAGAGCTTTATCATGCCGAAGCGCATGGCGAACAAGGCTATGTCATTGAAGTGGCAGATGCCTCTGGTGGCGGTGAGCCCGCTGAAGAAGTCGATTTCGCCGAGATCATGGCGGCCGCTGATCCGGCCAAGGGTGAAAAGGTTTTCCGCAAATGTTCCGCCTGTCACAAGGTTGAGGATGGTGCGAATGCGGTTGGTCCCTACCTCTACGGTGTTGTCGGGCGTCCGGTTGATTCCGCTGACGGGTATGCGTCCTACTCCGGCGCGCTTGAGAAAGTGGCTGAGACATGGACCCCAGAGAACCTGAACGCCTTCCTGACCAAGCCTGCCGGTTTCGCGCCAGGCACCACGATGGGTTTCGCGGGTCTGCCCAAGATCGAAGACCGGGCGAATGTGATCGCCTATCTCGACAGCCTGGACAACTGATCCACCCCATATCCCGATTGCAAGGCCGCTCCCTCGTGGGCGGCCTTTTGCTGTGAAGTGCCCTGTTTTCAGTCAGGTAACATATTCGCAACTTGTAACTTGGGCGGTCGGGCCGTTAGCGTGTATCCGGCAGTGATCTGCCGCGACGACCCTTGTCTATCGCCTGTTGTTATAAAGGATACGCCCGATGCCCCGGACCCATGCCCGTGCTGACACAAAATCGCAAACCCCCATGCTGCGCGTCGCTGGTGCGGCCTTGCTTGTTTTCGGGGCCGCGATGCTGGGCGGTGCCGCTTGGGGGCAGGATGACGCCGCGCAGGGCAGTGACAAGATTATCACCGCGCATGGCTATTCCTTTTACGGCGATCTGAAATACCCCGCCGACTACACCCATTTCGACTATGTGAACCCCGAGGCCCCCAAAGGCGGCGAGATTTCAATCTCTACCCTCGGGACGTTTGATTCGATGAACCCCTATTCGCGCAAGGGCCGTGGCGGCGCGTTGAGCACGGTGATGTATGAAAGCCTGCTTGGCGAGGGCGTCGGCGGAGAGATCGTGCCCGCCGATGTTTACGGTGAAGCCTATTGCCTGCTGTGCGAGAGCCTTGAATACCCCGAGAGCAAGGATTGGGTGGTGTTCCACATGCGCAAGGACGCGAAATTTTCGACCGGCGATCCGGTGACGGCCCATGACATCGCCTTTAGCCACAACCTGCTGCTGGATCAGGGGCTGAAATCCTATGCCGATGCAGTGCGCAAGCTGATCCCCAAGGTCGAGGTGATCGACGATTACACCATCAAATTCTATTTCAGCCCCGGCGTGTCCCGGCGCAGCCTGATCGAACAGGTCGGCGGCGTGCCGGCGTGGTCGAAAAAATGGTACGAGGAAACCGGCGCGCGGCTCGACGAATCGCGGCTGGAAACCTCGCCCGGGTCCGGCCCGTATATGATCGACAGCATCGATGTGAACCGTCGGATCGTCTACAAGCGCAACCCCGATTACTGGGGCAAGGACCTGCCGTTCAACGTGGGCCGCAACAATTTCGATAAAATACGCGTCGAATACTTCGGCGACGAGAATTCCGCGTTCGAGGCCTTCAAGGCGGGTGAATATACCTTCCGCACCGAGGGCAGCTCGAAACAATGGGCGTCGTCCTATGACTTCCCCAAGGTGACCGCAGGGCAGGTGGTCAAAGAGGATATCCCCGACGGGTCGCCTCCCACGCCCTCGGGCATCGTGTTCAACCTTGGCCGCGAGGTCTTGCAGGACAAGCGCGTGCGCGAGGCCGTGGCCCTGGGGTTCAATTTTGAATGGACCAATGAATCGCTGCAATACGGGCTGTTCAAACAGCGGGCGTCGTTTACGCAGGACACGCCCCTGATGGCCACGGGCGCACCCCAAGGGGCGGAACTGGCGCTGCTGGAAAGCCTTGGCGATGTCGTGCCGCCCGAACTGCTGACGCAAGACGCGGTGGTGCCGCATACGTCGGATGCGAGCCGCCTGTCGGACCGTCGCAACCTGCGCCGCGCAATGAAGCTGCTGGACGAGGCCGGTTGGGCCGTGGGCGATGACGGCAAACGCTATAATGCGCAGGGCAAACCCTTGCAGTTGCGGTTCTTGCTGAACTCCTCGGGGTCTGCGACGCTGTCGGCGGTGATCGAAAACTTTATGTCGAATTTGCAAAACATGGGCATTGATGCCGTGCTCGAGAAAGTCGACAGTTCCCAATACACGGCCCGCGAACGGGACCGCGATTACGACATGGTCTATGACAGCTATGGGGCGTTTCTGGGCACAGGCACCGGGCTGGAACAACGCTATGGGTCAGAGGCGGCGGCCTATTCGCTGTTCAACCCTGCAGGGCTTGCCAGCCCGCTGGTGGATGCGATTGTGACCGCGTCGCTGGCGGCCGACACGAAAGAGGAAGAGGACGCCAGCCTGATGGCGCTGGATCGGGCACTGCGCTATGAATTTTTCATGATCCCGACCTGGTATAACGACAGTTTCTGGACCGCCTATTACGACCAGTACGAACACCCCGAAACGCAGCCGCCTTACGCTTTGGGCTACCTCGATTTCTGGTGGTACAATGCCGATAAAGCAGACGCCTTGCGCGCTGCAGGCGCACTGAGGTAAACGCCGGCCATGGGCGCATATATTCTTCGACGGCTGTTGCTGATCATACCGACGTTGCTTGGGATCATGCTGATCAACTTTGCACTGGTGCAGTTTGTGCCGGGTGGCCCTGTTGAGCAGGCGATCGCGCGTATTCAGGGCGGTGGTGACGTGTTCGAAGGGTTCTCTGGCGGGGGATCGGATGCGGGGAATGCCGCAGATACCGGCGGCAACGAGAATTACGTTGGCGCACGGGGCCTGCCGCCCGAATTCATCGCAGAGCTTGAGAAAGAGTTCGGCTTTGACAAACCGCCGGTAGAGCGGTTCGTGAACATGCTGTGGAATTACATGCGGTTCGATTTCGGCGAAGCTACTTTCGGTCGATCAGCGTGATCGAGTTGATCAAGGAAAAGCTGCCCGTGTCGATCACGCTGGGGCTGTGGTCGACGTTGATTGCCTATCTGGTGTCGATCCCCCTTGGCATCCGCAAGGCGGTCAAGGATGGCACGGCCTTTGATACATGGACATCGGGCGCGATTATCGCCGCCTATGCGATCCCGGGCTTTCTGTTCGCGATCCTGCTGCTGGTGCTGTTTGCGGGCGGGTCCTACTGGCAGATATTCCCGCTGCGGGGGCTGACCTCGGATAATTTTGACCAGCTGAGCCCCTTGGGCAAGGTCGCGGATTACTTCTGGCACATCACGCTGCCGGTGCTGGCCTCGACCATCTCGGCCTTTGCGACGCTGACCTTGCTGACCAAGAACAGCTTTCTCGACGAGATCAAGAAGCAATATGTCGTCACGGCGCGGGCCAAGGGGCTATCAGAGCGTAAGGTGTTGTACGGCCACGTCTTCCGCAACGCGATGCTGATCGTGATCGCGGGCTTTCCAGCGGTTTTTATCGGTGTGTTCTTTGGCGGCTCGCTGATCATCGAGACGATCTTTAGCCTTGATGGCCTGGGCCGTCTGGGGTTCGAGGCGGCGGTTGCGCGGGATTATCCGATCGTCTTCGGGACGCTGTTCATCTTTGGCCTTATCGGTCTGCTGGTCGGTATCCTGTCTGACCTGATGTATGTGGTCGTCGACCCGCGCATCGACTTTGAAAAACGCGAGGGCTGAACCCGATGGCGCTATCCCCGCTGAACCAACGCCGCTGGCGTAACTTTACCCGTAACCGCCGCGCCTATTGGAGCCTTTGGATTTTCGCGATCCTGTTTGGCATCTCGCTGTTCGCCGAATTTGTGGCCAACGACAAACCGATCCTCGTGAACTATCGCGGCGACTATTACATGCCGATCTTCAAGTTCTACCCCGAGACCGAGTTCGGCGGCGATTTCCTGACCGAAGCGGTGTACCGCGACCCCGAAGTGCAATGTCTGATTGCCTCGGGCGGGTTGATCGACTGTCTGGACGACCCCGAGGGGATCATCGAGGACGCGCAGGATGGCGAGGTCGCGGGCGAGCCGATTGCGGCGGGTTGGTCGATCTGGCCGCCCATCCCCTATAGCTTTGACACCGCCGTGGACCGGCCGGGCGCGGCCCCGCTGCCGCCGAACGGGCAGAACCTGCTGGGCACCGATGGCACCAAACGCGACGTGCTCGCGCGGGTCATTCATGGCTTCCGGCTGTCGATCATCTTTACCCTGATTGTGACGGGGGCGGCATCGTTGATCGGGATCATCGCGGGGGCGGTGCAGGGGTTCTTTGGCGGCTGGACGGATCTGATCTTCCAGCGCGTGATCGAGATCTGGACCTCGACCCCGTCGCTTTATGTGATCATCATCATGTTCGCCATTCTGGGGCGCAGTTTCTGGCTGCTGGTGTTCTTGCTGGTGCTGTTCAGTTGGACGTCGCTGGTGGGTGTGGTGCGGGCCGAATTCCTGCGCGCGCGGAACCTTGAATATGTGCGTGCGGCGCGTGCGCTTGGGGTGGGGAATATGACGATCATGTTCCGCCACATGCTGCCCAATGCGATGGTCGCGATGCTGACGATGCTGCCGTTTATCATCACCGGCACGATCAGCACGCTCGCGATCCTTGATTTTCTGGGCTTCGGCCTGCCGTCGTCGGCCCCGTCCCTGGGCGAGCTGACGTTGCAAGCCAAGCAGAACCTGCAAGCGCCCTGGCTGGCGTTCACCGCGTTCTTCACCTTTGCCATCATGCTGTCGCTGCTGATCTTTATCTTTGAAGGGATCCGCGACGCCTTTGACCCGAGAAAGACGTTCTCATGACGCCTTCGACCCAGAACGCCGCGGTGCTGCAAGTGGATGACCTGCGCGTCTCCTTCCGTCAGGAAGGCGCGTTGACCCATGCGGTCAAGGGCGTGAGCTTTGCTGTGCAGCGCGGGGAGACCGTGGCGCTGGTGGGGGAGTCCGGCTCGGGTAAATCCGTATCGGCGCTGAGCACCGTATCGCTGTTGGGCGACAGTGCCGAGGTGTCGGGGTCGGTGCTGTATGACGGGCAGCAGATGGTCGGGGCGAGCGACAAGCTGCTGCGCAAGGTGCGTGGCAATGACATCAGCTTTATCTTTCAAGAGCCGATGACCTCGCTGAACCCGCTGCATACGATCGAAAAGCAGCTGGCGGAATCGCTGGCGCTGCATCAGGGCGTGGCGGGGGCCGAGGCGCGGGCGCGTATCCTTGAACTGCTGGACAAGGTCGGGATCGTGGATGCGGAAAGCCGGTTGGGGGCCTACCCGCATCAGCTGTCGGGTGGGCAACGGCAACGGGTGATGATCGCGATGGCGCTGGCCAACAAGCCCGATGTGCTGATCGCGGATGAGCCGACCACGGCCTTGGACGTGACCATTCAGGCGCAGATATTGGACCTGCTGAAAGAGCTGAAAGACAGCGAGGGCATGGGCCTGCTGTTCATCACCCATGATCTGGGCATCGTGCGCCGCATTGCCGATCGCGTCTGCGTGATGAAACAGGGCGAGATTGTCGAACACGGCCCCACGCAGGAGATTTTTGACAACCCGCAGCACCCCTATACGATCAAGCTTTTGGGGGCGGAGCCGTCGGGCCGACCGGACCCGGTTGCCCCGGATGCCGAGGTGATCGCCAGCACCGATCATCTGAAGGTCTGGTTCCCGATCCAGAAGGGGTTCATGCGCAAGACGGTGGATCACGTGAAGGCGGTAAACGACGCGTCGCTGTCGGTGCGCGCGGGGGAAACCCTTGGTATCGTGGGTGAATCCGGGTCGGGCAAGACGACGCTGGCACTGGCGATCATGCGCTTGATCTCCTCTGAAGGGGGGATCAGCTTTATGGGGCAGGACGTGCGCAGTTGGTCCACGCGGCAGTTGCGGCGGTTGCGCAAGGATATGCAGATCGTGTTTCAGGATCCGTTCGGCAGCCTGTCGCCGCGGATGACCTGTATGCAGATCATCGCCGAAGGGCTGAGCGTGCATAAGGTGGACCCCGACCGCGATCCGCGCGACCTGGTGCGCGATGTGATGATCGAGGTGGGCTTGGACCCGGCCACGATGGACCGCTATCCGCACGAGTTTTCCGGCGGGCAACGTCAGCGGATCGCGATTGCGCGGGCGATGGTGCTGCGGCCCAAGCTGCTGGTGCTGGACGAGCCGACCTCGGCGCTGGATATGACCGTGCAGGTGCAGATCGTGGACCTGCTGCGCAATCTGCAGCGCAAATACGGGCTGGCCTATCTGTTCATCAGCCACGACCTGAAGGTCGTGCGCGCGATGTCGCATAAGGTGATGGTGATGAAGCGGGGGGATGTGGTCGAATACGGCGATGTCGATACGCTGTATGACAATCCGCAGTCAGACTATACGCGCACCTTGCTACAGGCGACGACCTGAGCAGGCCAAGCTTAAGAGCTTGGCCCGATCATAAAGCAGTTCACATTGCGGGCGACCAGACGGCGGCAGGCCAGATCGGCTGTCTCGCGGGTCATGCCAAGGAAGTTGGCGTCGAACCCTTGCGGGCGACGCACGACTTTGCGCAGGCTGCCGTCGAGGGTCGAGATTTCGGACAATGCGGTTTTCAGCAACACTTTCTCGGCGGCATAGCGGCTGGGATAGCGGCCCACATTCACGCCCCAGTGACGGCCACCAGATGTCGACACGCGTGTGATGACCTCGGGGGCGGGGGGCGCTTTGGGGGTGACCTGTTTTACCGCGGCGGTTTCAACCAGCGATGCGGCAGCCGAGGGGCGCAGCGTGGGCCGGACCGAGACCGAGGCGAGCAGGGTTTCCGCCTCTGCTGCGGGTTCCGGTGTCGGGGCAGGGGCCTCTGCCACGACGGGCGGCGCGGTTTTCTGCGCCTCTTTCAGCGCGGCGGTGATGTCCGAGTTCAGGATCGGCGAGGTCGCTTGGGGCACCTCTGCGGTGGCAACCACGACCTGAGGCTGGTGGCCCGGACGCAATGTGGGACGTTTGGAGGTGGTGACGGCCCCCACGAGGCGGATGACCTTGCCCGCGGCCCCGTCGGATGCGACGGGCGTATCTTCGACATCGGCGTAAGCGGGTTTGGAGGGTTTTTTCAGCGGCGCGCTGGAGGGGGCGCGGCGGAAGCCCAGATCCATCAGCTCGGCCACTTTAGCGTTCCGCGCGCTGGTGGAGGTGCCGCCGAAGACGGTCACGATAATGCGTTCATTGCCCCGTTCGGCCGAGGCGGTGAGGTTGAAGCCAGCGGCGCGGGTGTAGCCGGTCTTGATCCCGTCGGCACCTTTGTAGGACGACAGGAAGCGACGGTTGGTGTGGCTGACCTTGCGCACGCCCGCATCGGCAGTGATGCGCGAGAACAGGTTGTAGTATTCGGGGTGATCATACAGCAGGTGGCGGCCCATGATGGTCATGTCATGTGCGGTCGACATGTGGCCGGATTCTGTCAGGCCGTGGGCGTTCTTGAAAGTGGTGTTGGTCATGCCAAGCGCCTTGGCGGTGCGGTTCATGCGGCGGGCGAACTTGGCTTCGGACCCTTCGATGGCTTCCCCGATGGCGGTGGCGGCGTCATTGGCAGATTTGACGGCCGCGGCGCGGATCAGGTAGCGCAGGGCGATGGTCTGGCCCGATTTCAGCCCCAATTTGCTGGGCGGTTCGGACGCCGCGTGGCTGGTGATCTTGACCTTGCTGTCGAGCGAGATCTCACCGCGCTTAATCGCCTCGAATGCGATATAAAGTGTCATCATTTTGGTGAGGGAGGCCGGGTGCAGACGGGTATCCGCGTTTCGGGAGTGCAGCACTTCGCCGGTTCGGGCGTCGATCACATAGGCGGCATAGGGGGCCGCCATTGCGCTGAGCGGCAGGATCAGCAAGATCCATATAGCCGCAAGAATAAATAGCCCATACCGGGCTGGCTGCACACGCCGCACTCTCATCATAACTGCCTTTGCTCTGCCTCGGCCGTCGATTTTTCAACTGACCATTATTATTAAGGTAAGGTTACCATAGGACGTGTTTTCGATAAAGGCGTTCGATGTGGTGCAGCCCGGAAAAGCGGCGATTTCCGCGCAGCACATTTAGCGTGTGCCCAAAACTCCGCCACTATAGGGGCGATTGTGGCGGGAATGTGGCAAGAGTTGGGCGACAACGCAGCGAAGGTAAGGCGAGAATACAGCGGCGATCAGGGCAGCAATTCTGCCACTTCGGACAGGCGGGTGATCTGGTGGAAGCGGGGCGAATCACTCGGGGCGGGGGCGTGCTCCAGCGCCCAGGTGACGCCGTGGGGGATATAGACGCCATGCCCGCCCGCGTGGATCATCGGCACCACGTCCGATTTCATGGAGTTCCCGATCATCATGCCGCGGGCCGGGCCGTCGCCGTGGGTATCAAAGATGCGCTGGTAGGTTTGCGGGGTCTTGTCCGACACGATTTCAATCGCGGTGAACATATCGCGCAGCCCGGATTCAGCGAGCTTGCGTTCCTGATCCAGCAGATCGCCCTTGGTCACCAACACCAGCCGATAGTCGTCTTGCAAGGCTTCGAGGGTTTCGCGCACATCGGGCAGCAGTTCGACCGGATGGGCCAGCATATCCCGCCCTGCCGCCAGCAGTTCGGAGATAACATCGGCCGGCACGCGGCCCTCGGTGACCTCTATCGCGGTTTCGATCATCGAGAGGGTGAACCCTTTGATGCCAAAGCCGTAGTGGGGGATGTTGCGCCGCTCTGCCTCAAGCAGCCGGCCCATCAGGCTGTCGCGGTCGGTGTAATCGGCAAGAAGTTCCGCGAATTTGACCTGTGTCAAAGCAAAGAAGCGTTCGTTGTGCCATAAAGTGTCATCGGCATCAAAACCGATGGTCGTTAGCGGATTGCCCATCTTTGGCGCGCCCTCTTTTCTAATTCTGCTTTAGGGTTATATAGACGCCTACACGACTCACTTGAAACGACTTCTCAGGCAGGAGCAGCAATGCGCCTTGATGATCTTATGATGGCGGGCAAAGACCGGGACGACGACGAAACCGATCTGTTGACCAAGACCAAACCAAAGACCAAGCGGCCGCCTTTGTACAAGGTGATGCTGTTGAACGACGATTTCACCCCGATGGAATTTGTGGTGATTGTGCTTGAACGCTTCTTCGGGCTGAACCATGCCCAAGCCTTCGAGATCATGTTGACCGTGCATAAAAAAGGGCTGGCGGTCGTGGGCGTGTTCAGCCACGAGATCGCGGAAACCAAAGTCGCGCAGGTGATGGATTTCGCCCGGCGTCACCAGCACCCGCTGCAATGCACCATGGAAAAAGAAGAATAACACGTGATTGATGCACGTCTGCAACTGGCGCTTGACGGCGGTGGTCTTGAGTTGCCAGCTGAAGGGACGATTGCCGTCTTTCAGCCCCCCCGTGACAGTGATTTGCCAGGTCTGGACAAAGACCGCGTGCAGATTATCCACGATTTCAAACCGGATTATGACGCATGGGCCGCGCGCGGCTATGATGTCGTGCGCACCATCAAGGACCGCTATGCGGCCTGTATCGTCTGCCTGCCACGCGCCAAGGCCGAAGCCCGCGCCGTGATCGCCGCCGCCTGCGAGGTCTGCGACGGGATCGTTGTGATCGACGGGCAAAAGACCGACGGTGCCGATAGTGTCCTGCGCGAGATGCGCGACCGTGTGACCGTGCAGGGCCCGATCTCGAAGGCTCACGGCAAGATGTTCTGGATCTCGGAACCGGCGGCGGAGTTCTTTTCCGACTGGCGTCAGGGGCCGGAGCTGACCGAAGGCGGGTTCTGGACCGCGCCGGGGGTCTTTTCCGCGGACGGTGTCGATCTGGCCTCGGCGCTGCTGGTGGATGCCTTGCCCGAGAAGCTCGGGGCCGAGGTTGCCGATCTGGGGGCCGGTTGGGGCTTTTTGTCGGCCCACGCGCTGACACGGCCTGACATCAAGAACCTTTATCTTGTTGAGGCGGGACATATGGCGCTGGAATGTGCGCGCCGCAATGTCACCGATGATCGCGCGTCCTTTGCATGGGAGGATGCCACAAGCTGGGAGCCGCCCCACCGCATGGACAGCGTGATCATGAACCCGCCCTTCCACATCGGTCGCGCGGCTGAACCGCAGATCGGGCAGGCGTTTGTTGCCACGGCAGCACGCATCCTGTCGCCGCAAGGCAAGCTGTGGATGGTCGCGAACCGTCATCTGCCCTATGAGGCAGAGCTGAAAACCCGTTTCGCCCATGTCGAGGAAATCGGCGGCGATGCGCGGTTCAAACTGTTTCACGCGGCACGGCCTTTGCGCAAACGCCGATAGGCGGGCCGCGCCTGATTAAGGAACGATTTATGTCATTCTCAATCTCTGGCAAAAGCGTCATCGTCACCGGGGCCGCGAACGGCATCGGTTTGGCGATTGCCCGGCAATTCGCCGACAAGGGCGCAAATGTGATGTGTGCCGACATCGACGAGAAAGCGCTGGTCGAACAGCTGGGCGATGCCAAGGACGACGGCAACATCCGCTTTTTCGCGGGCGATCTGCGGCAACGTTGACGATTGCGAACCTCGTCTCTGCCACCATTGACGCCTTTGACGAGGTCGACGTGTTGGTCAATGCGTCGCGGCAGTTCCTGCCGACGGATGCGCTGGACAATGATGACACCAGCGTTGAAACCCTGTGGCAGGAAAACGTGATGACCGCGATGCAGCTGACGCAGCAGGTCGCCAAACGCATGATCAAACAGTCCGAGGGCAAGGAAGACGGCAGCGTGGGCAGCATCGTCAACCTCAGCTCGACCACCTCGCGGCACACGCGGCCCGAGTTGATGGCCTATTCCATGGCGGCGGCAGCGCTTGAGCAGATGACACGGTCGATGGCGCTGACGCTGGCCCCGCATCGCATCCGGGTGAACGCCGTGGCCTTCGGGTCGGTGATGAGCGGGTCGCTGAAAGCGTCTTGCGCCGAGAACCGCGAGTGGCGCGACGACATCCGCAACCACACGCCGCTGGGGCGCATCGCTTCGCCGTCAGAGCTGGCCGACACGATCCAGTATCTTGCCGCCGACAGCTCCAGTTTCCTGACAGGCGAAGTGATCGTTGTGGACGGGGGGCGGTCCTTGCTGGACGCCGTGGACGCGCCGGCACATTAGAATACGCAGTAACGAAAGGCTTTGCGCATGACCGTTGATTTCGAGGCGGAGAAGACCCGCGCCGCTGAGTGGTTCCGCAGCCTGCGCGACCAGATCGTGGAGGCATTCGAGACGCTGGAGCGTGACCACGCCGAGGGCCCGTTGTCTGATGCCGCGCCCGGCACATTCGAGGTGACCCCGACCAAACGCAGCAGCGACGACGGCAGTGACGCGGGCGGTGGTCTGATGAGCGTGATGCGTGGCGGGCGTGTGTTCGAAAAGGTCGGCGTCAACGTCTCTACGGTGTTTGGCACCTTGGGAGAGCGTGCGCAGGTCGCGATGGCGGCGCGCAAGGGCATCCCCGGCATGGCCGAAGACCCGCGGTTCTGGGCGTCGGGCATCAGTCTGGTCGCGCATATGCAGAACCCGCATGCCCCGGCGGTCCATATGAACACCCGCATGTTCTGGACCCCCCATGCCAGCTGGTTCGGCGGCGGGTCCGATCTGAACCCCTGCATCGAATATGACGAAGACACCGCGCATTTCCACGCTGTGCAAAAGGCGCATCTGGACCCTCATGGCAGCGATCTCTACCCGCGGCTGAAGGCCTGGGCGGACGAGTATTTCTATATCCCGCACCGTCACCGCGCGCGCGGGGTCGGCGGTATCTTTATGGACGATCACGCGACAGGCGATTGGGAGGCGGATTTTGCCCTGACACAGGATATCGGCCGCGCCTTCCTGCCCGCCTATCTGCCGCTGGTGCAAAAGCGGATCACGCAAGACTGGTCAGAGGCGGATAAAGAGGCGCAGCTGGTGCATCGCGGGCTTTATGCGGAATATAACCTTGTCTATGACCGCGGTACGAAATTCGGGCTGGAGACCGGCCATGACGCCAATGCGGTTCTCATGAGCCTGCCACCTTTGGCGAAGTGGATCTAGGGGGCCAGCCCCCGCCCTGCGGGCTCCCCCGGGATAGCTGCCATTTGGAATGAAAAAGGCCCCCGACCGTGCAGGTCGGGGGCCTTTTCGTCTAAACTGGTATCAGCTTATTGCTTTGGCAGCATCACGCCGTCGATAACGTGGATCACACCGTTGGACTGTTTGACATCCGCGATTTCGATGAAGGCCGTATTGCCGTTCTCGTCCGTCAGGATCACGCGGCCATCATCGGCGTAGGAGGCTTGCAGCGTGCAGCCGCCCAGTGTCGGCACGGGGTGTTCGCCGCCGTCGTCCTTGATCATGCCCTGCAGCGCGTCAGCCATCACGGCCTTGCCGACCACGTGGCAGGTCAGGATTTCGGTCAGACGCTCTTTGTTCTCTGGCTTGACCAGCATTTCAACGGTGCCTGGCTCAAGACGGTCGAAACCGGCGTTGGTGGGGGCGAACACGGTGAAGGGGCCTTCGCCTGCGAGGGTATCAACCAGACCGGCAGCTTTCACAGCGGCAACCAATGTGGTGTGGTCGGCAGAGTTCACGGCGTTTTCAACGATGTTCTTGTCGGCGAACATTTCAGCACCACCGACCATGGGGTTCTTCATTTCGTCGGCGAAAGCCGCACCGGCAGTCAGGGCCAGAGCTGCGGTTGCGGTCATCATCTTTTTAGCGAAAGTCATGGTGTTCTCCTCGGTTTATATCGTGATCATTTGTTGATCATGCCGAAGCAACGGGGCCATGCTGCGCTTAGTTTCAAACAGAGCGCGAATTTATTTTGGATGTTATCCTTTGACGTGCCAGTCGAAGAAGCCGGGGCCTGCCTGGGCCAGTAGGTCCTGCGCCAGATCGACGCCCATCTGACCGCCTTGCGCAATAGGGCCGCTGCGGTCACCGGCAATTGCCTCTGACCCGTCGGGGCGCAGGACCTGGCCGCGCAGGTGGAGCGTGTCGCCGTCCAGCGTGGCCAGTCCGGCAATCGGTGTCTCGCAGGATCCGTCAAGCGTGAGCAGAAAGGCGCGTTCGGCGGCCAGACGTTGGCCCGTGGGGGTGTCGTGGATCGCGGCGAGCATGGTTTCGGTATCAAGGTCACCGGCGCGGCGTTCGATGCCGATGGCCCCTTGCGCGACCGCGGGCAGCATCAGCGTATCGTCGATCGGCGTGGCGGGGACGTGTTGCATGCCCAAACGGTTCAGACCGGCCACGGCGAGGAAGGTACATTCGGCCACACCATCGGCGAGCTTTTTCAGCCGCGTCTGCACATTGCCGCGGAATTCGACGACCTGCAGGTCGGGACGCTGGTGCAGCAGCTGCGCCCGGCGGCGCAGGCTGGAGGTGCCGACAACCGCGCCTTCGGCCAGTTGGTCCAGCGCCGAGATGGTGGGCGCGACAAAGGCGTCGCGCGGGTCTTCGCGCGGCAGGTAGGTATCAAGCAGCAGGCCCCCCGGCTGGATCGTGGGCATGTCTTTCATCGAATGCACGGCGATGTCGATTTTGCCCGCCAGCAGGTCTTCTTCGATTTCGCGGGTGAACAGGCCCTTGCCGCCGATATCCTTGAGCGGGCGATCCTGAATGACATCGCCGGTGACTTTGATTACGACGATTTCAAACGCCGCCTGTGGGATTTCAAACGCGGCGGCCAGACGGGCGCGGGTTTCGTAAGCCTGGGCCATTGCCAGAGGCGAGCCGCGGGTGCCGATGCGCATGGGGTTTTCGGGGGTGGGCAGGTTCACAGTCATGGCTCTTCTTTAGGGGTGTGGATTTGATCTGACAAGCGGTGCCATTGCCTTGACATCGCGGCGCTACATCTTGACCTAAGACAAAACCATTGAAGAGTAGGAATCCCCGATGCCGCAGACCGACACGCAAAGCAAAACCATTCTGCGTTCATTGGCCGGAGAGACGCTGCCGGTGCCGCCGATCTGGATGATGCGGCAGGCCGGACGCTATCTGCCCGAGTATAAGGCGACGCGGGCGAAGGCGGGGGATTTCCTGTCTTTGTGCTACAACCCCGAGCTGGCGACCGAGGTCACCTTGCAGCCGATCCGTCGTTACGGGTTTGATGCGGCGATCCTCTTTGCGGATATTTTGCTTGTACCTCAGGCGCTTGGCGCTGATCTGTGGTTTGTCACCGGCGAAGGGCCGCGCCTGTCCACGGTCACCACACAGGCGGATTTTGACCAGCTGCGGCCCGTGGGCGATATCCACGAGACGTTGAACCCGATCTATCAGACGGTGCGCAACCTTGCCGGTGAGCTGCCGCGCGAGACGACGTTGATCGGCTTTGCCGGTGCGCCCTGGACTGTCGCGACCTATATGATCGCGGGGCAGGGGACAAAGGATCAGGGGCCCGCGCATCTGCTGCGCACCCAGGATAACGCCCTGTTCGAGAAGCTGTTGGACCTGATTACCAAGGCAACCATCGAATATATGTCTGCGCAAATTGACGCAGGTGCCGAGGTGATGAAGATATTTGACAGCTGGGCGGGGTCGCTGCCGGGCGATGCTTTCGAGAAATACGCGCTGGCCCCTGCACGCGAGATCACGCAAGAGCTGAAGAAGCGCCACCCCAGTATTCCGATCATCGGTTTCCCGCGCGAGGCCGGCGATAAATACATCGGGTTCGCCAAGGCGACGGGGGTGGATTGTGTGGCGCTGGATAATTCCGTCTCGGCGGATTGGGCGGCCAAACATGTGCAGGTGGACGGTTGCGTGCAGGGCAACCTTGCATCGACCCATATGGTCACCGGCGGGCAGGCGCTGGTGGATGAGACGCGCCAGATCGTCAAAGCCTTTTCCAAGGGCCCGCACATCTTTAACCTAGGCCACGGGATCACGCCGGATGCCGACCCTGACAACGTGCAGCGCATGATTGATACGGTGCGCGAGGGCGAATAATCAAATAAGATTGGCTTTGGCTCTTGACGGGGGCCGAAGCCTGTCATACTCGGAGCGCCGATGGCGTTATAGCTCAGTTGGTTAGAGCGAACGACTCATAATCGTTAGGTCCCTGGTTCAAATCCAGGTAACGCCACCATCTCCCCCCCCCCGCACAGATATGACTTTTGTAGGATAGCTGTTGTTCAGCATGGCCTGTCGTGTGTCGTGTTCCCGAGCTACGTGTTTTTCATCTGCTTGTACCGGAGGTGATTGATAATCCCCTGTCGCTGGTGTCAGAGTGTCACTCAGCTAAAGGCTCGGAACTGCTCGGCAACAGAGCGGTCCGTTTTGACTGAACACGGGAGATTAGAATGATGATGAGAAGAACCCTGATGGGGATCGCGGGTGCGGCCCTTGCCGTTGGCATGAGCGCGACCGGCGCGATGGCGCAAGAGGTCACCCTGCGCATGCACCAGTTCCTGCCGCCACAGGCCAATGTGCCCAAACTTATTCTGGATGTCTGGGCCGATAAGGTCGAAGCCGCCAGCGACAACAAGATCAAGATTGAACGCTACCCCTCCATGCAGCTTGGCGGGAAGCCACCGGAGCTGATGGACCAGGCGATTGACGGTGTGGCCGATATCGTGTGGACCGTGGTGGGCTATACCCCCGGCCGCTATCCCACGACCGAAGTGTTCGAGCTGCCCTTTATGGTCACCGACGCCCGCGCGGCGAGCTCTGCCTATTGGCAGATGTTCGAAAAGCACATGAAAGACACCGAGTTCAAGGACGTACATATTCTGGGCACTTGGGTTCACGGCCCCGGCATGCTGCACACCAACACCGAAGTGCGGTCGCCCGACGATATGCAGGGTCTGAAGATTCGCGGCGGGTCGCGTCTGGTGAACCAGCTGCTCGAGATTACCGGCGCGACGCCAGTGGGCATGCCGGTTCCGGCGATTCCCGAGGGTCTGTCCAAGGGCGTGATCGACGGCACCACGATCCCGTGGGAAGTGACGCCATCGTTGAAAGTGCCGGAACTGGTGAAGAACCACACCGAATTTGACGGTGCTGCACTTTATACGCTGACCTTCGTGCTGGCGATGAACAAGGACCGTTATGACGGGCTGTCGGATGAGCTGAAAAAGGTTCTGGATGAAAACTCCGGTCTGGAATTCTCGGTCTTTGCGGGGGGCACGCAGGCGGATGCTGATGGCCCTGCGCGTCAGGTCGCGGTTGATCTGGGCAACAACATTGTCGAGCTGAACGAAGAAGAGACCCAAGTCTGGCGCGACGCGTCGCAGCCGATCTATGACAGCTGGATTGCCGATATGGACAGCAAGGGCATCGACGGTCAGGCGCTGATCAATGAGGCGCGTGAACTGATGGATGCCTACGGCAAATAATCCCTGACGACGATAGCAGGCCCGCGGTGCATTCCTGCGCCGCGGGCCTGATTGCTTGATACACCCCAAAATACCTAGACAAGATTGAGAGAACCATGCGTCGGCTGATATATTTTCTTGCCCGCTTTACCGCCGTGATCGGAGGGCTGGTGCTGATGGCACTGGTGCTGATGACCACGGCCTCTATCATCGGGCGCACGGTCAACAAGATGCTGCATAGCCCCTTCTTTCAGGAGAAGCTGACCGGCCTGTCGCAGGGGCTTATTGACATGGGCATCGGCGAGATCAACGGCAATTATGAATTGCTGGAGGCGGGGGTTGCCTTCGCCATCTTCTCGTTCCTGCCGATCTGCCAGTATTACGGCGCGCATGCCACGGTGGATGTGTTTACCTCTTTCCTGCCGGCGCGGGTGAACCGCTGGATCATGGCCTTTTGGGAGGTCGTTCTGGCCGCGGTGATCATGCTGATCATCTGGCGTCTCTACGAGGGGATGCAACGCTATCTTGGCAATGGTGAGACGACATTGTTCCTGCAATTTCCGGTGTGGTGGGCCTATGCCGCCAGCTTTGCGTCCGGCGTGATTGCCAGCGTTGTGTCGGTCTATTGCGCCGTGATCCGCGTGATAGAGGCGATCCGCGGCACCGATATTCTTCCCAGCGAACAAGGGGCACATTAAGATGACCAACCTAGAACTGGGCTTCTGGTCCTTTCCGGTGCTGCTGCTGATGATCTTTCTGCGCGCCCCTATCGGACTGGCGATGCTGCTGTGCGGGTTTGGCGGCTGGTATCTGGCAATGGGGGGTAACCCCACGCCGCTGCTGTCAAAGCTCAAGTCCGAGACCTATACGACGTTTTCCAGCTATTCGCTGAGCATCATTCCCATGTTCCTGCTGATGGGCCAATTCGCGACCCTATCGGGGATGAGCCAAGCCCTGTTCAAAGCGGCAGANAGCTTTNTGGGNCATCGTCGCGGNGGTGTGGCGATGGCGGCCGTGGGGGCCTGCGCGGGCTTTGGCGCGATCTGCGGCAGCTCGCTGGCGACAGCGGCGACCATGTCGAAGGTCGCGCTGCCCGANCTGCGCCGCTATGGCTATTCCGGCGGGTTTTCCACCGCGACACTGGCNGCGGGGGGGACATTGGGCATCCTGATCCCGCCGTCGGTCATTCTGGTGATCTATGCGATCCTGACAGAACAGAATATCGCCAAGCTGTTTCTGGCGGCCTTCCTGCCCGGTGTGCTGGCGGCCATCGGTTATGTTATCACGATCTCGATCTACGTACGTCTGAACCCCAAATCCGCGGGTGTGCGCCCTGCGGTGCCCATGGGGGACCGCTTCAAGGCGCTGGCGAATACATGGCCGGTGCTGGTGATCTTTTTCGTCGTCGTGGGCGGCATCTATCTGGGGTGGTTCACCCCGACCGAAGGCGCGGCTGTGGGCGCTGCGGGCACTGGTCTGGCGGCGTTGCTGGCGGGTAGTCTGAACTGGGCAGTCTTGCGCGAAAGCCTGATGGGCACGGCGAAAACCACGGGGATGATCTTTTTCATCGTGCTGGGGGCGGGGTTCTATAACGGCTTTCTGGCCCTGTCGGGCGTGCCGCAATTCATGGCTGACTGGGTCGTGGGGCAGGGCTATAGCCCGTGGTTCGTGCTGGTCGTGATCCTTGTCTTCTACCTCGTTTTCGGCTGCCTGATGGATAGCCTGTCGATGATCCTGCTGACAGTGCCGATCTTTTTCCCCGTCATCTCGGCGATGGATTTCGGGATGAGCACAGAGCATCTGGCGATCTGGTTCGGCATCCTTGTGCTGATCGTGGTCGAGGTCGGTCTGATCACGCCACCGGTGGGGATGAACCTGTTCATCATCAACTCGATGGACCGTGAAACCCCGATGACAGAGACCTATAAGGCCGTGATGTATTTTGTCGGCTCCGACATCGTGCGGGTGATCATTCTGGTGATGTTCCCCGCGATCACGCTGTTCCTGCTGCCCTGAGGGGACACAGCGATGTGACATGAAAAAAGGGCCGCGTCTGACGCGGCCCTTTCATTTCGGGAATGGCAAACGGGTGTTTACGACGTCCAGGCCATTCGCGCAGGGTGGTATTCAAAGCCGATGTGGTGTCCGGCCCCGACCAGCCCTTCGCGGGTGTGGTTATAAAGCGAGCGCCAGTAAGGCTGGATCGTGACGCCTTCGTTCTGGATCAACGCTTCGCCCTTGGCCATCAGAGCGCGACGTTTTTCGACATCGGCGACCGAGAGGGCCTCGGTCAGGAGGGCGTCGAATTCGGGGTTGGACCAGCCAAATTCGTTCCATGCCTCGCCCGAGCGATAGGCCAGCGCCCAGATCTGCACACCCAGCGGACGCGCGTTCCAGTTGGTCGAGGAGAAGGGGTATTTCGTCCAGTCGTTCCAGAAGGTCGACCCCGGCAGGATCGTGCGTTTCACCTTGATGCCAGCGTCGCGCAACTGTGCGGCGACCGCATCTGTGGTGTCCTTGCGCCATGCATCGTCGATCGAAAACAGCTCGTGCTCGTAGTCGGCCATGCCGGCCTCTTCCATCAGGGCGCGGGCACCTTCGGGGTCCGCCTCGCGCGGGGGAAGCTCGGCATATTCGGGGTGCATCGGGCCGACGTGGTGGTTTTCGGCCACCAGCCCGCGACCGGCATAGCCCAGTTCAAGCAGCACGGCGTTATCGACCGCCATGGCCAGCGCCCGGCGGACACGCGCATCGGCATAGGGTGTCTTGCCATCCACCTCGGCCAGTTGGTTGGGGCGGATCACAATAGTCGCACCCGTGGCGATTTCGTTCTGGTTCCAGCCGTCCAGCGTGCTGAACACGTCGATGAATTCACCCTCGATGGAATAGGTGGCGTCGATCTCTTCTGCTTCGGCGGCGGCGACAAAGGCCGAAGGGTCAGTGCCGTAGTCGATGTATTCCAGCCGGTCGATATAGGGCCCGCCGTAGACCTCGGTGCCCCACCACGTGTGGTCGGGGTTCTTGACCAACACGGCCTTGATCCCGACTTCGACAGATTCGGGCAGGTAGGCGCCGGTGCCGACAGGGTTGTCGAGCATGGTTTCCGGATCAAACCCTTCGGGGACGATGGCCGCGGGATAATCGGCCATGCCGGGGATCAGGGTGATGTCAGGGCGGGGCAGCGACAGCTTGACCGTATGGTCATCCACCACGGTGATCGCGCCTTCGATCGCCTGACCGGAGTCCTCGTCGATCAGCGTGGCAAAGCGCCCGGCCATCGAGTTGCCCTCGACCGATTTATCGCACCAGCCCGTGATGTTGCGCGCCACATCGTTGGCGGTGAAGGGCGTGCCATCGTTCCACGTGACACCTTTGCGCACATTCAGCACATATTCGGTGGCGTCTTCGTTGATCTCCCAGCTTTCGAGCAATGCGGGGGTGAAGGTGCCGTCATTCTCCCAGATCGCGAGATATTCAAGCCAGCCACGGGTGATGTTGGCGATCTGCGACCAGTCGTAGGTGCGCGGGTCTTTCAACGCGCGGACCTCCATCTGCATCCGTACGGTGCCGCCGGATTTATGCGCGGCCGCATGTGCGGGCGCTGCCATGCCGATCATCGCATAGGCGGTTGTCGCCGTGGCCCCAAAGGCGCTGGCGAGGGCCAGAAACTCGCGTCGGCTGACCGGATCGCGTTTGGCAGCTTCGGCAGAGGCGTGGATGGCGGCGGGTAAGGGGGTGCCGGTACGGGTTAAGAACGTCATGATCTTCCTCTCTGGTCGGGTGCTGCCCCTGTGGTTCGGGCGGCGAATACGAAGCACAAGCACAGGCGCTGGATGCTTTGCGGTGATGCAGCTTTGCTGCGTTTATTGGCTAGAAATGTAACTAGCGTGTATCACAGAGTTTCAAGCATTGCGCGGCGGTGCGTCAACCCACAGCAGCGGCGGTCACCGGGGTTTGCGCAAAACGCAATGCGCGCCCGATCCAGTTCAGGATCAGACGCGCGACCCGTGGCGCGCTCTCGGGCGCCTCCGGCGGGAGTTTATTTGGCAAAATGAAGCGCGGTTATGGCGTGGGTTTCGCAGGCAGGATCGTACCGGCGCAGGCCCCGAAGCCGATGCGATACCGTCGCCTGCGGCGTGGCCGGTCAGGATCATCGTATCCCCGTCCTGCACAAAGCTGCGGGTGGTGCCATCGTTCAGCGCGATCGGCTCCGCGCCGCCCCAGCTGAGTTCGAGCAAGCTGCCGCGGGCATCTTTGTCGGGGCCGGAGATGGTGCCGGAGCCGAGCAGATCGCCCGCGTTCATCGCGCAGCCCGACGCCGCGTGATGCGCCAGTTGTTGCGGGGCGGAATAATACATCGTGTTGTAGTTGGTACGCGCGATGACCTGTTGTTCGCCGCCATCGGGCTGGATGATCACAGACAGGTCAATGTCATATAGCATCGGTTTCGGCTCTGCCAGATAGGGCAGCAGATCAACCTCGCGCTCGGGCGTGGCGGCGCGGAAGGGTTCAAGCGCCGCTTTCGTCACGATCCACGGAGAGATGCTGGTGGCGAAGGCCTTGGCCTGAAACGGCCCGAGCGGTTGATACTCCCACGCTTGAATGTCGCGCGCAGACCAATCATTCAGCAGCACATAGCCAAAGATCATCTCGTCCGCTTCGGCCACGCTGGGGGTGTCGCCCATATCGGTGGAGGTGCCGACGATGGCCCCCATCTCGAGCTCGATATCAAGGCGCTGGCTGGGGCCGAAATGCGGGGTCTCGGCGTCCGCCGGTTTGATCTGCCCGTTGGGCCGCCGGATGTCGGTGCCGGAGACAACAACGGTCGAGGCGCGGCCGTTATAGCCGATGGGCATATGCAGCCAGTTCGGGGGCAGCGCGTTTTCCGCGCCCCGAAACATGGTGCCGACGTTGGTGGCATGGTGCCGGCCCGCGTAGAAATCGGTATATTCCGAGACGACAATCGGCATGTGCAGGCGGATGTCAGCCATAGGGACAAGATGCGGGGCGACCTTGGCCTGGTCGGGGCTGCCGGTTGCCAGCAGATCGGTCAGGCGGTCGCGTAGGGTCGCCCAAGCGTCGGGGCCCAGATCCATGACGTCATTCCAATAGGGCACATCGAAGACAGGATCGAAGTGGAGGAGGATCAGGTCTTCGGCCTCTACCGCGGCCATGTCGAGCACCATATCCCCGATCGCCACGCCACAGCGCGGTTCGAGCGTGTCTGTGGAAAACACACCGTAGGGCAGGTTGTTGAGCGGGAAGTCGGTGTCGGCGCTGTTCGCGCTTTCAACCCAAGAGGTGAGCAATGTCATCGGTGTTCCTTGCGTGTCGCTGCGGGTGCCTGAAAGCTACCTTGCAAAATCTGCTTTGTTGGTAATAGTCCTTTGTGTAACTAACAAGCGATTGCCCTGATGCCAGACCAGAATTTCGAGCTGACCCATTTTCTGCCCTACCTTCTAAATCAGGCAGCGGAAGCGAGCAGTCTGGCGTTTCAGCGCACCTATAAAGATCGCTACGGTATGCTGCGGACCGAGTGGCGGGTGCTGTTTCATCTGGGGCTTTATGGCGAGATGACGGCCAGCGATATCGGGCAGCGGGCGAATATGCATAAGACCAAGATCAGCCGCGCGGTGCAAAAGTTGACAGAGCGACGCTTTGTGACGCGGCTGCGCGGGGATCAGGACCGGCGGACCGAGATGTTGTCCCTGACGACACAGGGTCGCGCGGCCTATGAGCATCTTTACGAGGTGGCAAAGGCCTATGACGCGCGTCTGACGGCGGATTTAACGGCGGCGGAGCGGGAGACGCTGAAGCGGTTGCTGGTCAAGCTGGCGGCGGGACAGGGCAGCGCGGGCTGACGGCGAGCTGTCGGGGGGCCGGAGGGCGAAGGGGGGCACATGCCCCCGCGCGCAGGTTCAAAAGTTGATGTCGACGCCGGGTAGGTCCAGCGCTTTCATCAGGTCGCGCAGCTCTTGCCGTGCCGCGACATTCGAGATGTTCAGCTGCTTGACGCCGATATCCTTGAGGTCGAGCAGGGTCAGGCCACGGGGGAAGAGTTCGCGGAAGATGACGCGTTCGTTAAAACCGGGGGCAATGCGAAACCCGATGCGTTTGCTCAGGTTGGCGATGGCGCGTTCCATCTTGTCCTTGTTCACCATGCGCTGCGCGCCCATGCGGTTGCGCACAACGATCCAGTCGATCGGGGCAAGGCCCGCTTGTGCCCGCAACTGCCGCGCGTTCCAGACCATTTCGGAATAGACGGAGGGGCCGGTGATCTTGTCGCCCATAGCGTCGGTGCGCGCCAGCAGATCGAAATCGATAAAGCTGTCGTTCAGCGGCGTGATCAGCGTGTCAGCCAGCGAATGCGCCACCTGGCTGAGACGGGTGTGGGACCCCGGGCAGTCGATCAGGATGAAATCGGAGGTCGGTTCAAGCTCTGCCACGGCGGCGCTGAGGCGATGGTCATAGATGTTTTCGCCGGGCTGCAGGCTGCTTGCCTCGATCTCTGGCAATTCGTGCATCTCGGGCGAGGGGAGGTCGAGCTCGGCACTGGCGAGGAAGGATTTACGGTTGTCGACATAGCGCCCGAAGGTGCGCTGGCGCAGGTCCAGATCCAGCACGCTGGTCTTATGCCCCATCCGCGCAAGGGCTGTTGCCACATGCATCGAAACGGTGGATTTCCCCGCCCCGCCTTTTTCATTCCCGACGACGATGATATGCGCCATTGCCTTTTGTCCCTTTCACTCCCCGTTTTTATCGGGGTCACATTGGGAAAAACCATATGGCAGCGATGGCGCTTTTGAAAGCGTTTGTGGCTCTAGATTGTGGTTATTGTTGCGAAATTCACCCGCAGGAACGCGCCGTGCAAGGCAGTGCCTGCTAGCCCGATCGGCGCAGCGGCGGGGTGTGCGCACCCATGCCGCCGGTGTCGATCGCGACGGCGGTATCCTGGGTCACATCCAGATGGGCGCGGCAATCAGCGGCGATCTGGGTCAGCGCATCATGAGGCCCGTGCAGACGTTCTAGCGCGCCAGCAAGCACCAGTGCTTGGGCATAGCAACCACGGGCGACCAGATCACGGGCCGCGGTCAAATCCTCGGCCGGGAGGGGGGCGGGATCAGCCTGCGCGCGCGGGGCCTTGCCGCTGTTGGCACCGCGAGGCGGTCGGGGTGGGGAAGAGAGCGGGAAAGCGGGCATCAGCGAACCTTTCGTGGAGGGCTGAGAAGACTATGGGCCGTAGTTGCTTTCTAAAACCTAAACAGCCGCCGCTTTGTTCCGTAAAATGTGACCTGACCCTTGGGCAAGGACGCGATGTCGCACCTCGGGCTAAGCCACAGTCGTGAAACGAAAAATGGCGCGCCCGCGAGGGCACGCCATCTCTGAATTCCGCAATGGAGAGGGTTTAGAAGCCCAGACCTGCGTATTTGTTTTTGAACTTGGACACGCGGCCGCCGGTATCCATCAGGCGGGATGTGCCGCCGTTCCATGCAGGGTGCACGGAGGGGTCAATATCCAGCGCCAGTTGGTCGCCTTCTTTGCCGTAGGTCGATTTCATTTCCACAACGGTGCCATCTGTCATTTTGACGTTGATGGTGTGGTAATCGGGGTGTGTATCGGCTTTCATGACAGCTCTCCTTACGCGTTCGCGCCAGATTTTGGCTTGTAGTGTACGTTTTCAACGATACGTGCCGACTTACCACGACGCGAGCGCAGGTAGTACAGTTTCGCACGACGCACACGGCCACGACGGACAACGGTGATGCTTTCGATGTTGGTGGAGTGCAGCGGGAATACGCGCTCTACGCCTTCACCAAAGGAAATCTTGCGCACGGTGAACGAACCGGCAATGCCGTGGCCGTTGTTGCGTGCAATGCAGACGCCTTCGTAGTTCTGAACGCGGGTACGTGTACCTTCGGTCACTTTAAAGCCCACGCGGATGGTGTCACCGGCGCGGAAGTCTGGGATTTCTTTCCCCAGTTCGGCGATTTGTTCCGCCTCGATCTGTGCAATCAGGTTCATCTGATCGTCTCCTATGAATGCTCGCGGTTAGTCCACGAAGTTTTGTGCGATCCAANAGCTTCGGTCTGTCTGGCGGGCCCGCCGTGGCGTCCCATCGAAGGTAGGGTCATCTTTGCTTGTCATCTGCGGATGCAGAAAAGACTGGAGCCGCACNTGCGCGATTCCAGACTTGCGCGTCGTATAGGCGGGATGCCCCTTCAGATCAAGAGCGTATCACCCGTACGCGCGCATGTTTTCAGCCGGTGAAATAGGGGCGCAGATTGTGCCGCACGCGGTCCAGCACGGTGTCGCCCTCCAGATCGGGGACGAAACGTTGGCCGGTAATCGCCTCGAACGCGTCGATATAGACTTGCGAGGTGGCGGCGATCAGGTCGGCGGGGATTTCGGGGATGTCATCGTGATAGGGGTCGCAGCGGGCATCGACCCAGGACCGGATCACATCCTTGTCGAAGGACGGCGGGCGTGTGCCGTTTTCCAGCGCGGCGTCATAGCCTTCGGCGAGCCAGAACCGCGAGCTGTCGGGGGTGTGGATTTCATCGGCCAGCAGGATATTGCCCTGCGCATCGGTGCCGAATTCATATTTTGTGTCCACGAGGATCAGCCCGTTTTTCGCCGCCATTTCCTGACCGCGGGCAAAGAGTTTCAGGGCGATGTCGCTGATCTGGTCCCATTGCGCCTGGGTCAGCAGCCCTTGGGTCACGATCTCTTGGGCGGTTAGCGGGGCATCGTGTCCGCCGTCGAATTCCTTGGAGGTGGGGGTGATGATCGGCGCGGGCAGCGCTTGATTGTCGCGCAGGCCATCGGGGAAGCGGTGGCCGTACATCTCCCGTTCACCTTTCTTGTATAGCGTCAGCACCGATGTCCCTGTGGAGCCGGCGAGATAGCCGCGCACGACGATCTCTACGGGCAGGATGGTCAGATGCTTGCCGATCACCACATTGGGGTCGGGGTAGTCGAGCACATGGTTGGGGCAGATGTCGGAGGTGTTGTCGAACCAGAACCGCGCGGTCTGGGTCAACACCTGACCCTTGAACGGGATGGAGGTGAGGATACGGTCAAAGGCTGAAATACGGTCAGAGGAAATCAGGATGCGCCGGTCGTCGGGCAGGTCGTAGCAGTCACGCACCTTGCCGAAATAGGGGTTCGGCAGCTCATCAATGCGGGCGTGATCAAGGGTGCGGGTCAGGTCTGTCATGGTCTGCCTTCCGTGGGGGTCACTTCTTGGACGTATATGTCGCCCACATGTCGGGGCGTCGTTGTTCTGTCAGGGTTTCTGACTGGGCCTGCCGCCATTTGGCGATCTCGCCATGGTTGCCGGACATGAGAACCGGCGGAATGGGGCGGTCTTTCCATTCGGCGGGGCGGGTGTATTGCGGATGTTCCAGCAGGCCAGAGGAATGGCTTTCCTCGACCACGCTGTCGGCGTTGCCCAAGACACCGGGCAAGAGCCGCACGGTGGCGTCGATCATGGCTTGCGCGGCCAACTCTCCGCCGGTCATGACAAAATCGCCAAGGGAGACTTCGGTGATGCCGTAATGGTCGATCACACGCTCGTCGACGCCCTCGAAACGGCCACAGAGGATGGTCACGCCGGAACAGGTGGCCAGATCCTGCGCCATCGCCTGATCAAACCGCCGTCCGCGTGGAGACATATAGAGGATCGGCCAGCGTCCGGCGGCACCGGCCATCGCATCCTCGATCGCGGGGCCGACGACATCTGCGCGCATGACCATACCTGCGCCGCCGCCCGCGGGGGTGTCGTCAACATTGCGGTGTTTGCCTACGCCGTAGCCGCGCAGATCATGGGTGCGCAGCTGCCATGTGCCTTCTTGCAGGGCGCGGCCCGTCAGGCTGGCCCCCAGCACACCGGGGAATAATTCGGGGAAAAGGGTCACGATCTCGGCCCGCCAGACGCCGGCGTAATCGGGCGTGTCCTGCATCAGCTCGCGCGGCTTGAACGTCGGACGGACAGATTGCCGCCCGTGGGAGCGTGAAGGGGTGCTCATGTGATCGCGGCCTGTGTCATGCGGGCCTTTCGTACGGGCTTAGACGTCTTTTGCATCAGGCAGGATGCCCTCGGGCGGGTCGGCGATGATGCGGCCCGTGGCCAGATCGACCGTGGGCACCGCCGCCTTGGTGAAGGGCAGGAACACGGTCTGCGCGCTGCCCGCAAGCTGCGTTTCCAGCAGATCGTCAGCGCCGTGGTTCTGGACGGTCTTGACCTTGCCGATCAGCGTGCCGCCGGTGTCATAGACCTCTAGCCCGATCAGGTCGGTGTGGTAGAATTCATCGTCGGGCAGCGACGGTAGCTGGTCGCGCTGCGCAAACAGCACGGTGCCGCGCAAGGCGTCGGCCTCTTCCTTGGAGGTGACATCGGTGATGCGCGCGACAAAGCCGTTTTTGACCGGACGCACCAGCGCGAGGTTGAAGCTGCGCGTGCCATCCTCGCTCGAGAGCGGGCTGTAGCTTTCGATATCTTCGGGCACCGCGCAGTAGCTTTTGATCCGCAGTTCCCCACGGACACCGTATGCGCCAGAGATCGCGCCCACCGAAATTTTATCGCTCACTGCAAAAGCTCCGAGTTTAAGCAAATTGTACCGGTCCACTGACCCTCGCCCGCGCGGCATTCCGATTTCATCAGGGTGCGTTCGAACCAGATGCCGATGGCGACACCGATGCCGAGGATGAGAAGAAGGCGCAAAAGACGAAACATTGTCAGCTTCCAATCTGGTCCAGGGGCGGGGCGCAGGGGACCGATGAGGGCGGGCCGCTGCGGCGGGACGTGTCATTTCGTGTACCACGTACATCGGACAGGCTGCACGCGCAAAGATGCGGGCTGTCGGATATACCTGAAATCCCCGGCGCGGCAGGAACCGCGCCGGGGGATGTGCCGATTATTCTTCGGCGGCGTCTTCTGCAGGTGCAGCAGCGGCTTCGGCAGCAGCGGCGGCCTTGGCTGCTTTCTCTTCAACGCGCTCTTGCGCTTTCTTGCCGGGGGTACCCTTCTTGGGGTTGTTNCGCTCGGTTTTCTCTTTCACGCCAGCGGCTTCCAGCATGCGTGCAACACGGTCGGTTGGCTGCGCGCCNTGGCTGATCCAGTATTGAACGCGCTCNACGTCCATTTTCACGCGCTCTTCGCTGTCTTTNGCCAGCAGCGGGTTGTAGGTGCCCAGCTTCTCGATGAAGCGGCCGTCACGTGGCATGCGGCTGTCCGCTGCAACGATGCGGTAGAAGGGGCGNTTTTTGGAACCGCCACGGGCGAGACGAATTTTCATGGACATANGTAGTTTCCTTTAGTTGAGACTGGGGTCAGGGACGCGCCCGGACCTATGATTGGTGTTGTTTGTGGTGCTGAATGACTTCAGCGATGATGAAGTTCAGAAACTTCTTGGCGAATTCGGGATCGAGGTCAGCCTCTTTCGCCAAATCTTCGAGCCGCTTGATCTGGTTCGCTTCGCGGTCCGGATCAGAGGGGGGAAGGTCGTGTTCGGCTTTGAGTTTCCCCACAGCCTGCGTGTGTTTGAACCGCTCGCCCAGAGTATAGACCAGGATCGCGTCCAGACGGTCGATGGAGGCGCGGTGTTCTTTCAGAACCTCGGCGGCGCGGGTGACAGGATCGGTCATGCGGCGGCTCCTTTCACGGCGAAGGGGAGGGCGCGATGCACGGGCAGGTGCCTCCGGCGGGAGTTTATCTGGCAAAATGAAGCGCGGATCATTTCTTTTTCCCGAAACCGGAGAGGCCGCCGGGCAGGCCGGCACCGCCGCCTATTCCGCCCAGACTACCAGGCAGTTTGCCGCCCATCTGTTTGGCCGCGGCTTCCAGCGCTTTGGGGTCCATCTGGGACGGGTCCATACCACCGGTCATGCCGCCTTTGCCCATCATACCCTTCATGGCTTGTTTGAGCATGCCGCCCTTGCCCATTTTGCCCATCTTTTTCATCATGTCGCCCATCTGGCGGTGCATCTTCATGAGCTTGTTGAGTTCGGACACTTCCAGACCTGCGCCTTTGGCGATGCGCTTTTTGCGGCTGGCTTGAAGCAGCGCAGGGTTGGCGCGCTCTTTCTTGGTCATGGATTGGATTAGGGCGATCTGGCGTTTGAGGATCTTGTCATCAAAGCCCGCGTCTTCGACCTGTTTGGCCATTTTGCCCATGCCGGGCATCATGCCCATCATGCCCTGCATGCCGCCCATCTTGAGCATCTGTTCAAGCTGCATTTTCAGGTCGTTCATGTTGAACTGACCTTTTGCCATGCGCTTCATCATCTTTTCGGCTTGTTCAGCCTCGATGGTTTCTTGCGCTTTCTCGACCAGGGCGACGATGTCGCCCATGCCAAGGATACGGCCCGCGATGCGTTCGGGTTCGAAGGTTTCCAGCGCGTCCATCTTTTCGCCCAGGCCGACGAATTTGATGGGTTTGCCGGTGACNGCGCGCATNGACAGNGCAGCACCGCCGCGGCCGTCGCCGTCCATNCGGGTCAGCACGACGCCGGAGATGCCAATGCGGTCGTTGAAGTTTTCNGCGGTTTGCACGGCGTCCTGGCCGGTGAGACCATCGACGACCAGCAGGGTTTCACGGGGGTTGGCGACATCGCGCACCGCTTCGACCTGGCGCATCAGCTCTTCGTCGATCGACAGGCGGCCCGCGGTGTCGAGCATATAGACGTCGTAGCCGCCCATCGATGCCTGCGTCTTTGCGCGTTTGGCAATCTGGACGGGGTTTTCGCCTTTGACGATGGGCAGCGTATCGACGCCGATCTGCACGCCGAGGATCGCCAGCTGTTCCATCGCCGCAGGGCGGTTCACGTCGAGCGAGGCCATCAGCACGCGCTTGCCGTCGCGGTCTTTCAGACGTTTGGCGAGCTTGGCCGTGGTCGTGGTTTTACCGGAGCCTTGCAGGCCGACCATCAGGATCGGGGCGGGGGGGCTGTCAATTTTCAACGCGCCGGGTTCGCCTTCGCCTTTCAGCGTGTCGATCAGCGCGTCGTGGACGATCTTGACGACTTGCTGGCCGGGGGTGATCGATTTGGTGACGGCCTGACCGGTGGCCTTGTCCTGCACCGCTTTGACGAAATCACGCGCGACGGGCAGGGACACGTCCGCCTCGAGCAGGGCGACGCGGACTTCGCGCAGGGCGGTTTTCACATCCTCTTCCGAGAGGGCACCCTGTTTGGTGAGACGGTCAAAAACGCCGGAGAGGCGTTCGGAAAGATTCTCAAACATGGGCCATGGCCCCCTTCGATCGGTTGCGGTGCCCCTCAGATAGGATGCCCGCGTTGAATACGCAAATGCCCCCACGGGCGTAACACGCTGGTGGGGGGCGATCTCTGGCCGCGCCAGAGACCGGAAGACATGGTGCTTCCGGAGATTGCGGATCGTTTAGGCGAGCGGCGGGTCTGAGTCAACCCGCCGCGCCGCCCGAGGATTATGCTGCCTTGAGCGCATCCACAGCTTCGTTCGCGCGGGCGATGGTGCCTTCGGCATCTGTTGCCAGCGCGTCGGCGGCCACGATGGTCACGTCGGTCATGCCCATGAAGCCCAGAACGGCCTTGAGATAGCCGGTGTTGAAATCCGCCTCGGACCCGGCGGGCACGCCACCGGAGGCCATCGCCACGATCACGCGCTTGCCTTTGACCAGACCTTCGGGGCCGTTTTCGGTATAGCGGAAGGTAACGCCGACACGGGCGACCAGATCGATCCACGCCTTCAGCGACGCGGGCACGCTGAAGTTATAGATGGGCGCGCCGATGACGATAGTGTCGGCGGCCAGAAGCTCTGCGACGAGCTTGTCGGATTCAACCAGCGCTTCGCTTTGCTCGGGCGTGCGGTCTGTCTCGGGGGTGGCGCGGGCGATGGCCCATGTTTCAGTGATCTGGGGCAGGGGTTCGAGAGCCAGATCGCGGACGGTTACATCATTGTCGCCCAGTTGCGCGATGATCCGGTCGGTGAGGCCGCGGGTCACAGAGCTGGTGGTGTTGGCAGAGGAATCGATACGCAAGATAGACATGGGAGGATATCCTTTCGTGTTAACTTTCTTCCCTTTACATGACCCTTGCTCGTGCGAACGCAACTGGCGAAACTGCGGGTGATGTGTTCAATAATGCACAGTCGGGCAGACGAGGGGCCGAGAATGGACAATTGGGAAGAAATCAAGACGGCCTATCAGGTGGCGCGCATGGGCACGGTCAGTGGCGCGGCCGAGGTTCTGGGCGTTCATCATGCGACGGTGATCCGCCATGTGGATGCGCTGGAACGACGGTTGTCGGTAAAGCTATTCCAACGGCACGCGCGCGGCTACAAGACGACGGAGGCAGGCGAGGATCTGCTGCGTGTGGCCTCTGCCACGGATGACCAGTTCAGCCAGCTTGCCAGTCGCATCAAGGGGCGCGGCGAAGCGGTGTCGGGCGAGCTGGTCGTGACCTCTCTGATGGAGCTTTCAAGCTGGATGACCCCTTTGTTGGTCGCGTTCCAGAGGGAAAACCCCGATGTGACCCTGCGCTTTCTGACCGGGGAGCGATTGTTCCGACTGGAGTATGGCGAGGCGCATATCGCGATCCGCGCGGGGCAGGTGCCCGAGCAGCCGGACAATGTGGTGCAGCCTTTCTATCAGTTCCAGATGGGGCTGTTCGCGCATAAGGACTATATCGCGGCCTTCGGGATGCCGTCGGGAGTCGAGGAATATGGCAACCATCGGTTTGTCGGCCATGACGACGCGCAGATGCGTGCGCCCTTCTTCAAATGGATGCGGGAGGTGGTGCCGGCACATGCGATCTCCTTCCGCGGTCTCCATGCAGACGCGCTCCGCGTTGCTGTGCTGGAGGCGGCGGGGATCGGGTTTGTCGATCTGATCGAGGGGCGCGCCAACCCCGATCTGGTCGAGGTGCACCCGCATCTGCCGGAATGGGATTCGATGCTGTGGCTGGTCACCCATGTTGATCTGCACCGCACACCAAAGGTGCAGGCCTTGCTGTCGTACCTGAAAAAAGCCGTGAAGACGGGGCTGTGATGCGTTCTGATCTGCAGGGGCATCTGGCGATGCTGGCATTTTCGGCTCTGGTGGCAGGGTCATTTTCGCTTGGGTCGCTGTCGGCCAATCTGATCTCGCCCACGGCGTTGAATGCGGCGCGGTTCGTGATCGCGGGCATGGTGATTGCCGTGGCGGTCGCTGCGACGACAGGTGTGCCGAAAGGGGCCTCGCGCGCGCCTTGGCGCTATCTGGTGCTTGGGGGGCTTTTCGCTGTCTATTTCGTGCTGATGTTCGAGGGGTTGAAGACCGCGCGCCCCGTCAGTGCGGCGGCGGTGTTTACGTTGACGCCCGTGATTGCTGCGGGGTTTGGGTGGCTCTTGTTGCGGCAGGTGACGACAGGGCGGATGGCGCTGGCGCTGGCCATCGGTGCGGTCGGCGCCCTTTGGGTGATTTTTCGCGCGGATCTGGCCGCGCTGCGGCGGTTCGAGCTCGGGTATGGTGAAGCGGTGTATTTCGTCGGCTGCGTAAGCCATGCGCTTTATACGCCGATGGTGCGCAAGCTGAACCGCGGAGAGCCGGCGGTGGTGTTCACCTTGGGCACGCTGATCGCCGGTGGTGTGTTGTTGTTTATCTATGGCTGGCGNGATGTGCTGGGGACGGACTGGACCGCGCTGCCCGCGATTGTCTGGATCACCATCCTCTACGTCGCGATCGCNGCGTCTGCCGCGACTTTTGTGTTGCTGCAATTTGCGTCCCTGCGGCTGCCGTCGGCCAAGGTGATGGCCTATACCTATCTGACGCCCAGCTGGGTTATTCTGTGGGAAGTCGCATTGGGCAATGGCGCACCCGGNCCGCTTGTTTTCGGGGGCGTCGGGCTGACGATTGTGGCGCTGTATCTGCTGTTGCGGGACGATACCAAAGCGGTTTGATCAAAAGGNCGGGAACCGATCCGACATATCCAGCGTTAAGATCACATAAAGTTTATAAANGGACTATTCTAATGCGTAGCATTATTTATCTGATCGGTTTGATTGTTGTTGTTCTGGCGATCCTGCGCTTTGCGTTCGGCGTCATTTAATAACATCAA